>Ga0164295_10003749_pt1 | contig 12139 bp, 11 predicted proteins | sample GEODES006metaG_FD_111798 | JGI IMG/M metagenome (GOLD analysis project Ga0164295, IMG submission 111798) | Oligotrophic lake water microbial communities from Sparkling Lake, Wisconsin, USA - GEODES006 metaG | ecosystem: Environmental > Aquatic > Freshwater > Lake | place: USA: Sparkling Lake...
CAATCAACGACGGTCAATGACGAAAAAACGTAAATTACTGTTTTATATCGATAATAACAGGTACCATCAACACCGAACGACCTGGTTCGACATTAAAACTCAAGAACTGTTAATCCGTAGGTCCCTGGTTCGAGCCCAGGTCGAGGAGCCAAAACCCCTTTAAACTAGCGTGAGCGTACAGACAACTATTTTCATCTCACTTACTAACGTTGGACAAGTGGCTTAGCAACATCCAGCCCAATGGGAGCGACGGTCGAAGTCACAAGGACGCATGGATAGCTTCTCCAATCGTATTGGCCTCCGCCAGCGCCCACGCCACACGCTTGCTGTCCGCTTTGGGCGTCAGGTTGCCGATGTATGGCGCTGCACATGTGAGGCGCGAAATTTCATCAATTTCTTTAAAGCTGATGGCCGTAGCGCCGAGGTCAGCCCAGCAGATCGGTAAACCCAGCGCAGCGACAAACCGCGCGTGTTGCATGATTTCGCCTGCAGGCCGGTCTTGCGCAACCAGCTGCACGATGGCGCCAAAAGCCACCAGCTCGCCGTGAAGCATGCGGCTTATCGCCGAGTGTGCCGTAAAACCGCGTGTCAACGCATGCGCCAGTGATAGACCGCCACTCTCAAACCCCAAGCCAGACAAAAGAACGCTGGCTTCGACGACCCGCTCGACAGCGTCGTTCGGAGACCTCAGGCGGGTCACCTGAGCGAGCGCCTCAGCGCCGAATTCGACAATGGTGTCGTAACATTGAGTAGCCAGCAATCGGGCAGTCGGCAAGGACGGTGTGCCGAAGAAATTGCGGCCTCCATTCAAATGGCATTGTTCGGATTCAAACTTCTTACTCAAGGCATCGCCCAAGCCAGCAGCAAAAAAACGGGCTGGTGCGCGGGCCACTATGGTGGTATCCACCAATACCGCATCCGGGTTGCGGGCTAGCATCTCTACCCCGGATACGCGGTGTGCTTCGTCGTAAAGCACGATCAACCTGCTGGTGGGTGAATCGTTTGACGCGATGGTCGGCACAACAACTAATGTGGTGCCTAGGGCTTTTGCAATACCTTTGGCTGTGTCGATGGTTTTGCCGCCACCAAGAGCGATCACGGCATCGATGCCAAGGCCCTGAGCCTGCGCCGTCAAGTTGGTAATCACGTTCGCTGAGCACTCACCCGGAAAATTAAGAAAAGCTGCAGTGAGGCCACCGCGATTTAAGGCCCCGCGAACGCTGTCGCCCACTGCGGCCATCACGATGCCATCGCTCACGATAACGGGGGTCTTGCAGCCCAATTCGGTGAGCAGCGGGCAGAGGTTGTCGATGGCGCCAGGACCCTGGATATAACGGCCGGGAAAACCAATGGTACGAATCATGAAAATTAGTTCCAATAAAAATCGCGACGACCACCGTCCATGCAAACGAGCTCACCATTGATGAACGCAGCTTGAGCTGAACAAAGAAAACTGACGAGTGCAGCGACCTCCTCCGGCTGGCAAGTGCGCCCCACTGGATTCTGCTGGCACAGCACCTGCCTCATCTCTGGCGTGAAAGTCGAAATCAGATCGGTTTCTACGTAACCGGGTGCAATCGCATTGGCGGTGATGCCGCTTGGGCCAACCTCTTTGGCTAACGTTCGGGTGAATCCTGCAATGCCAGCTTTGGCCGCCGAATAGTGCGAGACACCGGGCCGTCCGCCACCTGTAAAGTTCATCGATGAGGTATTGACAATGCGGCCAAAACCACCTTTCGCCATCAGCGGAATTACTGCCCGGGACCACAGGAACGTGCTGCGCATGTGCACGTGAATCATTTGGTCCCAGGCATCAACTGGCATATGCTCTGTGACATAGGACGGCTTGACACCAATACCCGCGTTATTCACCAAAATGTCCAAGCGGCCGAAACGATGGTGTACGAAGCCCATGATCCGCTCTACGTCGGCCTCATTGGCCGCATCGCCAACATAGGCCTGCACTTGCACGCCGAGTGCGAGTAGCGAATCGGCGGCGGCCTCCGCGGCTGTCGCGTCCAGATCCACGATGGCGATGTGAACGCCTTCCGCGGCAAGGCTGCGGCATTCCGCGTAGCCGATACCGCGGGCTGCGCCTGTGACCAGCGCCACCTTATCTTTGAGTTGGAAGTCCATACTTTTATCCTTTCATGGCGCCAGCGGCCAGCCCCTGTATAAAGTAACGGCTGAGAAACGTGAACAGCACCAACAGCGGCAGCGCAATCAGAGTGGCTCCTGCCATTAGCTCTCCCCAGCGGGCGTCGAATGTGCCCAGAATGGAAGCCAGGCCGACCGGCAACGTTTTCTGGCTATCGCTGCTGACAAGCACAAACGCAAAGATGTAGTCGGTCCACGAAAGCAGAAACGCAAAAATCGCCACCGTCACAATGCCTGGTAACGACAGGGGGAGTACCACTCTAAAGAAGGCTCCCGCTCGGGTACAGCCATCGACCATCGCCGCCTCCTCAAGGTCTAGTGGCATCACCTTGAAGAAACCCCATAACAACCACACGCCCAGCGGGATAGTCAGGGTGCAATGCGCCGCCACTACGGACCACAGGCTATCGGCAAGTCCAATGCTCGCAAAAATAGACAACAGCGGAATGGCAAGCAGTAAAGGGGGGAACATGTAGGCATAAAGCATGCTGCCTACGATGATGGTTTTTCCCGGAATTCGGTAACGCGTCACTACGTATGCAATGACGACTGAAACAAGCAGGGTAATGACTACCACTGCGCCAGCCACCATCAGGCTGTTGAGGAATTGCAAAGGATAGTCGGTCAGTTCCAGCAGCGTGCGGTAAGCTTTGAAGCCGGTGTCGATGCTGGCCGGTAACAGGGTAGGAGTTGAAAACAGGTCGCGTTCGGGCCGCAGGCTAGATACGATCATCCAGTAAATCGGGAAAAACGACCACAAACACATCAGCGCCACGCCGCCTAATAGGGCGACACGTGCGTTCGGTGACCGGTGCATGCTTATGTTGTAGCCCCTTTTTCTTCAAGTGGAAAGTAATGGAAATAGACGAAGATCAATACCGTTAGTATCAAAAAAGACAAGGTAGCGACGGTGGCGCCCCCGCCGACGTCGAACTGACTGAAAGCGCGCCGGTAGGCCAGAACGGGCAGGTGTTCAGTGGCTGACAATGGGCCCCCCTTGGTAAGCAACCACACGACATCGAATTTGTTGAACATCCATATGCTGCGCAGCAACACAGTGACAGTGAGCATTGGTGCGAGCATCGGAATAGTGATGTGCCAAAAGCGCATCCAGGCGCCCGCCCCGTCGACCCGCGCGGCTTCATACAGCGACTTTGGCACGGTTTGCAGAGCAGCAAGAAAACAGACGGTTACAAACGGTGTCCATGTCCAAACGCTCACCACGATTAGGATAAACATGGCCGAATATGGGTTCTCAAACCACGCTGGCCTTCCCAAACCGGCTTGCTCGGCCCAAACGGTAAAAAGTCCAAGACTCCCGTCTAGCAACCATTGAAAGATAACTGTCACTACTACCGTTGGGAGCAGATACGGCAAGACGGTGATGCCGCGAACAAATGGCCGGCCGGGAAATGGTTGGTCGAGTAGCAGTGCGAACACTATGCCGAGAAGCACTTGACCCGCGATAGCCATCGTCGCGAAAAATACTCCTACCCTTAATGCATGCCAGAAAATAGGGTCCGAGAGGATACGCTGGTAATTGGCCAGGCCGACCCACGTTTGTGGCGAGATGAACGACTCGGCATGGTGAAGGCTAAGTCGTATCGCGTCCAATACAGGTACCAAGATGAGTAACAGCGTGGCCCCGACCCCTAGGATAAAGGCAAGCAGCAACGCGCGGTCGCTGGCCGTTCTGATGTTCTTCATAGTAAATTCAGGAAGTGCATGCCGGCATGTAGCCGACATGCTAACTGCAACAATTAAAGAACTGTTCGGTATTTTTTTGCCATGATGTCGATTGCTTCGGCGGCTGGCATGTCCTTAAGCAGCCGATTCTGAACAGCTTCGCTGATGGCGAAGGTTTCAAACATTTTTCCTGGGCGCAAGTCCACATTAGGTCCTTCGGTGTCGATGGACCGGATCACCACATTCTTGCTTGACAGCAGCCCCTTCATGAATTCCACCAGCTCGGCGTGTTTTTCGACAAGTGGATGAGCGCGCCAGCGAGCGTCTTCGTATACATCCAAACGTGGCGGCTGGAAGTGCAGGGGTGCGGAGTGCAAAAAATTGATGTACTGGTTTTCGGTGAACCAGTCCATAAACTTGTACGCCTCTTCGCGCATCGGCGTATTGAGAAGCACCCAACCATCGTAGCCGTGGTTGACGGCTTGGGACTTACCTGCGCTGTCGGGGAACATAAAGAAGCCTGTTTTCGCAGCAAGGTCAGGCGCACGGTCTTCCAGCACCTCCATCAATCGGCCCGCGTAGGGCGCGTGCGCAATCTGGCCTCCGGAATACTGCCCCAGCACCGTGCCGAACAGCGCTTGCGTCATGCCCGGTGGCATGGACGGTTGAAGCTTCTTCATAAAGTCCAAGTAGCGAACCATACGCGGCTTCATGTCGGCGTTGTCGACCTGAAGCTTGAAGTTGTCGTCCAGAAGCTTGACGCCCTCAGCCCACATGTAGCCGATGGACATCCACTGCATTGCCGAATTGGCACCCAACGGGTGGCCCACTCCGAACTTTCCGCCGTCCGTAAGCACCTTGCAGTTTTCGGCCATCTGGTCGAACGTAGTGGGCACTTTCAAACCCTTTTCCTGGTATAAATCCTTGCGGTAATACATCCAGCAGAAGTTGTAATCGTATGGGTACCAGTAGTGCTCACCCTTAACTGGAAACAGTATCCGCGGGCCCCATTTGGATCTTTCGACCAGCTTTGTCATGGGGGCAAGCTTGCCTGCCTCCGCCAAGATCAGCATATGTCCTGCAAACGCCAGGGTGCCGATGTCGTAGGGCGTGCCGCTGGAGATAGATGCCTGAAGCTTGCTGTAAGCATCATCGGGCGGAACAGTATCCACCACAACCTTAACACCTGTTTTCTTCTCGTATTCAGCAGCAGCCACACGTAGCGCGCGCACTGATTCCCTGCCGGGTTCTGCATTCAAAAATCGGATTGTTTTGGTTTGCGCATGAATGGCTGGAGCGCCTACGGCCAGCAGCGCAGCGCCTGCGGCTGCAGTGGTCACGAGGCTTCGTCGCGAGAAAGCTCCTTTGAGCTGATTGGCGTGAATCAATTCGGTAGTCTCATCTGGTTTTGTCATCTCTGTCTCCGGTTGGTTTTTTAACCTCGGCCCGCTTCCGCATGGCTGAGGGGGGGGCTCATCGCGGCGGCGACAGCAAGCTGCCGCCGTCTTCCGCATCGAACAGGTGGATTTTTTCAGGCATCAGCGCGAGGCGGCACGCCATGCCCCGGGAAAAGCGGGCTTCGCGGCTTGAAAGTACGCGCAAACTGCCGCCATCCTTGGTGTTACAGACCAGCAGGGTTTGCGAGCCAAGCTGTTCCACCATGCTGATGGTGGCGGCGATCTCCCCCGTATCGTTTAGCAACGCGTGTTCTGGTCTGATGCCCAGCACCGCCTTGCCCGAAGCGCGGCGTAGGCGATCGTGTACGTTTAGTGACATCTCGATCCCTGCACCGCGAAAACAGATATCGTTGTCATTTGTGACCAGCTCACCTTCAATGAAATTCATCTCGGGCGCACCGATAAAGCTTGCGACAAACCGATTGACCGGATGGTCATACACTTCCAAAGGTGTGCCGACCTGTTGCACTCTCCCCTGGCTCATCACCACGATGCGGTCTCCAAGTGTCATAGCTTCGACTTGGTCATGGGTAACATACACCATGCTGGTACCAATGCGCTTGTGCAAGTGTCCGATCTCCTCGCGCATGTGTACCCGGAGCTTGGCATCCAAGTTAGACAGCGGTTCGTCCAGCAAAAAAGCATCGGGCTTACGAACGAGCGCGCGCCCCAGCGACACACGCTGCATCTGACCACCTGATAACTGTCGCGGTTTTCTTTGAAGAAGATGCTCAATGCCAAGTATCTCAGCGGCCCACTTCACCTGCCCAGCGATTTCCGGCGCTGGAGTTTTTCGCATGCGCAGTCCGAAGGCGAGGTTCTCGTATACCGTTTTGTGCGGGTACAAGGCGTAGTTCTGGAACACCATCGCGATATTCCGGTCTTTAGGCTCCAGGTTGGTCACTTCACGCTCGCCGATATAAATATTTCCCCCACTGGTATCTTCCAGGCCTGCCACCATCCGCAGGGTAGTGGACTTCCCACAGCCCGAGGGACCGACAAGGACGATGAACTCACCATGCGCGACCGTGAGAGAAAAATCCGCCACCACGGTCAAAGAACCGTAAGCCTTGCTGACTTTGTCGAGAATGATCTGCGCCATTAGCAGACATCCTTTTCCGTTGACACAGGCATCGTGGGCAACCGCGACAAAGCGTGGTTGACGTCTGAGAGGCCGCGCTGAGCCTGCTTATAAAGAGCGAAAAGCTCATCGTAATAAGCCCTGCGTCGAGTATCTGGCAGGGCAGTTTCCAACACTCCCGTGCAGATGACTGCGGCGCTGTGCGCGTCGCTGAATACGCCAATGCCGACCCCGGCCAGAAGTGCGGCGCCGAACGAGGCGTCTGTTGTCTTCGGAAGAAGAATTTCGATGCCAAGGATGTCAGCCACGATTTGCCGCCACAGTGCGCTTTTGGCGCCACCACCGATGATGCGCGCCCGAGTGATATACATCTGCTCTGCGTTGAACTGCTCCTGCACGTCACGTAGTGAAAACGCGATGCCTTCGTAAAGGGCGCGTACAAAATGCGCGGGCTGATGACGGAAGGTTATGCCTACGAAATCGGCACGGAGCAGCGGGTCCCAGAACGGCGCGCGCTCTCCCTGCAGATAAGGGTGGAACAACAAACCGTCTGCTCCAGGTTGAACCGTACCGGCCAGCCTGTCCATCTCGGCAAAAGCGGCACTGCCGCTGCCGCGCTCTGCCATGAAAAAGGTGTCGCGCAACCACCTGTGTGCCGAAGCGCAACTGTTGGTACCAGTGATTGTGTACCACAGCCCCTGCACTGCCAAAGGATAGTTGATCAGTGTGGGATGCACATGCGGCGCATTGCCAACTATGCTGATGGTTCCGGCTGTGGCGAGCTTCACGGTCCCATCCCCTGGTGTGACTGAGCCTGCGCCGAAGGTTTCAGCGGAGGTGTCAGAAGTTCCGCATATCACAGGGGTGCCGGCGCGCAGTCCGCACTCAGAAGCAGCTAGTGCCGTAACATTACCCACCACAGCAGTTGGCGCTACCAGCGGCGGTAACGTGCCTATGTTCCAGCCCACCATGTTGCACAATTCTTCTGACCAGCAATCGTTAAGCACGTCAAACATCATCGTACCAACGGCTTCGGTCCTGTCCGTTTCCCAAGTCCCGCTCATGCGCGAGCGCAACCAGTCCTTGGCGATATAAACGCGATGAACATCTTTCACTATTTGCGGCTCATGTGTGACTAGCCACTTAAATTGCGGCAACGTCCACGTCGGAGAAGGCCGGTTCATCGCGATCTGTAGAATTCTATCGCCATGAGCTGCTTGAAGTGCGTCAACTTCCGCGCCACTGCGCTGATCGCTCCACAGGATCGCGGGCCGCAGCACGATGCCCTGCGCGTCTTCAAGCACTGGCGTGTGGGCACCGGCGCTGAATGACACCGCACGTATATCCTCGGCCATAAGACCCGCGTCAGCCAACGCACGCGGAACGGTGGCGCACACTGCGCTCCACCAGTCGTTTGGATTCTGTTCACTCCAGCGCGGATGCAGGGAATGCGTGGCAATGTCAGCGGAAGCACTGCCTCCAACCAAGCCATCGCTGCGAACCACCATGGTTTTGAGACTGCCGGCGCCGAGGTCGATGCCCATCAGCCACACTGCGCTTGATGGCGTGCTCATATCTTGTCCTCTAACGCTGCGCTTAGCACAGACGGCATATCCAGCCCGTAAGTGCAATGGCCCCGACTTTCAAGTAACGCAGAGCGGCGGTGAAGCGTTTCGACGACGCCACTGTCCTTTCCAAGCTGCCCATCCAGGTAGGCTAATGCGATCAATGAAAGCGCAGAGGGCGTGTGCGACTCCATTTGCTCCAAATGGCTGGCCGCATACGAAGAGCGGCATGTATTTGGACAGAACGCGCAGACTCGCAGGCTGCTGACCACGTCAATTACAGCCTCCGCTGAAGCATTAGCGCTGTTCATACCGATGCCACTCGCGTAAGTTGGGCCGCATCCGTGTGGGCCCGCAAGCCCACCTTCCCAGGATTGAGAAGGTTGTGAGGGTCGATCCCATCCTTAAGAATTTGCAGCATGTCCATGCCAGTGTTTAGTTCTTTGCGCAACCATTCGTTACGGAAAACACCGACACCGTGGTGGTGGGCAATGGAACCGTTCAGCTCAAGACAGATTTCTTGAACCTCCTTCCAAGCCTTGCGGTGAAGCGCCAAAGCCTCGTCTTCGGGCATTGGTGGTAATCGAACTGTCATATATTGGCAGGCACCCTCCTGATAGATGTGCGACCAATGCGCGCCGAAGTAGGCATCTGGATGCAGTGAGAGCACGGCCGCCCGCATGCGCTCGTACATTCGGGGCAATGCGCTCCAGGCTCCGGTGATCTCGATCGTGTCCATGTAATACCCGGCTGTTTGCCACTTAACGGAATAAGACTGGTAGCGGGTTTCTTCCCAATGCTCGTAAGGCCTATTTTCTGCAATGCAACCGCCGTGCAATTTGCAGATCTGCATAGCAAACTCTTCTTCCGCCGCGGCAAGGAGTGCAGGCCCAGAAAACTGCAGGATGACCAAGATGGGAAACTCGGCAAACGTGGGCAAGCCTTCGGTGCGTTGCGTCGACTCCTCCAAATCGTAAAGGCGCATCACGCTAGGTCGCCCCTCGCCCTGAACGATACCCCGCATGGCATCCATGGCGCTCTGAAGCGTGGGAAAGGCTAGCGTGATGCCACGCCGCACCTGCGCTTGGCGTCCGATGCGCAAGGTAAGTTCGGTAATAAAGCCAAATACACCTTCAGAGCCAATGAGCAGGTCTTTAATGCTCGGGCCGACTGCGCGCCGGGCGACAGGGCGCACCACGAGAGGACGGCCGTCAGGCAAAATTGCTTTAAGACCCACGACAATATCCTCTATCTTCCCGTAGCGAGAAGATGCCTGCCCGGCTCCACGGCAAGCGGCCCAGCCACCCACGGTAGACATGAAGATGGATTGCGGCAGGTGGTTTGCAGTAAAACCGCGGGCGTTGAGTTCTTCTTCAAAATGCCCACCGTTCATGCCGGCCTCGACTGTGACGGTTCCGTCCATTTCGTTCAGCTCCAGCAAGCGGTTCATACGCTTTAAATCCACCATCACTTCGCAACTCAACGCAATGACGCCTCCCAGCACCCCGGAGCCAGCGCCGAATGGAATTAGGCGAAGGCGCTCGCGGTTTGCGAACTTGACGATAGCTATAAGCTCGGCTTCGCTGCCAGGAATGACGATGGCGCTTGGCAAGGTTCCCGGCAACTCTCCCATACGCAACTTAAAAAGCCCATATGGCAGGCGGTCTCGCGCATAAGCGTAACGGTCCGCGACAGATGTCAGCACATAGTCATTACCAACGATGGCACGCAGGACGTTCGCGTTTGCTGGCGCGATCTCGTCGGCTCGCCATGAGGAAGGAACGCCCGGCGTGGGCCTTATAGGAAGCCCTCCGGCAACGGACTGTGAATGCGTAGTCTGCATATGTTCCCTGGGTGTTTCGTCTAATTTTTATCTGTTTGAGGCCAAATGCCCATCAATTGCAAAAGATGCCTCTCAAATGAGCAAACGTTTGCCCACATTGTTTTCGCTGTTTGTTTGCTTGTCAAGCACTTTAATCCACTGACTTCGAATGCACTAGTCGTCCTGTGGCTTTAGCCAGTGCGGCGTGAAGAATACACAGGTATTGCGCGGCGCCTAATGTGCGACCATATGTTCTACCATCTCACCATTGAACATGCACACAATTAAAACCGTCAGCAAAAGAAGCACGCTCATCGATGTGGCAGCGCTGGCTGAAGTGAACGTATCCACGGTGTCGCGTGTGCTCTGCGGCGACATAAGTCAGCGGGTTAGCCCAGAGACCCGCAAGCGCATTGAGGCAGCTGCGAAGGAGCTTTCATATCAGCCGAACCTTAACGCGCGAAGCTTACGCACTTCGCGCAGTTACACACTCGGCATTGCTGTGCCACAACTTGACAACCCGGTGTACGCCCAGATTATTTTAGGAGCAGAGCGCGGCGCACGGGAACGCGGCTACTCGTTGTTGATCGCCCATATCGAGCAATCCGATAACAACCAAACCGCTTACGAAAGGCTGGCTCAACTAAACCGCGTTGATGGATTACTGGTGACTACACTTGACGAGAACAGCGTGATGCTGCGAGCTGTCAGGCGCGCCAAGGTACCCTTTGTCCTGCTTAATCGCAAGGTACCTGGTATCCGTAACTGCATCCATTTCGACAGTCGCAGCGCCGCGCTGATTGCCGTGCAGCACCTCATCGCGTTAGGTCATAGGCGGATCGCCCATTTGTCCGGCCAGCTCAATCCTTCTACCGGCATCGGGCGGTACGCCGGCTACTGCGATGCATTAAGAGCGGCAGGTCTGCCGGTACTACCAGAACTTGTGCGCGTCTCCGGTTATACCGTGGCCGGCGGAGCTGCGGCCATGGCGGATTTATTGGACAGCGGTGTAGCGCTGCCTTCAGCGGTGTTCCCTTTGACCCTGACTGCTGCGGCCGGAGCAATGATGGTCCTACATGAACGCGGGATTCGGATACCACAAGACATCTCAGTAATCACTGTGCATGACGGGCCAATCGCTGAAGTCATTTTTCCGCAACTTACCACGGTGCGCATGCCTGTCGAGCAAATGGGCTATGACGGAGCTCAGTCGCTGATTGATCTAATTGAAGGCCGGGTGATCAGCATCAACCAGCAAATGGCGCCGCTTGGCTTGCTGTTACGAAAGTCGACTGCTGCACGAACCTAAGCTTTGTCATTTTTGACTAGTTGTAATTTCTCACGATTCGCGCAATGTTTGAACAAAAGCCTACGAACCGCAAACCGATCGCATGAGGTATTCCACGGTTTTCAATTCCGAACAAATCCTGATCGTCCAGATTCTTGACGCCCCGAGGTATTGAAAACAGCACAAGCGTCCAGACCACTCGTACCGTCCAGAGTGCCACAAGCGTCCAGAATCTGGACGCCCTGGGGGTGTCCAGAGTAGCCTGACCGTCCAGAGCAAACCAGCGTCCAGACCACGTCAAGCGTCCAGAGTAAATATTGCCTCAATTAAACAGTTTGTTACACATCAATAAAAATCACGCTGCAAGCCGCATAAAACAAGGGCTAGGCAAATAAACTGTTTTCTGTTGAATGGACTCCCACCTGCCTAAATGGGATCGTCGCACCCGCCACGGACCAAGTAACGACGAGCCTTTCGGCTATTTTTTATTCCCACCAATTTAGCCACCTAGCAGATCTCGCATCGGCTGTTGTCGTTTTCTGACTGCTGCATCTAGCTCGAATCGAACCTCGTTTTGAAAATCACGGGTGTTGGGGAGTTTCTAGGATCGCCAAGTCCGGACCTTACCATTCCCCCACCAATGGTTTTGTCGAGAAGGGACCCACGAACACCCGAACACTGTTTTGGACAAGCAAAGGGCAATTTTTCAAATCCGGGTACCGTGAAGATGGTGCGCGCATTGAATAGGCCGATCCTAATCGAGTTAACGAAGATCCCCCCCCCCGTCTTTGATCTCCGAGGGCGCTATGTGTCCGCAGGGTAGTTTATGCGCCTTTGGGCTTAGGACCCCGGGTTCGTGGGCCTGATAGCAGGCCGATGGCGTAGCCCAGCTTTTCCAGTTCTGCCAGCCGAGCCAGACCTATACTGCGGTTGGACCGCGCTTTGCGGGTCTCTTGGCCATTGACCTGTCCTGACATTTTCGGACCAAGGTGAATTAGAGACAATGGCCTCTCGAAGCAGAGGGGCAGTGATGAAGAGGTCGAGATTTACGGACGAGCAGATCGTTCGGATTTTGCAAGAGGC
>Ga0164295_10003750_pt1 | contig 12138 bp, 15 predicted proteins | sample GEODES006metaG_FD_111798 | JGI IMG/M metagenome (GOLD analysis project Ga0164295, IMG submission 111798) | Oligotrophic lake water microbial communities from Sparkling Lake, Wisconsin, USA - GEODES006 metaG | ecosystem: Environmental > Aquatic > Freshwater > Lake | place: USA: Sparkling Lake...
CTTCAGCTCAACCGATAGCGGCGCCGAAGGCTCGGGATCGCTCTCGTGATGGAAAGCGGGGTAGCCGCTCCAGGGGTTTTGTGTCACCTAAGACTCCTCATTCGAAACCGTCTGATCCCTATCCTTGCCCGAAGAGGCCCGATATCCCGCATCGGGAGGGGGCAGACCCCGCTAGGCTCCCCCTAACCAGTCCGCGCAACATGGAGGTGTCCCATTAACGAGCCGAAAGAGGGCCCACTCGCTCTCACGCCGCTGTCCTGGGCCTATGCCGATGCATGGGCGGCCGAATCCGCCCCCGTGAGCGCCGCGCGCGCCCGAGGTGCGGCTCTTGGTGCCGCACCCATCTCGCGAGGCACAGCGGGCCTCCTGCGGGTCCTCGCAGCCACCAAGTCCGCAACTGCGGCAGTGGAGATCGGCACGGGCTCCGGCGTCACTGGCGCGGCCATCGTGGCCGGCATGGACGCATCAGGCGTGTTGACCAGCATTGACCTTGAGGCGGGCTATCAGGCCATCGCCCGTGACATGTTCGCCGAACTCGGTGTCTCGCACACTCGCGTACGACTCATCGCCGGCCGAGCCGAGGACGTTTTGCCACGACTCAGTAACGATGCGTACGACTTTGTGTATGTCGCGACGGTCCGCGCCTCGCCCGAAATGATCAGCGAGGCACGTCGACTGCTCTCAGACGGTGGTGTCTTGGTCGTCGCGGGCGCTCTCGAGGGCAATCGCAATATTGCTGATGCGCTTCGCGAGGACGAGGATTTCTTGCCGACGATGATTCCGGTCGGCGACGGGGTGCTGGTGGCTGTCAGGAAGCGGGAACCGCAGCAAGGAGCTTGAGGCCGAGTTCGGAGACCTCAGTCGCGTTGAGCTCGACTACGAGGCGGCCACCGCCCTCTAGAGGCACCCTCATCACGTAGCTGCGACCCTCTTTGGTCACCTCGAGCGGACCATCGCCCGTCCTAGGCTTCATCGCGGCCATGACCACCCCTTTCGTCAGCCTCGGCAGAGGCAGGCTTCCATTATCCCCGATAGGGCCACTCCGTGGCCATCCGGGGCCTAGGGAGTGATTGTTCGGGCGGGCACATGGCAACCCCGTACGTGATCGTCAACAAGTCCCACCGCTTGCATCGCCGCATACGCCGTTGTCGGTCCGACAAACACCAAACCGACAGCCTTTAACGCCTTGGTCAGTGCGATCGAGTCGGGAGTCTTCGCGGAGATGTCCTCAAGTCGCCGGGGCCGCGCTCGCTTCTTGGGCTGATGCGACCAGATCAGGCGATCGAAGGCCCCCTCACCCTCGGCATCGCGTAGTTCGGCAAGTGCGCGGGCGTTGGTGATAGCCGCATCGATCTTCGCGCGATTGCGCACGATGCCGGCATCTTCCAGCAGTCTCTTGCGATCGCGGGCGCCAAAACGGGCAACTCGTTCGATGTCGAAATCTGCAAACGCTTCGCGGAATGAATCGCGTTTTCGCAAGATGATGAGCCAGGAAAGCCCCGATTGAAATGCCTCAAGAGTGATGCGCTCAAAGAGTGGCTCGTCGCCATGAACTGGGCGACCCCACTCTTTGTCGTGATATGCCTCGTAGATCGGCACTCCCACGGCCCAGCGGCAGCGCGCAAGACCGTCTTCACCGCGTACCAGATCGGGCATGCCTTAGGGCATCGTCACTGGGTGTACGGGTTGCGCTGCGGGTCTTCGCCCACGCGATCACGCAGAGCTGCGATGGTTGCGTCCTTTTCTGCCATATCCGTAGCAAGACGATCGAGCAGGCCATCAACCTCGTCCATGCGATAGCCGCGCGCGGTGACGTCAAAACGCACTCGCTGCAGATCGGAGCCGCGCAACGGACGATCAATGGGCAGATCATCCGGGACCATGTCGGGCTGCACATCGGGCAATTGTCCGAAGCGACCGACAGCGAGCAGAGACACACCCGTGATGACGAGGATCCCGAGCAGGATGAACATGGCCGTGATCATGTGGATGATCGTGCCACGTGGTCGAGCGCATCGCCAACGTTGACGCACCATGCGAGTTCATCTGCCGCTTCTCGGCGCATGAATCCTTTGGCCACAAGTTGCTCAATTTGCTCGCGAAGCGGAGCAAAGTCACCCCAGGGATCCAAAATCACGACGGGCTTGTTGTGCATACCGAGGGTCCGCGCGGTCCAAACCTCAAGCAGTTCTTCGAGAGTGCCGATGCCTCCGGGCATGGCCAAGAACGCGTCTGATCGCTCGTCCATGATCGCCTTGCGCTGACGCATGTCGCGAGTGACCACGAATTCGTGCACGTCTCGGTCACCGAGTTCACGGGAAAGCAGTGACTCGGGGATGACCCCGATGAGCCGGGCTCCGTGGGTGCGCGCGCCACGCGCCACGGCGCCCATCATGGAGACCGTTCCAGCGCCCCATACGAGGGTCCAGCCACGGCGGCCAATCTCGGCCCCGACCTCCTCCGCGAGCTGCTCGTAGCGCGGATCGATCCCCGTGTGGGCCGAGCAGAAGACGGTCAAGGAGAGCATGCCCCGAGACTACGGACCCGGCTTGCACCACGGCAGATCGACACGGTAGATTAGTTGAATAGTCAATTATTCGCTATCCTGCATTGGAGCGCCATGTCCGATCTCAGCCCCGCAACCGGCACCTGGAATATCGATCCCACTCACACGACCATCGGCTTCACCGTCCGTCACGCGATGGTGTCCAAGGTCCGTGGCAAGTTCAACGACTTCGCCGGCTCCTTCGTCATCGACGGTGCCGACGTCAGCAAGTCCTCTGCAACTCTCACCATTCAGGCCGGCAGCATCGACACCAGCAATGCCGATCGCGATAGCCACCTGAAGTCGGCTGAGTTCCTGGACACCGATCAGTTCAGTGAAGTCACTTTCACCTCGACCTCAGCGTCCGCCAAGGGCGATGACCTCATCGTGACCGGCGACCTGACGATCCACGGCGTCACTAAGTCCGTAGCGGTCACCTTCGAATACAACGGCACTGCACTCGACCCGTGGGGCAATACCCGAGTCGGTCTCGAGGGCAAGGCCGAGATCAGCCGTAAGGACTTCGGGCTGGTTTGGAATGCCGTGCTTGAGGGCGGCGGCGTCCTAGTGGGCGACACCGTCAAGCTCGAGTTCGATGTTGAGGCCGTCAAGGCCTAACACCCCGCAGTCGAATCACATGCAGGTCCTAGGGTGAGATCGTGACCCTAGGACCTGCAAGTGCTCTCGGCCTTGCCACCTTCAGCGGCGACACCCTGCTGGACGCGTGGTACCCAGAACCTTCTCTCGGCACTGAGCCGGTCGAAGTGCCCCGACTCGAATCCTCGATTCACGTCGATGAGATTCGTAGCGTTGACATACGCACGATCCGTACCGAGATCGCAGACCTCCAGGCGCCGCCAATTGATGCAGCTGATGCCTATCTGCGGCTACACCTGCTCTCACATCGACTCGTGCGCCCGCGCAGCATCAACATGGACGGCGTCTTCGGACTGCTCGCCAACGTTGCGTGGACCTCACTCGGACCCGTAGCACTGGAGAACCTCACGGCCGTACGCCTTCGCGCACGCGCTCGCCACATTCAACTGACCGTCTTCGGCGTCGACAAATTCCCGCGCATGGTCGACTACGTCGTTCCCAGCGGCGTACGCATCGCCGACGCTGATCGCGTGCGACTTGGCGCGCATCTCGCCGAAGGCACCACTGTCATGCACGAAGGCTTCGTCAACTTCAACGCCGGCACACTCGGCAACTCCATGGTCGAAGGACGTATCTCCGCGGGAGTCGTCGTCGGTGCTGGCTCTGACATCGGTGGTAGTGCCTCGATCATGGGCACACTCTCGGGTGGCGGCACTGCGGTGATTACCGTGGGAGAGGGCTGCCTCATCGGCGCCAATGCGGGCATCGGCATTTCACTCGGAGATCGCTGCATCGTCGAGGCGGGCACCTACGTCACCGCAGGCGCTCGAGTGAATCTCCCCGACGGCACCGTCGCGAAGGCCGCAGAACTGTCCGGCCAACCCGATCTACTGTTTCGCCGCAATTCGCTGAGCGGTGCCCTAGAGGTACTCCCCCGGACGGGCACTTGGGGCGGACTCAACGCCGCCCTGCACTCCAACGACTAGCGAGCGTCGAGCGGGGTCCAGTCGCGCATCTTCTCGCCGATGTAGACCTGACGCGGACGGCCGATCTTGGTCGCCGGGTCCTCGATCATCTCGCGCCACTGCGCGATCCAGCCGGGTAGACGACCGAGTGCGAACATCACCGTGAACATACGTGTCGGGAAGCCCATCGCCTTGTAGATCAGGCCCGTGTAGAAATCGACGTTCGGGTAGAGCTTGCGCGAGATGAAGAAGTCATCGGCCAACGCAACCTCTTCGAGGCGAAGCGCGATATCGAGCAACGGATCCTTAATCTGCATCTTCTCGAACACGTCGTATGCCATCTTCTTGACGATGGCGGCACGCGGATCGTAGTTCTTGTAGACGCGGTGACCGAAGCCCATGAGCTTGATGCCGTCTTCGCGGTTCTTCACCTGACGGATGAAGGTGTTGACGCCGCCGCCGGACTGATGGATCTGCTCAAGCATCTCGAGCACGGCCTGGTTGGCTCCACCATGCAGTGGACCGAAGAGCGCGTTGATGCCAGCAGATACCGACGCGAACAGGTTGGCATGTGACGAGCCGACGAGGCGCACGGTGGACGTCGAGCAGTTCTGCTCGTGGTCGGCGTGCAGGATGAGGAGCAGGTCGAGTGCACGCATGATGACCGGATCAACTTCGTAGTTCTCAGCCGGCACACCGAACGTCATGCGCATGAAATTCTCGATCAGGCCCAGGTTGTTATCTGGGTACAGGTAGGGCTGGCCGATCGACTTCTTGTATGCGTAGGCCGCAATGGTCGGCATCTTGGCAAGGAGACGGATGGTGGAGATCTCGACCTGCTGGGGGTCAAAGGGATCTAGCGAGTCTTGGTAGAAGGTCGACAGCGCGGACACCGCAGAGGACAGCACCGGCATCGGGTGCGCATCACGCGGGAAGCCATCGAAGAACCGACGCAGATCTTCGTGCAGCATCGTGTGACGGTTGACGTTGTTGGAGAAGGCTGCGAGTTCGGTCGCATTCGGAAGTGAACCGTAAATGAGCAGATAGGAAGTCTCTAAAAAGGTCGACTTCTCAGCGAGCTGCTCAATCGGATAGCCGCGATAACGCAGGATTCCCTTGTCGCCATCAATAAATGTGATGGCAGAAGAACACGCTGCAGTGTTCACAAATCCGTGGTCGAGCGTGACGTGACCCGTCTGGCTCAGCAACGACGAGATGTCGAATCCGGACTCGCCCTGGGTTGCAGGAACTTCCGAGAACGACAGCTGCTTGTCGGCGTAGTTCAATACGGCCTCAGACACAGTGCCTCCTGTTTACTCTTTTGTGGGGGTCACGCTACTGCGGTGCATACAGCCATGCGAAACGGGTATCACCCAATAGCGAGCAGTGTGAGCCGCGACACAGCGGCGTCGATTCGCTCATCCGTCGCCGTCAGCGCGATGCGCACGTGTCTAGCCCCTGCCTCCCCGTAGAACTCACCTGGGGTGACCAGAACTCCGACTGCCGCGAAAGCAGCCACGGTCTCCCAGCACGACTCGTCTCGAGTGGCCCAGATGTACAGGCCCGCCTCACTGTGCTCGACCTGGAGCCCGGCGGCTGTTACCGCTTGAAGAAGCACTTCCCGGCGGCGCGCATATCGGGCTCGCTGTTCGATGACGTGGGCATCATCGTCGAACGCGGCCACCGATGCGGCCTGCACGGGCCCGGGAAGCATCATCCCGGCGTGCTTGCGAATCTCGAGCAATGACGCAATCCGTGTCTGGTCACCCGCTATCAATCCGCTGCGGTATCCAGCCAAATTGGATCGCTTGGAGAGCGAGTGCGCGGAGAGCACATTCGAGTGGTCTCCGTCGGTGACATCTGGGTGCAGGACCGACACCGGCTTGGCATCCCAGCCGAGTTCGAGATAACACTCATCCGAGGCGAGCACCGCTCCTAGATCTCGCGCGACGTGCACTGCCTCGCGCATCTCGGCCACCGGCATTGCCCGTCCGTGTGGGTTGGCCGGGGTGTTGATCCAGATCAAGTCGGCGCGCTTGACCGAGGTCAGATCGTCAGCCGCCACGACCTTTGCGCCCGCGATGCGGGCACCCACGTCGTAGGTTGGGTAGGCGAGGGTCGGAATCACGACCGTGCTATCTGGCCCAAGATCGAGCAGGGTCGGCAGCCACGCGACGAGCTCCTTGGATCCAATCGTCGGCAGGATTGCGGCGGGGTCAATGACAATGCCCATCCGGGCAAACCAGCGTGCCGCCGCCTCGCGTAGTCCGGGTGTGCCGGCAGTAAGTGGGTATCCAGGCGAGTCAGCAGCAGCGATCAGCGCATCTCGCACGACTGCGGGAGTCGGATCGACCGGCGTGCCCACCGAAAGATCGACAATTCCGCCCGAATGGCCTCGGGCGATCTCGGCATACGGCGTCAGCCGATCCCAAGGGAAGTCAGGAAGCGAGCGACCAGCCACGCTCAGTGATCGTGCTCCTGTGGTGGCAGCGCAGCGACCAGCGGAACATCAACTGTCTGAGCACCAAGCTTTGCAGCGCCACCTGGAGAGCCGAGTTCGGCGAAAAACTGCGCGTTGACGCCGGTGAAGTCGGTCCACTGCGAGGGGACGTCGTCTTCGTAGTAGATCGCCTCGACCGGGCACACCGGCTCACAGGCTCCACAGTCGACACACTCATCGGGCTGGATGTAGAGCATCCGGCCACCCTCATAGATGCAATCGACCGGGCATTCCTCGATGCATGCCTTGTCCTTGAGGTCTACGCACGGCTCAGCGATGACGTAAGTCACTGGTCCTCCGAAGTTAAGTTCTCAGCCCGCACCCGCGAGCGGACCTATTATCTCTGTTCACCGGGGTAAAAGGTGAGGGGGGTGGGCCACATGTCGCAAAAGCCGCTGATTCGTGTCGGGCCCGAAGACGTCGGACACCGCGTGACGCTGAGGTACTTCCTAGTCGAGTCCACCGAGACAGCATCCGCCAGCGACGTGGTCGGGGTGCTCGTGTCGTGGCCCGACTCCCCCACGGGCGACCTACTTGTCGAAGACCGGCATGGTGCCCGCCGGGCCGTGCCCCGTGACCGGTTGATAGCCGCGCGCAGGGTAGGCGGCTGACCGGGTCTGCCGGTACTGTCCAAGGGTGTCAGCCGAGAGCCCCCCACAAGTACGGCTGTACGACACCATGCGCCGGGAAGTCTGCCCCGTGGTCCCGGCGACACCAGGCGCCCTGACGGTCTATGCCTGTGGCCCGACGGTCTACCGCGACGCTCATGTCGGCAATATGCGTACCTTCCTGCTCCTTGACCTCCTGCGCCGCGCTGCGTCACTCACGGGCCTGCGTGTACGGACCGTCCAGAACATCACTGACGTCGGACACATGGCCGATGACACCGGGCTTGGCGGTGACGGGCTTGGCGGAGTCGATGAGGGTCAAGGCGACACTGAGGACCGCATGCTTGCCGGGGCACGATCGGAAGGCCGGGGTGCGCTCGACATCGCCCGACACTACGAGCAACGCTTCCGCGACGACCTTGCACTGCTCAACATCACTCCTGCTGAAGAAATGCCGCGCGCAAGTGAGTCGATTGAGTTAATGGTCGCTGCGGTGTCGCGGTTGATCGACAAGCAGCATGCCTACGTCGGTGCCGATGGCACGGTGTACTTCGATGCCCGTAGCTTCAACTCCTACGGCGCCCTCAGCGGCAACAAACTCGAGGAATTGCGGTCCGGAACACGTTTCGAAGGTCCCGAGGATCCAGCCAAGCGTTTCCATGCCGATTGGGCACTCTGGAAGCGCGCGCCAGAGACACGCACTCAACTCGTGTGGGACACGCCGTGGGGAGTCGGCTTCCCAGGCTGGCATATCGAATGCACGGCAATGAGTCTCGATCGTCTCGGCTCGGCGATTGACGTGCACATCGGTGGCATCGACCTGCGCTTCCCACACCACGAGGACGAGCGCGCGCAGAGCAACTCCATCGCGGGTCGCGAAGTTGTGGGCCACTGGCTGCACGGCGAGCACCTGCTCTTTGAGGGCCGCAAGATGAGCAAGTCCTCAGGCAATGTGGTGTTGGTGAGCGATGTCATCGCGCGTGGCTTTGATCCGCTGGCACTTCGACTAGTTTTCCTCGAACACCGCTACCGCCAACAAATGAATCTCACCTGGACTGAGATCGAAGCAGCAGATGCCACCTTGCGCCGATGGCGTCAGCGCGTTGCTTCTTGGGCCGAGTCTCCGTCAGGAGCGATGGAGATGTCGTACGTTGACGAAGTTCTGGGCGCGTACTGCGACGACCTCGACACATCCTCAGCAGTTCTGGCTCTGCGGCGAATGGAGCGCGATGATATTCCTGACGGCGTGAAGTTCGAGACAGTCGCTCATCTTGATCGACTTTTCGGACTCGACCTCGCACGCGATGTCGGAAAGACCCAGACTCTCCCATCTGGTGCGCAAGAGCTGCTCGACCGCCGAGCAGCTGCAAGAGCCGCAAAAGAATGGGCACTGAGTGACTCGTTACGCGATGAACTCGCAGCACTCGGCGTGACCGTGGCCGACACCTCAGATGGCCAAACCACGTATTTCTAGGTGCTTTAGTTGCTCGCGCTGCTTGAGGGATCGGCCGAACTGGAGTTGCTGGAAGATGGATCGGCCGAACCGCTACCAGAACCGCTACCAGAACCGCCGCCAGAGCCGCTACCCGAACCCGATGGCTTTTTGGTGGGCTTCTTCGGGTCAGGACCACAGATCACTTCTGGGCCAGCCAAATAGCTCGCGCTGAAATCCTCTGTCTTCTCGACCTCACCAAACTTCCAGAACAAGCGCTTGTAGTCAACACTGAATCCCGCAATGCCCGTCTGGGCCGCACATGCGTCAGTGTCGTTGTAAATCTTTGGTGGCTTCACGGAAGCGTAAAACCCACCGATCTCCGATGTGATGTCATCCCAAATCTTGGTGCTGTACATCGACACAGTCATCGACACGTCATCAGTTGTGGCTGTGATGAAAATCGCGTAGGGAGTGTTGTTCTTGAACTGCATGTCGAAGTAGCCCCACGCCACAGTCGCCTCGATACCGGGCTGATAGCGCGAGATATAGCGCGAATGCTGCTGCACCTGGACCGGCTCGAGACCGCCATAGAAAGCGGCAGACCACGTTGTCGTTGTTGCAGCGGACAAGCCACCGCCCAACACCTTCTGAAATACGCCACTGGGCCCAATGGCATAGCCCTCCATATAACCCTTGGTGGGATCAGGATTGTGATTCTCCGTAGTCTCGTTCATGGAGAACGTCTCGCCTGGCATCAAGATCATGCCGTCGATGTATTTAGCGGCACGCGCGAGATTGTGTTGCATGTACTCGATGGTCGGGACATTCTGAGTGAACGTGGAGATGCGTTCCCTGACGCCGAGTTGAAGGGCCTCCTCAGTCGTCAAATCGGGTAGCTGTGACGCACTCAAATCCACCCTAGCGACGCGAGCATCTCCGGTCTGCTCCATGGCAGAGAGCACTGCCGCTCCGAGGTCCTCGGCGGACACGCCTTGGCCCAGAACAGCGGGGACAACCACCGGCACGTCGCCGACGATCCTAAAGGTTGCGTCTTTGGCTCCACCCTCTACGAGTTTCAGGTCCTGCTCGATAACGTCGTGAAGGAAGTCGCCATCAAGCACCGGCGCAAACAGTGCGCCTTCAGGTTCTAGATGAAGAGCCTGGGCAATGGCTTCTGGGGAAATACTGGAGCGGGCCTCACCCACCTCGACGCGGACTGGCCCAGAAATCGCCGAGGTCGCGATGCCGTCGACTGTCGAGTCAACCGTCTCATCACTGATCTGCGTTGGCACCGAGACCACAACCAATTCAACGCGCGACGAGTTCAGGTACGCCGCATCAATCCGGCCCATGGACGCATCCACATCGACCCCTCGTCCGGGAATGCCATATTCGTAGATCGGGGTGAGTCCGTCGTAAGCGATTGTTGGCTCGATAGGAGTCGAGACAACGGTGGTGCTGAAGTCCTCGATGGCCAAGCGCAGAGTCTCCTGATTGACCGTAACCACTGGATCGACAGCGTGGGTGGCCACAAGTCGCCCGAGAAGTTCGAGTGGGTTGAATGCTCGCGAGGAAGCGGCCGCTGCTGTGGCCGCGGCATCAAAAGACATCCCTGCGTCGAGCGGGACAAGAAGTGCGGTGTTGTCATAGGCACTGATGGCGATCGGCGACTCCGACTTCGGACCGAGTTCCTGCTGGAGGATCACAGTTGCTTCTGCGGTGGACAGGCCGCCGATTTGCACGCCTAAAACATTGGTATTCCCTGGAATTTCGGAATTCGAACCGACTAGCAGCCCGCCATAGAAGACAGCGGCCCCGGCTAGAATGCCACCGACCCAGAACCAGGCGCGCCCGGTTGAAGCGAGCGAAGGTGCAGTTTTGGCGGGAGTCGCGGCAGCGTGCGTTCCTTCCTTGGGCCCTGCCACGAATCCTCCTTACGAATCGGCATCCTGTGAATGTGGTTTCATCGTACGTCGGCAGTTCGCTGGATCCGGGATTCACGAAGTGGGAATGTCGCGGACGCGGCGCCGATCACCGCGCCGACGAAGAGATAGGCCATCTGCCGCCCGCCACCGGACAGCGCAAGATCGCCAGAGGGGGATTCGACTGCCATCACCATGGTGGCGACGATCCAACCGACAAAGAGGCTCGCACCGGCCCAGCGGGTACGGATGAGCCACGCAGCGCCGCGAACGAAAACGAACAGGAAGACCAGCGTCACCACGAGACCCCAGGGAATCACGACGGTGCTGGCGTTCCACGCGAACACGAGCCGATAGGCCTGCGTGAAGGCTCCCACGACCCCGAAGGCAAAGCCCCCAACGAGAAGTCCAACACACGACGCAATTCGGGCGCCGAGGCTCATGCGGTGATCACAAGCCGGCAAGTCCGCCGAAGAGGTCGGTTTCACGTCCGAGCGCATCACGAGCACCGCCCGGGACGCCCTGCGCGAGTCGGTAGTACTCCACTCCGAAAGCTTCAGCCCCCACGTTGTCGGCGAGGGCAAAGAAGCCGCCGTCTACCGACACCTGCGTCGCATGAGCACGCAAAGCGGCCATCTTGCGATCCAAATAGACAGTACCGTCAACGGCTGTAGTGACAAGCGCATCGTCGATTGCGAACGGGATGTCATCGGGATTCATCTCGGCAAACTCCGACGTGTCACCCTGAGCCTTGAGCGCTTCGATCCCGGCTCGAATGATGCTGCGCGGGAACGCGGTCCAGTAGACCTTACTGATTGACCAGGGCTCGCCGAGGTCGGCCCGAAACGACGGCGAGGCCGCGAGCACCATCGCGTACATCGCTACGCGATGTGCCTGGATGTGATCGGGGTGGCCATACCCACCGAAGTCGTCGTAGGTCACTAGGACTTGTGGGCGAACCTCGCGGATCACCGCGACGAGATCATTCGCAGCTTCAAGAAGATCGGATCGCCAGAAACAATCGCTGCGCTCATTGCTGGGTGTGCCCACCATGCCCGAGTCACGGTATTTGCCAGGCGCCCCGAGCTGTCGATGATCGGTGACCCCAAGTTCGCGCATCGCGTTGGCCAGCTCGACCTGACGATGATCGCCGAGAGTGTCAGAGTTCGTCGCCGCGAGGTGACCTAATTCATCAATGATGACCTCGCCCTCTTCACCAAGAGTGCACGTCACCAGAGTCACCTGGGCGCCTTCGGCCACGTATCGGGCCATGGTCGTTCCGGTACCAATTGACTCATCGTCGGGATGGGCATGGACTATCAGTAGTCGTCTTGACACCCGCACAGACTACGGCAGACCCTCCTTTGGGACCGGCACGGCTTCGACGCTGAGGAGACGTGCCCGGACGCTCACGGATAGCCATCACAGGTGTCTTGCGGGAGACTGACCGTATGGCTGATTCCTACCCGCGCCAACGAGCTCGCACCCGCGCCTTTCGCCTCGGCGCGCCACGAGCCTTCACGCCATCGGACGATCGAGTCGTTTTCCTCCGCAGCAAGGCAGGAA
>Ga0164295_10003752_pt1 | contig 12138 bp, 10 predicted proteins | sample GEODES006metaG_FD_111798 | JGI IMG/M metagenome (GOLD analysis project Ga0164295, IMG submission 111798) | Oligotrophic lake water microbial communities from Sparkling Lake, Wisconsin, USA - GEODES006 metaG | ecosystem: Environmental > Aquatic > Freshwater > Lake | place: USA: Sparkling Lake...
AATATTTCTTACTAATTCAATTTCTTTATGTAATGAAATCCAATTAAATAAATGTTCTTGAATAAACCTGTGTTGAATGTTAGAATTATAACATAACTCCAACCATTCAGTAATAATTGAACATTCATTTATTTCTTTTATACTTTTATATCCCAAGTCCTCCAATCGTGGTATTGTTGATTGTTTGTAATATTTCTTAATAAATGTTGAATTCCTCTTTGGTGTTTTTTTTATATTATTCATCTGATTAAATTTTAATTAATTCCTCACATCAATCTTCCCTGTAATCACCTCACTTATTAAAGATTGTCTGTATTCTTTTAATAAATCTATTTTCTTTTGTTCCATTGAAACTAATTCATCAATCTCTTTGGTTCGGTTTTCCAAGTATTCAACTATTGTTATTTGTTCATTTGATAATTTTGGATAAACAATTATACAATCTTTGATATTTTCAACATGAACATTTTTATTTACACCTCCATGGATTTCTTTTTCTATTTCTGTTAGAAATATTGAAGAGTTTAGATAAAATTTAATGAATGAATGTATAATTTCATTAGAAAATCTAAATCTAATTAAGAATGAACCATAAATTGATTGGATATGGGAATCAAAAATTCCAAATCTTCCAACACCTCCCGTCCTTGGGAATAAAAAATCTCCTTTTGTTAAACCAAATCTCCAATAATCAGTTTCTTCAATTTCATAAAAAGGTGAATTTTCAACAGAAATTGAATTATCATCATTTATATCTGTAATTCTCACCATTCTATACCCTGTATCATCATAATCATTTGATGAATAATATCCCTGTCTATGTTCCAAAGTAATCCATTTTAATTTGGATAGAATCCAATGTTCGGGTATCTCTCCAATCCAATCCACACCACTTTCCTTCATTTTCACATCAGGGTTAAGACCTTTTGTAATGACCTCATTGATGAGTGAGGTTCTTTGTTGTTTTAAGAGGGTAATTTTCCTTTCTTTTGTTGAAATTAATTTATCTACCAACTCGGTTTTTTCATCTAAAAATTGGACTATTTGGAGTTGTTCATAGAGTGGTAATTTACAAACAGGGAATTCTTTTATCATATCCTTGTTTATATTAGGTTGTCCTCCTCCACGACCCATAGATTTAACTTGTTCTTGAAATCCCAAAAACCAATAATAATAAAATCTCATTTCAGTATTGGAATTTGTTGGGAGAACACAAACACTCTGATTACAATAAGATTGAAAAGTTGATACTCCGATTTTTCCAATTTTTCCACCATACATTGAAATAAAAATTGAAGATGATGGATAGAGTTTCAGGGTTGGATAGTCAGTTAAAGTTTTATCTGTTAGTTTTTGTAAAGTATCGGTTAATATACCTTCATTTAAGTCGGAAGTAGTAATCCAATTATACTTTCCATTATCATAGTATTCATTATTTTCAGATTTGGGGGTTGTTCCTGAACCAATATTGTTGAATACTTTATTTGTAGAAATCAAGACCCAATGTTCAGGAATATCCCCAATCCATTCAATTCCTGATTGTTTATATGATTGATATGTTTTCATAAGATTCTTTTATTAAGAATAAAATATGGTCAATGACAGAATTTTCATCTATTACCAATTTAATTGTTTGAATACTCTTATTATCATCGGTTTCAATTCGTCTAATTTTTATTGATATTCTTTCAGTATCAATTTTTAATATTTTATTGACAGGTAAAAAACATAGAATATTTAGATTTTCTAAATCTAAATCTGTTTTCTAAAAAAATATTTGATGTTTTACGAAAAGTTTTTTCCTTTTTAACCCTCCGATAAGTCCTACCTGTTCTGTTGTCATAATCTTATCAATTTATTCAATATACCATCACTTTCTTTTTCCAACTCCAATAGTTCTTTGGTAATATCTTTCAATGAACGGAATGGTTTGTATTTGTGGAAATACTTGGTAAAGTTTATCTCATACCCAATTGTATCTTTTGTCCTGTCCATCCAACTATTCGGTAAATAAGGTTTTACCTCATTGTTGTAGTATTCATCAATATCAACTCCTAATGGTATTCTTTCTGTATCTCTTAATGACCCATCACATTTGGGTTTTCCTTGTTTGTCTGTTTCAACTTTACCATCTTTTATCAATGGTTGTTCAATTACTACTTTTGTATATCCGAAGAACTCATTGTTGAATATCTTGGTAAATTCTGTTTCTTGGAAGTTCTCATACTCGTTGGTAAGTTGTTCAACCATTTCATTGGTTATGAACTTTCGTTTATTTCCCAATGATTTTTTCATTGGTTTGTAGTAACTGGAACCATCAATTAGTTGAATCTTACCTTTCCTTTGTTTATTCTTTTGGTTTGATAAAATCCAAATGTAGGTGGTAATACCTGTATTGAAGAATAGTTGGTCGGGTAATTGAACCACACACTCCAACCAATCATTTTCAATTATCCACTTACGGATATTACTTTCTCCTGAACCACTATCCCCTGTAAATAAGGGTGACCCATTGAAAATAACTCCAACTCTTGAACCTGTGGGTTCCATCTTACTTATCATATTTTGGAGAAAAAGTAAAGAACCATCACTACTACGAGGGGTTCCTACAAAAAATCTACCATTAGGATTTTGACTTTCATTTTCAATAAAATCTTGTTCCCCCTTCCAACTTACTCCAAATGGGACATTGGACATTAAATAATCAAACTTGATACCTTCAAAATGGTCGTTTGATAATGATGAACCTAAACGGATGTTGTTAGGGTTTTCTCCTGTAATCAACATATCAGATTTACAAACTGAATATGTTTGGGGGTTAAGTTCCTGACCATACAAGTTGATTTCAATATTGGAGTTAATATTCTCTAAAATCCAATTTTTACCAATAGTCAATATACCCCCTGTTCCACAACAACAATCAAAAATTGACCTTACTTTTCCTTCACCTTTCAAACTTTCCTTACTACCACTAAACACCAATGAAACCAATAATCTTATCTCGTCCCTCGGTGTGTAATGCTCTCCCGATGTCTCGTTTGACATCTCACTAAACCTTCGGAGTAGTTCTTCAAAAATCAAACCCATAGTGTGGTTATCTACAACATCAGGGTGTAGGTCAATTGTAGAGAACGTTTCAACAACCTGATACAACTTTCCATTTTTACTTAATTTTTCTATTGGTTTCTCCAATTGGAAATTTTCAATTATTTCTCTAACATTTGGACTAAATCCATTCAAATAATTGTTGAAATTCAAAGAAATATTGAGGTGGTCTTGTCTTAATCTTTGTAAATCATATTTTGAGTTATTATAAAATGACAACCCAATCTCATTCAATAACATTGGTGTTGGGTCATTCACTTTTTTAGAATATTGTTCATAAAGTTCAATAACCTTATCTTTTGAAGGTTCCAATACACAATCCAACCTCCGAAGAACAATTAGGGGTAAAATTAAATCACCATACTCATGAGGTTTGAATAGTCCTCTTAATAGGTCATCACATACCGACCAAATAAATGACGATAGTTCGTGGTGTTTTTCAGTCATATTTCCCTCTTAAATGTGTCTTAAAATAAATTATATAAAAGTAAGACATAAGAAGGATATGATTATAAATAAGAGTATAAAGTTGATAATCAGAAATTTATTGGTTTTTCACTAATTCACTAACATATTTAAGTAACCTGAAATTATACCCTTGTCAGAGAATTTAGAAACATAATAACACGAATTATTACTCTCAATAATCGGTTCAAAATGAACTTTCCCTTTTGTTCCCCTAAACTCACTAAACTCAATATTCACTTTTCTGTCCATTACTTTGTGGATTTTTTCTCCTGATTTTGGATTTGTAAGTGTTTTTTGACTTTTTATAAGTGTTTCCCTTGTTCCGTGTAATACTGACTTAACCCCATTTACATTTCGGAACATATAGGGGATTATTTCACTGAATTCACTTTGAACGAGTATATGTGAGTGATAATTACTACTTTCTTTATCCCTCTCCCAAAAGTAAATTAAGTGGTTATATGGTATGTCATTAAAAATAGACCTAACACATTCCTCCCTTTTGTCAAAATTTGGGGATATCCTTGGTCTGTATGTAATAATATAATTGAAATCCAACTTTGTCAAATTTTTTCCATTACTAATTGAAGTTTTCATAATTCATTTCATTTTGAAGACAGGAAGGGTAGTTAGGAACTATCCATCCCAATTATTTTCTTAATAAATATTAAGTTTCTCGGTTAAGTGAAGTGTTTATAAAAAAATCTTTTTCCTGTTTGACTTGGTCATTTATTTCTTCTATGATTTCAAAAAATAAAGAAAATGAATGGAATAACACGACTATGTAAGGATTGTCAAATTGAGAAACCATTAGAAATGTTCCGTTTCTCTAACAATAATCATCGTTTGGATTGTAAAACCTGTGAAAATCAAAAAAGGGTTGAACGAAGAAAAAAGAAATTAAGTGAAGACCCTGATTACAGAGAAAAGTTGAGAGAATATGATACAGAGAGAAAACGACTATCAAGAGTAAAGAAGTAATAAAAATTATAAATATGGGGACAGATATACTGAACAATTTTAATATGAGAAAAGATAGAACACCGGAATTAAATTCAAGAAAATTGAAAATTCATTTATCAGAACTTATGGATTACATCCCTTTAGTGATTGTTAAAGACCCCGAATTTTGTTTTGGGGGTATTACTACTGAAAAGGAGTTGGACTTTATAGTAAGTTTATCACACGAACAATGGAAGGAATTATGTATTTCTAATTTTGAGGAAAACTTTGATGAATTTACACAAAATTATAAGGATATGATTTTTGAAAAGTTTTCAGATGAATTCATAAAGTTCAAAAAATCTGTCTCTAAATAAAAGAATGTATATCCTTACACAGAAAAAAATGGTATTAATACAAAAATCCCCCCTGAAAAAGGGAGGATTTTCTTTTAACCTTTAATTTGAGACACTTTGATTAACCGATGTTCTGATTTTGTCTTCAAACTCATTATAAATATTCAAATCTGTTTCCTTGTTGTATCTTAATAAGGTTCCTATTTTCTTGTGTCCTGTTGTCCTCATTAAAATATGGGGTCTTATCCCTTGACGAAGACAGGAAGTAATATAAGTTCTCCTTCCTGTATGTGAAGTAATGAGTTGATATTTGGGGATGTTCAAATCAACAACCTTATTTTTTACCTGTTTTAATATTTTAACCTCACTAACCATACCCAACTTACACATCAATAATTTTATTTCTTTGTTGAAATCCTGTTGATGAACCTTTGGAAATAATCTTGGTTGATATTTTGTAAATTTCCTCCCTTTTTTCATTAGACGTAATAACTTCTCTAAAATTTTCAATTTGAATTCAATATCAACACTTTCGTCATCTCCTTCATAAAATTCATAGGTTAAACCCAACATATCAATAAGAAGGTCTATGGTTATGTCAATTATTGGAATAATACAAACTTCAGGTATGTTCGTTTTTTGACGATGTATTTTAATATTTAGATATTTTTTCTTACTATCCAATATATCTATATCAACAAATAGGTTATCAATTGATAATCGGTCAAAATCTACATAACTTAATCCTGTGGAACATAGAAATACCATAATTCTTCCAATCAAAATCTCTCTTTCTGACAAATCAAACCTGTTCTCTTTGAAATATCTACTATAAAAAACTTCTCGTTTTAATCTTTCAAACTCTTCTTTATCAAATACAACAAAATCATTCTTCTCTTCTCTTTCAACCTTTACCCTTTGAAAAGATGGTGGAACGTTCATTTCCAAGTGATTAGATACATACCTCAAAAATGTTTTGAGGGTTTTTGTGTATTTCCCAATGGTATTCAATTGAAGTCCTTGTTCTAATAGGAATGTATTGAAAAGTGAAAGTGTCCTTTCGTTCATTTCATTCAATTCTTTGGGAGATGTTGATTTTTCAAATGACTCCCATTTGTCCCAAGTATATTTATAAATGTTGAGTGTTGATTCTTTTACCATTTTACCCATTTTGAATTTCACAAAATCATCATAAAGTGATTTCAATGTTGGGGTTTTTATGGATTTATCATCCCTTTTTTTCTCCTGTAATAAATTGTTTATCAGTTCTTTATGGGGATATACTTTGTTTTCGTAGTAGTAATCCTCAACTTTTTGTCTAACATTTCCCTCAAAATCATTCATTAACCTTTTTAGTTCATTGTAGTTAGAATATTTCCTTTTGACAGAGTAGTTTTCTTTTTCCCAAAAAGAAGGTTCAATGGAGTATTTGAGAGGTAAGTTTATCCATTTGGACTTATGAGAGTATCGTAGATAAATTGGACATTTTCCCTGACCATTAACTTGGTCGTCCCGAATTATAAAATTTAATGAGTATTTCACCTGTATTCTGTTTAGATGAATACAAAGTTAAGATATCTGTAAAAATAAATGTAAAATTTTTTGGACAAATATTACTCATTTATAGGTAAGATGAAAAGTGTAAAATATTGTATATCAGGGTAATATGATTTAGTCAAGGAACCGAATTTATGTAAAACATAGTAAATTTAAGTCCCGTCCGGTCCGCAATAACCCCTTGATTTTCAGGGGGTTATTTTTTTCTGTAAAAAAATCTGTAAAAATTATTGGGTTCAAATTCTATCAAACATTATGAAGTATGTTTGACTTATTTACGATTTTGGATATTTTGTTAGTCGTATTTATAGAAATTCTTGTGAGTTTAGACACTTCACGAATAGACAACCCCTTCCTAATATACTTTACTACTTCGGGATATTTTTTTATCAGTTTATTCTCATCCTCTTTTGACCCAACAGGACGACCTAATACAACCCCCTTTTGTTTTAAGTTATTGAGTGAAACTTTTACCCTTTCCCGAAGAGTGAGTGTCTCCATTTTACTGATTTCAGACATTAAGGTCAGGATAAGGGAAGTAATATGGTTTTCCTTACCATCATCGGTTAAAGTAAATAAATTAAGGTTCTTAATGTATAGTCCAACTTTTCTCTCGTGAAGGAAAGAAAGAAGATTGTGAAAATCACGAGGAGAACGGGAAATTCGGGATATTTCCCAAACTACAACCAAATCTATTCCACCTTGATTAACGACCTCCTGAAGACGAGAAATCCCCTTTCGGTCTTCATTTTTCTTGGTTCCCGAAATAGTTTCTCTAATAACTTCAACTACAACCCATCCATTCTGTTTTGAAGTATCATTCAGTAAATTTTCTTGATGGTCTAATTCTTGACTGATTGTAGATTTTCTAACAAAATGTATTACATTTTTCATAGGTCAATTTGACCCAAAATTACTCTCAAATGTTTGATTTCCATAATTTTACAATCTTTTGTTCTTGATATAATAGTCCCCAAAAGTTTGTGTTCTTTGTTTAATTCCAATCATTTCACGAATTCTCGGTTCATATTCATCAAAAATTCCAAGATTTACCTGAATATCAAATCCTAATAACTTTTTTAACCTTGTGATTACTTGAATTTTATTCAAAGTTTTATATGAGGTATCATTAACAATGATAATTTCAAACAATTCTCTATCCTCTAAAGAGAAATAGACACCACTTATCCCCTTGAAATATTCCCTATTTGAAACACCCTGATATGAGTAAAGACCATTTTTTAACGACCTAAAGAAATGACTAATTGACCCGTTAAATCGTTTTTCAAAATTTTGATTGGTCGTAATTACTTGGATTATCTGTAAATTCTTATTATTTCTTAATGTTGATATTAAATTCTGTTCTTTGTGAAGAGACATTTTTCATAAATTTTTGTTTGAGTGATGGATTGGGGATTATCCCAAATCATCAATTTTCTCTGTTTTTATGTTTTTATTGAAAAAAACTATATCTAAATCCCCGATAAAAAAGGATTAAACGGAACAGATAAAACCCATTAAAATGGTAAATCATTGTTATTAGGAACACCATTGAAGATGTTTTGGACAATTTTTTCTATATCATCTTCAGAATAATCTTCAAAATCTTTTTCTGAATTTGATTTTTTGATGAGTTCTCTGATGGTATCAAATATGGATAAAGTTTGATTATTTATAATATCCCCCATCTTTAACTCAATAACTGAAATTCCGTGTATGTAATTCATTTCTTTAAGTTGTTCAATTGAGAATTTATAGGTTCTAAAAACCCCTTTTCTCTTGAATTCAGGTTGTCCTACAAGTAATGGAATTGATAATACTTTTTTCAAATCATCAATAATTATGTAATCTTCAACCTCAATTTTTCCAATATTTCCTGTATAAATAAATCCCTCAATTTTTAATTTACTTGATAAAAATTCAATGGTTTCAGGTAATAGTTTTCTAAAAAAGATAAAGTCTAACATAAGAATAGGGATGTTATACATTTCATCTTTGGTATAATAAACCTTAAAAAAGGTATCTCCATTTTCAAGGTCTTCTCTTATTTGATTCTCATTTACATTATTAAATAAATTGTAAATAATGGTTTCAATTCCTGAAAATGAATAATGAGTTTTATTTTCCTCCGTGGGTATGATTTTTATTTTAAGTTGGGTAATACACTTTGGATGTGGTTTGGAACTGATAATTTCATCAACAACTTCATTATTCCTTTTTTCCAAAAAAAATAAGGAACAGGGATGTTCCATTACATTTTCAACTAAATCAACTTCATAATAACATTTATTAATATCTTCTCCATCAATTTTAATATCACTAATTTTTATCATATTCTGTTTTCTATAAGTATTACAGAACCTCATAAAAACATCATTTTTATAAAAATTTTGGAAAATTTTATAAAGGTAATTCAGTCGGAATTGATGGTCAATAAATGATACTCCAATTACAGGAGGGGGGGATACACAAATTAAAGGACGGAATGACGGAGGGGGAGGGTGTAGGGGGAAACATCCAAATAATTAGATTAACCCATCCTACTAAAATTTCCACTTTTCAATTGTTCAAACATCATCTGACCGATAAACCCTTTTATTTTAGGGTCATCTATCTTTTTGAAAAAATCAAATCTATCATTGAAAAAAGACATAATAGTTTTGTCTAAAATATCATCAAACTTTTGTCGTTTATTGGTATCTGAATTATCCCCATTCATAACTTTTTGGAGACCTTCGTTAGTAAAAACCTTTTCTTTTACTTTATCTAAATCAAGTCGGTCTTGTTCTGATATTTCAGAACCATACACATCATTTATTTGACTTATTATTTTGGAGAGTAAATCCATCTCCTGTATCTCAACTCCTTTGGAAGTTCCTACATCAATACCTTTTAATATCCCACCCTTTTCACCATCCTCCAAGTTAATCTTACCTGAAAATGTCTGTTGAATACGGAAACTTTCCAAATCAACTGAATTAAGGATATCTCTTACATCAGGTTTTTCTCTTTTGGGAAGTTTCTTGTTCAGATATTTGACAAAAACAAACAACTTTTCTAACTCAAGGTCAGTAAATGTCATTATTTGAGTGATATACCCGTATAAACGGATATAGGACTGAATATTAGACCTGAATAACTCCTTTTGGTCAATATCCTGTATCTCTTTCCATTTATCAACAACCCTATTTAATATCGGTTGTAATTGTTCTTGAGGAGTATTGGGGTTATAAAAGATATTACTGAACTCTTCAATCTCATATTTTGTGAATAAATGGGTTCCTTCAATATCATTTTGTAATGTGTATAATCGGTTAGGGTCAGTTTCCTCTTCCAACATAGTGTTCTCATAGTAATCTTTGAAGGATTGGTAAATGTCTTTGGGTTCATTTACAAAATCCATTACAAAAGTGTCTGTCTTACCTGTTGTTTTCCTGTTCAATCTTGATAATGTCTGAACACATTGGAGACCTCCCATAGTTTTATCAACATACATTGAACTCAAATTTGGTTCATCGTATCCTGTTTGAAACTTATTTGAAACGAGTAGAATTCTATATCGGGGGTCTTTTAATCCTTCGGGTATTGAAACCTTTGGAGGTAATTTATTCAAATTATCCTCTGTATATTCTTGTCCTTCCATTCTAACCACACCACTAAATCCTACTAAACAGGAATAAGGTAATCCCAATTCTTCCATCTGTTTTTTCATCTCTTGGAAATACTGAACACAATGTTTCCTTGACCGAACCACAACCATTCCTCGTCCTTTACCTTGTATCTTTTTAGAGGTGTGTTTCACGAAGTGTTCAAGGATTATTTTAACCTTGTGTTTAATGGTAATGGAATGTCCATCAACATACTTTACCAATTCTTCCATTACCTTATTTTTCGGTAATTCCTTGTCATCCTTAACTTCCTTATTTAATTTGAACCAACGGGAATATGTAGTGTAATTCTGTAAAACATCCAATGTAAATCCTTCGGTGATGGATTGTTTCATAGAATAGATGTGGAAGGGAACAAATTTACCTTCTGAATTTTTCCTTCCGAATATTTCAAGGGTCTTATTCTTGGGGGTTCCTGAAAAAGAAAAAAAACTAATATTTTCTTTCTTACCTCTACTTCTAATCTCATCTAATATTTTCCTATCAACATCTGTGTATTCTTCTTCATCATCCTCATCTGTCTCGTTTTCTTCTCCTTTGGATAATGATTTCTTTAGGTGTTTGGAACTTTCCCCTGACTGACTTGAATGGGCTTCATCCACGATTATTCCAAACGATTTGTAGGGTAGTTCATTTATTGTATCAGATATTCTTGGGAACTTTTGGATGGTGGTAATTATGATGTCTTTACCTTTTTCCAAAAACTCTTTTAATTGAGAACTATTACCATCCACAGGATTTACCACCCCTGATGTCTGTTCCAATTGTTTTATGGTGTATTGTAATTGTTGGTCAAGAATTTTTCTGTCGGTTATTACAATGATTGTATCAAATAATCTCTTTGTATCATTAGGGTCTTTGTATAGGGATGTAAGTAGATGAGACAACCAACCGATTTCAAAACTTTTTCCACTACCTGTGGAATGTTGAATTAGATAATTTTTACCAACACCTTCTTCCAATAGGGTTATCCTTATTTTTCTGATTACCTCCAATTGATGAAAACGGGGAAAAACCAAAAATTCTGTTTTCTTTTCAATTACTCTTTGTTCTTTATCACTCCATTCTTTTTCCTTTTCAACGGATAAATGAACAAAGTTTTCAAGTATGTCTAAAACTGAATTGGGAGTTAAAATATCCTTCCACAGATATTCGGTTCTCATTCCTCCTGTATCAGGATTATCAATTCCTTTGTTATAGGGTAAAAACCTTGTTTTATCTCCTGATAATCTTGTAGTCATTGAAACTCTATCATTATCACAACAGAAATGAACTATACATCTTTGGAATTGAAGTAATGGTTCCTTTGGGTCTCTGTCATACCTGTATTGTCTTTCACTATCAATAATATTCTGATTGGTAAGTTGGTTCTTCAACTCCATAGTCATAAACGGAATACCATTTATGAATAAACCCATATCAATACTATTCTCATTTTTGGTGGAATAGTGTAATTGACGAACAACAACAAATCTGTTCTTTTGGAATAACTCCTGATGTTCGGGATTAAGATTGTTTTTGGGTTGGAAGTATAACAACCTAAAATTACATCCTCTGTCCTTTATTCCCTTTCTCAAAACATCAATCAATCCTCTTGATGAAATCTCATTATTGATACGAATAATCAGTTTTTTGTCAGTATCAGAACCATATTGGTCTTGTAATTTGTTGTATTCTTTTCCTTGAGTGTCTTTTATAAATCCAACAATATCTTCAGAAATAGAACAATTTATTCTATCATATTCACTAAACAAACGAGACTTATAACCCAATTGAACCAATGAGTTTTCAATATGTTCTTCAAGGTTTTTTTCTGAATATCCCATAAATATTTAAGGTGATAGATGGATAAGTAATTTTATTTAACGATTACGAGAAAAGATTTTTTTAAGGTCATTATTCTCTTCACTATTTGTAAAAATATTTCTTACTAATTCAATTTCTTTATGTAATGAAATCCAATTAAATAAATGTTCTTGAATAAACCTGTGTTGAATGTTAGAATTATAACATAACTCCAACCATTCAGTAATAATTGAACA
>Ga0164295_10003754_pt1 | contig 12137 bp, 12 predicted proteins | sample GEODES006metaG_FD_111798 | JGI IMG/M metagenome (GOLD analysis project Ga0164295, IMG submission 111798) | Oligotrophic lake water microbial communities from Sparkling Lake, Wisconsin, USA - GEODES006 metaG | ecosystem: Environmental > Aquatic > Freshwater > Lake | place: USA: Sparkling Lake...
CATGGTCTGTCGCTCCTGAGTAATTCATTGCGTCAGACCTATAATCGGCGGGGTGCCGAAAGACTTGAGGATCGATTTTTGTCTACTTATAAAACCCTTTTAAATCAAGCAGTTGGAACTGGCTCTGGTTTGGCTGTCGGGTTTTCGGAAGCGAGCCGTTCGGCGGCCATGGCTTCGGCAGCGGCTTGTAATTCATCGAGCTCGCTGCTGCCCTGAGCCGTATTGTCTGTATCGGTAGCGCCGGCGTCGCCTTGAGCCAGCTCTGCTGCAGTAGCCTCTTCGGGGGCGGGCAGGGCGGCGACTGCTTCGGGGTTATTTTCGCTTTCGCCTTCAGCCACCACTTCTTCGGTAGGCTCTTCCGCTATTTCAAAATCTTCCGGCTCTTCAGGCGGGAATTCTTCTTCTTCCTTGAATGGCATTAAGAGCTTAGACAAGGGATGCGGTGGTAGTCCAGTGGCGGAGAAAATCTCATCACCAATTTCATCGAGCTGCTTGCGCAAGGTGTCGGGATCTTCATTAGGCTCAGTAATTAAGCTATAGCCAGTCTTATAAATACCGACGGCGAATTCATGCGGTATCCAGGATTCGATATCACCACGCAGGGTAGGCACAATGCGCTCGCAGCGAACAGGCATCAAAAAGCCTTCGCGACCATCGTGCTGGCCTTCTTCAAACAGAATTTCTAAATGTTTTTGCAGTACGACTTCGTAGCGTGGTTTGAGCGGAATGAGTTCTTTTGGGTTAATGCCACGCATGGGCACACCTATCATGGCATCCCATAATTCTCTGCCAGACAGGCCGCCAAAGGTATCAGCGGGATTGAAGCGCGGTTTTTGGGCACTTTTACCTGTCTGTATGTCATCCACTTTTTCAAGGGTGAAAAACATCACCAGCAGGGCGCCGACAATTCCGATCAGAATTAATAGCAGCAGTATGGTATTGATCTGTTGCGCCATAATTTACCTCTAATTAGCGGGTCCGCGGCTCGGACTTCAGCTGAGTGCGAAGCTTTTTCACATTAGCCGATAGGATTTGCGACACCCTGGATTCGGACACTCCCAATACTTCGCCGATTTCGCGAAGGTTCAGTTCTTCTACGTAGTAGAGCGAGATCACCAGCTTGTCACGCTCAGGCAATTGGTCAATCGCATCGGTCAGCGCTTCCATCATTTGCGCTTCTTCAACGATCGCATCTGGCTGTCGAGAGGTTTGATCTGGCAAGTTCATCACTTCATCGGTCACTACTTCCATCGAGTAGGTCTCGAACTGGCGTGCATTACCGCGATCTTTTTCAAAACTATCGAGTTCCACGCCCATGTAATCGGCCAATTCAGCTTGGGTTGGTGCACGTCCGAGCTCAGATGCCAACGCCTGATTAGCGGTGCTGTGCGATTTATTAAATGCGACAGCAGAGCGGGGCAGGAAAGATAAGCGGCGGACTTCATCAATCATTGCGCCGCGCACTCGACTGTGTGCGTAGCTCTCAAACGCCACACCTTTGGTCGGATCGTAGGCGCGTGCGGCTTCGATCAGCCCGATCATGCCGACTTGAACTAACTCGTCGACTTCCATAAAAGGAGGTATGCGCGCTTTAAGATGCACGGCGATACGCTTGACCATCCCCAAATTTTCAAGGATGAGCGCCTCATCGGGGCTCTTGCCGGCTTTTCCAGTCTGTTCGTATAGTCTGATTGATGGTGGCATGGCTTAAGCCCCTTGGTTCTGCCGCACCAGACGTTCCATGAAGAACTGAAGTCCTCCAGAGGCGTGACTGATACTAGGCAGGTGGGTGATGGCATCAGCCAGACGGCGGTAATCGCGAGCACCGGCACTGCCGGGCGCAAATTCCATCACTGACTGATATTTTTTGAGGGCGGTGAGAATCATCTCGTCGGACTCAATGGATGTTAAATACTGTAGCGTCTTGCCCAGAAAACGGTCGCACACTTCATTCACGCGGCGATACAGCTGAGCACCAGCAGCCTGGCTTTCCACCATATTTGGTATGAGATAAATTTCATCCAGTTCGAGATCGCGCGTCATGACTTTAATAATGCCGTAGGCATCCGCAATCGACGAAGGTTCATCTTTGACCACGATAAAGCGGCGCTGGCAGGCTTCCATAAAAGCCAATACCGACGGCGCGATACCAGCAGCGGCATCTAAAATTAAGTAATCAATATCGTCATCGAGTTCTGAAAAAGCTTGCACGATGCCCGCCGTAATGGCTGGGCTAATCGCTGCCATTTCATGCACACCCGATGCGCCAGGTACGAGTAATACGCCTTGTCGTGAGGTGACAATGATTTCTTTCAGCGTTTTTTCACCGGCAATCACATGCGAGAGGTTGTACTGTGTCTTGCAGCCTAGTGCGATTTGCGCATTGGCCAGACCCAGATCACCATCAAGCAGCATGACTTTTTTATTCATCATGGTGAGAGCAACCGCCAGATTGGTTGAGAGCGTCGTTTTACCCACGCCTCCTTTACCACTGGCGATACCTATTACTTCGGTGTTGCGTTTTACGGTTTTAGCTTGCATGAGCGGCAGTCTCTATACGGTTGACCAAAGCATGAGTGGCAGTGACCACGGTCATTTCGTCTTTATCTAATACCTCGTCCGCGACCAGCGTGGTTTCTAATCCCAGTCCACGAATCGCCAGTGCCACCAATTCATTGGCGGTCAGTACTTGAGAGCCGTCAGTAGCGAGTGGGCTGTGTGATGCAGCGGACAATTTGACTGGCTTTTCGCACAACATTTGCAGCAGCGCCCACGGTTGAGTTGCTTCATCCATGCGCGAAACCATTAAGCTGGACCAGTTAATTTTCATGTCAGCCAGATAGCGACGTACCGTCGTCATCGAGGCATCAGCTGGCACAATTAAATGAGCGCTGAGTTCAGGGCAGCACTCAATGATCTGTTGAAGTTTTTCTGCAGTCTGCACACCGGGTGTGTCGATTAATACCAAACGACGTTGGCCGAGTTCAGAGAGCAGGGTTTTTAGTGTTTCTGGATCGTTAGCGCGCAGGCAATCAACCCCCGATTGCGCGCATAACATTTGTATTTGGCTCCACGCACCAGCACGTTGATCGCTATAACTAATAACTGCGACCGATTCTGCGCCTTTACGTTCAGCGGCAGCGCGCGCTAAGCGGGCTACCATCAATGTTTTACCTGCACCAGCGGGGCCTGCAATAGCGTGTACACCGCGTTGTGGCAGTTTGGCCCAATGTTCACCCAAGCTCTTAGTTAGATGCAGTCGCAGGGCTTCCTTGGCTTCGTCCAGATCAGTCATTGAGTTGATGTGATCAACTAATAAGGTACGCAATGAAACAGGGATGCTGGCTTCGGCTAGGGCGGCGATCAGTGGTCGTACCGCTGCATTGGCTGAGCTTTCCGATTGCCAGGTAGCGACCCGTTGGGCTAACTTAAATTCTTTACGGATAGCCGAGAGTTCATCACGCACCATGTTAACGATTTCACGCCCGCGTATATATTCGCGATGCTGTGATGCGTTGGACGAATCGCTGTTCAGTTCATCATTGCGATCGTTGTGCGCGTGCTGATGGGCATCCTGTTTGATCGAGGTCTCGTCAGCAGGGGAGGCAGTCGCACCTTTATCGAGTGCTTTAAATGACTGATGCAACACTTCGCCGAAGCGCTCACCACCGCCGCTAGTACTGGCTTCTGCCCACGGTTCGGGATTAACGTCGACAGCGACGATCACTTCGATCATTCCGTTGGCGCGTGAATTCGACACGAAGAGCACGTCCTGACCGTATAGGGCAACCGCCTTTTCGGTGGCCCGTCGGAGATCTTTTGCGAGGATGCGTTTAAGTTCCATGTTTTTTCCTGTTGCGACTCGTCTGATTAGGACTTGGTCTGTGCTTCTACCGTGTAAATAACTTTGACTGCTTGATCATCGGGGATCTCGGTATACGAGAGCACCGTCATTTCTGGTATGCGGTGGCGAACCATCTTCGACAGCCATGGGCGAATCGAAGGGGCTACCACCAGTACAGCGGGATTACCATCGTCTTCGACGGTGTGGCCCGCTTCACGCAATGCGGCAAACAAACTTTCTGCGAGGCCTGGTTCAATCACTACCGATTGTCCGGGTGCGCCGTTCGACAGCACGTTGTGCAGTAGTTGCTCTAAATCGGGAGCCAGCGTCATCACTGGCAAGCTATCTTTCATATCCACCAGCTCTTGCACGATCATGCGACCGAGCTTGGGGCGTACGTAAGCGGTGAGTTGTTCTGGGTCTTGCGTTTTGCCAGCGACATCGGACAAGGTTTCAACAATGGTGCGCATGTCACGAATCGCGACACCTTCGGCGAGCAAATGCTGGAGCGTGCGAGTGATGACGCCCAAGGCCATCTTACCGGGAACGAGGTCTTCTACTAATTTAGGAGACTTAGCGGCTAATTTATCCAGCAGCTGTTGGGTTTCATCATGCGAGAGCAGTTCAGAAGCGCTATCGCGCAGTACTTTATTTAAATGGGTAGCAATTGCGGTGGCCGGATCAACCACGGTGTAACCGAGTGTGCGTGCATAGTCGCGCTGGGCCGGGTCAATCCATACCGCTTCTAAACCGAAGGCTGGTTCTTTAGTAGGTATACCTTCCAGCTCACCGTAGACTTTGCCAGGATTGATGGCGAGTTCACGACCGCTCTTGATTTCGCCGCGACCGCGCACCACACCATTTAATACGATGTGATAGACGTCGGGGTCGAGATTCAATGCATCACGAATACGCACGGGCTGAATCAGGAAGCCCAGTTCAGCCGAGAGTTTTTTGCGTACGCCTTTGACGCGTGGCATTAACTGCCCGCCAGTCTCAGGGTTTACTAAAGGTATGAGTCCATAGCCAATTTCCAGGCCGATCAAATCCACTTGATCAACGTCATCCCAGTCCAGTTCTTTAGGGGCATCGGGTTTATCGTCGGCAGCGGCTTGTTGTTCGGCTTCTTTTGAGAGCACATCCTCTTGATTTAACAGCATCACACCCAAACCCGCTGCGGCTAAGGCGAGCGTCAGGAACACCAGATGTGGCATGCCAGGCACCACACCCAAAATCGTCATGATGGTTGCGCCAATAAAGAGGGCAGTTGGGTTGGCCAATTGCGTCATGGCCTGTTCGGTCATGGTTTCCGCAGTGGTCACGCGAGTGACGATAATGGCGGTGGCCAGTGATAAGAATAGGGAAGGAATCTGGGCGACCAAGCCATCACCGATGGTCAGCAATACATACAGCTTGCCAGCTTCTGCGAATGACAGGTCGTGCTGACCGACACCAATTGCTAGGCCACCGATAACGTTAATTAGTAAAACCAACAAACCGGCCAGGGCATCGCCGGAGACAAATTTAGAGGCACCGTCCATGGAGCCGAAGAAGTCGGCTTCTTGCGAAATTTCATCGCGCCTTTTTTTGGCTTGTTCTTGGGTAATCGAGCCAGCATTCAAGTCGGCATCAATCGCCATCTGCTTACCGGGCATCGCATCCAGGGTGAAACGGGCGTTCACCTCGGAGACTCGGCCAGCACCCTTGGTGACCACCACGAAGTTGATGATCATCAGGATCACGAAATAATAAAACCGACAACATAATTGCCGGCGATAACAAATTCTCCAAAGGCCGCTACCACCGCGCCAGCGGCGTGTTCGCCTTCATGGCCATTCACTAAAATGACTCGGGTCGACGCCACGTTCAACGCTAGTCGCAACATCGTTGCAAAAAGAAGAACAGAGGGGAACGATGAAAAATCTAGCGGTTTTTTTGTGCCGATCGCGATCATGATTACGACCACGCTGACGAGAATATTAAAAGTAAAGAAAATATCCAGCAGCATGGGGTGCAAGGGCACTACCAGCATGGCCATGATCAGCAATACGAGGAAAGGAATGCCTAGGCCCGAGAATTCGAAGCCAGACAGACGCTGTCGGATTGTTGACATGGAAAGGGTGCTCATTACTATGCTTTGTTTAAAATTCTTTAAAAATCAATAAGTTAAAATTTTGGTCTATCAAATGCAAATTTCCTCGTGGAACTACTAAGCAATTGATGTGCCACCAATTCTTAGCCCTTTTCCGGCAAGATTTATTAGTGGCAGGCATGAATTTCATTGGATTCATAGTGAAAAAATTATCTTTTAACTATTTTTTAGCCGTTTTGTTGAGTTTCCGGTAGGCATTTCGTTAAAGAACCTGAAATGGCTGCCGATTAAGCGTGGGAGTAAAGGAATTTTTGCTCACCGTAAATGCTTCGGTAGAACGTGGTCTCGGTAGTCCAGTCAGGTTCTAGTGGTTGGTTTTTCGAGAAATAACTAGGTTTCGCAAGAAGCGTTCCGGGTGGGACGAATGCGATGACGACAAAAAGGGGTGATTCATGAACAAGATGTCCAAATGCACAATGGTTTCGCTGGTTGCGCTGATTTCAGCTTGCCAGACGTTTCCCTCGCTGGCGATAGCTGACAATGCGTCTGCTAAAGCTGAAACTAAACCAGTTGAGTCAGCCAAACCGGCTGAACCCAGGACGCCTGCAACTGAGGTTGCACGCTCCGAGCCTAAGGCAGAGTCCAAGGCATCAGCTGAACCTGTGAGCATGATTACGCCGATGATGGAGCGTCAGCAGACGATCCGTGCTACCGGCTACGCAGTTATCAGCACACAGAATCATAAAAATGCTTCGCAACAGCGCTTGATGGCTATTCGTGCTTCCAAGCTCGATGCCTATCGTGCGTTGACGGAACAGGTTTACGGTCAACAACTCGATGCGACAACGACTGTTGCTGAGATGATGGTGACGAGTGATACCTTCCGTACGCGTGTACAAGGCATCATCTATGGCGCGGTTCTCGAGTCGATCACACCGATTGGTGACGATACCTATGAGACCACCATGTCCTTGGATGGCCGTGTAGTTAATGATCTGCGCGTTCTGTACCTGAATCAGTTGGCTGCTCGTAGCCGCTAATCAGTACTGACACTAAAACGGTGACTATCATGCGTGCCTCTCGTTTTCTACCCTTGCTTTTGGCCTTGCCGCTGGCCGGTGCTTTGGTGTCTGCTTATGCAGGCGACACACCACTGCCTACCGACCCGCGCAAGCGTCTGGTAGCTCTGCAAAATGCACTCGTTAAGGCTGCGATGGATGGCCAGACACGCGTACATACTGCAGCCTGGGTAGATAACAATGGCAAGCTGCACGAGAACACTCGTATTAGTTCAGACATGAAAGTCAGTGGAGTGCGCGTGCTGAATTATCTTCAGGCAGAAGACGGCCCATCAGCCGCCATCATTGCCGAAGGCAAAGGTATTACGCCTTCAGAAGAAATTTGCCGCGCTAACCTTCAGCGTTACCGTCGTGAAGCTACGTTTGATGCTTCGCTGCGGATTGCCACTAGCGGAGCAGATCAATATGACTGGAAGAGGCTGCTTAATCAGGCTAAGTCCAAGTTGTTCGCCCGTGCAACGGCGGGCCGTAAATGGTCGCTGGCACCGACAACCTTGGTTCCGACCAATGCCTACGATCGTGCGTTAAGCGGAGCTACACCGGATATCGCTCCTTATCACATGCAACTGGAATTATTACCATCGGGTGCATTGGGTATTGAAGCTATACGTCCGGCTAACACGAAACCCGTGTTGCAAAAAGTGGTGAGTGCGACGCGTGATTTTTTCAGTGACGATGCACCACGTCGTACACCGGTACCTTTTGTCATGCGCTTGTCGGTGGTAGAGCGTAGTAGTCAGCGCTTGTTATGGCAAGAGGCCGTGCCACTGTTTTTCCCAGCAGCTGAACTGAGTACAACTAGCCAGCCATTACCGCCCGGTTTGTTGTCTGAACTCGATCGCGTGCTGGATAGTTGGCAAGACAAGATGGATACCGATTTTGGATGTAAACCACAGCAATTCAACGTGATGCCTGAAAGCGCCGTGAATGGTTGGGTAATCAATGGTGGACACACGGCTGGATTAGCTATCGGCGATCAGCTGTTGTTAATGAACCGTGAGTTTTTACCAGCACGAATTTTAGAACCCGATAGTGCGCAACATTTGGCATTAGTTGAGGTTGTCAGCGTGGATAACGGCAAAGCCATCATCAGAAAGCTTGCCGGCCCCAGAGACATCGCAAGATCCGGCGACTGGATCGCCACCCCCTTCTGAGAAATCTGGAGATAAAAAATGAACAAACTACGTATAAATGCACTTCTCGCTTGCCTGCTGTTGGCATTGGGTAGTTCGGCTTTGGCTGCTGATCCACCTAAGGAGCCAGCCAAGGATGCAAAAAAAGAAGAAGAGAAACCTGCTGAGCCGGATTTGCCTTCTAAACCGTTTCCAAAAAATGCCGTACCTAAGGCTTTCCTGCCTAAGAAGGACGAGCAAAAAGAAGCGGCTGCCAAGCCTGATGCAGGTCGTGATGAGGCCGCTGAAAAAGCTGCTGATAAACAAGCTGAAAAACTAGCTGAAAAACCAGCAGGCAAGGCGGATGACAAACATGGATCAGATAAAACGGCTGTCGTTAAATTCGACGGTGGTCATGATCAACCCGCGCCCGTCGCTGTTGCGCCTAAGCGTCGCAAGGTAGCACGTGCTCCTGCAGCTGCAACCGCACCCGCAGCTAACCCAGTGATACAGCAAGTCGCCGGTGAGAGCGTAAAAACAGCATCGGCTGACCGTGAGGCGTATGTCGCTCAAAAAAATGACACGCTGGACAAGGTGATTGCTAAAACTTTCCCTAAGACGCCGTTTTCTATGGAAATCATGCGTGAGGCGTTTGTCCGTGCCAATCCGCAATTAAGACCACCTGTGAAAAACGTCAAGCTCAATGCAGGTCAGGTAGTGCAATTACCCGATGTGAATGTGATGCGCATGGTTGTTATGGGTGAGGGTGGTAGCGGTGCAACCATGGCGATGAGTGGCGATGTGCACTACGAGAAAAAGCAAAGCTTGTTTATACCTTCATCAACGGCTCCAGCTGCAGTCGCACCGGCAGTAGCGGTTCAACGACAAATCGCTATTCCGCCATTGCCAGTGAATGTTGCTAGCGCCGCTCCAACGCAAGAAGTCTCTGCTGAGGAAAAAAAGAAGTGGGTTCGTTTTCCATAATCGGATAGGTATCCTGACTTACTGAGTTGCACCCCATCAGATGTCAGGTACTGAGCCGATCGCATCCTCGGGTCGCATACACCCGATTTCTGCAGAAATTCGCCCGCTGCAGCTGGAAGTCACGCAAGCCCGTGAAATGGGTTTGCGTGATGGACAGATCATCCAAGGCAGCATGGAATTACGCGGCGAGAGTTTAAAACTGCTGCTCAATGGGCAGCTGATCGATGTCCCTCCTGGTTTGCATTTTCGCCCCGGTGATCCTGTCTGGCTCAAAGCCCAATCTCGTCCAGGTGGATGGTGGCTACGACTCATCGATGCGCGCAGGGCAGCTGCGGAAATCCATCAATCGGGTGCAGGTCATCATGAGACTACCTCCGCCACTGAACTAGCTGCCACCCCCCTAACCCCATCGCGTTTGCAAGCCTTGTTGTTGCGCCCGCCGATGTCCCCCACATTAATGTCGCTCTTTGAGCCTAAAGAGATCGCGACCTTGTTGAAATCAGCGGGTGATAAGGAATTGATCCACCAATTTTTGCGCATGCGACTATCCATGAGCAGCCTCTCAGCGGGTGCTTTGCAAAATGCGGTACAGGGTTCGGGTTTATGGCTGGAATCTATGCTCGGCCGTGGACAAGCTTCTGCTGTGTTGGATGTAAAAACCTTATTGCGTCGTTTAATCCGTGTTTTAGGTGAGCGCGATTCGCCGTACAAGGCTAGCCTGCAAAGAGCGATCGACGATATTGAAGCGGCGCAGGTGGAGTCGTTATCAGCGCAGTCACGCGGTGAGCTGGCCTTTGCGTTGGTACTGCCTTTTGCTAATTCCAATCCGCTTGATATCGAATTTTTTCGCGCTTCACGTCGACGCAATCAAAAAGATGCACCACCATTTACAGTGAATATTCATACCGACCATCACGTGTTGGGAGAGCTGTGGTTGAAGATGTCATTCCTCGGCCGATCGCAGATCGATCTGTTGGTGTGGGCGATTAAGCCCGCGACGGCAGAGCGCGCTAGACAAAAAGTGAGTCAGTTGACTAAGGCGTTACGCGAGTCGGGTTTGAGCCTAGGTCTTTTTCGAGTGTTTAATTCGGCGCGCCCTAGTGTGCCCACGGGATCGTCAGCACCGGGTGCGATGTTGGATGTGCAAGCATGAATCGCCCACCCGAACTCGAGCCATCTAAAGCGGATGAGCAAGCGCTGATACCCTTGTCAGCGTCTACCAGTCACTCTGTATCGTTAGCGATTATCGAAGAGGCACAGCGGCGCGGTACCGAGATCGGTACTGATCACGAATTACTTGCTTTGTTTTCTAGTATGGATGGGGAAGAGCAGATACCGCATGAAGTCTATGTAGCGGTTGCCGCTGTATTAACCTGGGTGGATGGTTTGAAATAAAGCAGGTTGATTCAGGCTTCTTCGAAGCCGCGGCCTCCGCGCCTGCGAGAAATACGTCCCATCCGATCGTAGACTTCTACGGATGCTGTGGCATCACTGCCATGCAGAGTGAGCAGGGTGCTTTTGATGGCATCGAGTTTACGGACAATCAACACTTCATTACGGCGATGAAGTTCGCGACATTCATCAATCAGGTTTTTAAAACCATCCCATTCCGCCTCGTCTAAGCGGCTATGCTCAGTTCCAGCACCGGTTAGGGCGTGTAGGGTGTCGAAGATTTCCAGTTTGCGGATTTGCATGTGCTCGAACGCGTCCAAATCCTGGACTTTCAGCGCTTCAAATTCTTGTTCAAGGAGTTCTTGTAAGGCGAGGGCGTGCTGAACCGCGGCGACTAGCTCAGGGCTAGCGGCCGGCGGTAAAAGATCCTGTGCTGCGCTCTCTAAAGACATCAGCAGAGACATCGTTGGGTGTGTAAAGGCAGACGAATCAGCCGATCAAATTTTCCATCGCTACAAAGCTTTCAGCAATGTGGCGCGCATTGAGCGGGTAATTACCTTGCTGGAGTGCCAGTTTGATCGAATCAACCTTGCTACGATCAAAAGCAGGCTCTGCCATTGCCTTTTTCGCAATGTCAGATAACTGCACCTGGTCCTCACGGGACACCGTGGGTTTGGCTTTGGCTGTTTCGGCCGCGTTTGATTCGGGGCTGTCCACTGCCTTGCGTTTAGCTTTGTCCAAGGTGGCTTTGTCCAACGAAGGGCTGCCGCCAAATAGGCCTGATATGGGGTTGCTCATAGTTTTCTCTCACTTTCGGCTTGAAGCCAACTTTTCCTGTCACAACGAATATCGGTACGGGCCAACAGAACTTTAGCCCTTTTTTGAATTTTTTTTATCAACAAAAAGATAATTATCATAAATAGAATAAATCATCTGCCTTTAAACACCTTTGGCAGCACCCTTGCCAGTGATAACACCTGAGAAGGTATGGCCAGATTCTGGGTTACGCAACTTAATTTGTTCATTTAGACGCCCATCCTGCAGGGCCTCCACTTTAACGCTGATCATAAATTCATTGGGTCTGCCTACAAAAAAGGTGACCAGATCGCCTTTTTTTACCATCAGCGCTGGGCGCATATCGCTGGTACGTATGGCTTCTCCGGCGCGGATAGGGCGTATCAGCTCCGATCCCTCCAAGCCAGAAAGATCAAATAAGTGGGTACGATTTATCTTTTCGGCATCTAATCGTTCCAGCTTGAGTAATTCGGGTTTGAGCACTTGACCCACGTTCAGATTGCCAGCGGCGACTACTACTTGTCGGTTTTCCGCGAGGTCCGTGGTTTGAATAATTTGGCCAGCCGCCACATTTTTACCTAAGCGGGTGCCTGGCGTAATTTCATTGGGTATCCAGACCGGAGAAGTGCCACCGGCTCCGGGGCCGAGATCTATCCGCTCGATCGCCGATTCCGTCATCAAGTCACCAGCTTTTAAAGCAAACTTTGCGCGAACAGCTTTTTGTCCTTTTTCCAGATCGTGCGCCATCACCGGTTGACCCTTGGCCAGTGGCCGTTTTAATTGGCGCCCGACTAAAGCTGATTTTTCGTTGAAACTTCCTGCGGCGGGTGCGGCCACCG
>Ga0164295_10003755_pt1 | contig 12136 bp, 10 predicted proteins | sample GEODES006metaG_FD_111798 | JGI IMG/M metagenome (GOLD analysis project Ga0164295, IMG submission 111798) | Oligotrophic lake water microbial communities from Sparkling Lake, Wisconsin, USA - GEODES006 metaG | ecosystem: Environmental > Aquatic > Freshwater > Lake | place: USA: Sparkling Lake...
CTTGAGGTCCAGTAGGTCCCGTTACACCTTGAGTTCCTTGAATACCTTGAGTTCCCGTAGGTCCTGTTACACCTTGAAACCCTTGAGTTCCAGTAGGTCCCGTAGGTCCTGTTACACCTTGAAACCCTTGAAGTCCTTGAGTTCCAGTAGGTCCCGTTACACCTTGAGTTCCTTGAATACCTTGAAGTCCTTGAGGTCCAGTAGATCCCGTTACACCTTGAGTTCCTTGAATACCTTGAGTTCCCGTAGGTCCTGTTACACCTTGAAACCCTTGAGTTCCAGTAGGTCCCGTTACACCTTGAATACCTGTAAATCCAGTAGCACCAGTAGCACCCGTAGCACCCGTAGCACCTGTAGCACCCGTAGCGCCAGTCATTGTAGCACTTCCATCAACACCTTGAGGTCCAGTGTCACCAGTAAAACCCGTTGCACCTGTAAAACCAGTTGGTCCAGTGACTCCTGAAGCACTTCCAACATACGGTAATTGACTCCAAGTATGAACACCATCACCAAGTTTCATCTGACCTGTATCCGTTTCAACACCAGGTTCTCCAGCTGCTAAGATAGGGTTTATTTGTGTCCATCGAGAAGATGTATCCCTGCGTAGTTGAAATTTAGTAGGTGAAGTCACACAGGGTGCTGACATTGTTATACTGCGCAGACATTTGTATCCGCATCTCCACCATCAGCTGGATCTGTTCCATCATTTCCATCCCATACTTGGCAGTATTCAGCCATTGCATCACCACCATCCAAGATCGCAGAACACACTGCAGCTGCTTTCTTAAATACACCCACAGATATACCTGTTAAGCTATACACTTCAACGACACCCGTTGTGAATCCAGTTGTATGAGTTGTCTCCTTCATCACCCGTCCTGAAGCCAAGAATCCATCAATCGTAGACTTTCTGCGAACATATTGTGTATACATAGACGCATCTCGGTTTCCATTGGAAGTGACACGCTCTTTTCCAGTTGAAATAGGAACTAAAAAACCAGGAACATCCGGAACTTGATCAAGCACTGGAAGTTTGGAATGTTGATAGGAAGTGTAAAACAAAAATGTTAAAAAGAAGGTCGTAAACAGATGGGTAATTCCAAATGTCATTGTTTCATTATGCGATTAGATCGCATCCACATTGACCTCATCATCCTCTTCAAAGAGAACTTCGTCTTTCTTGTCATCATCCACTGTTGCGTCTTTGATAAACAGTCTAGCATCTGCATCAGGCTTTGCTTTGCGATATCGTACAACTTGCTCTTGCGACATGACTGCAATGATCTCATGCGTTTTTCCACTTAACTCTGTCTCTGCAACCATCACTAGACTTCCAATGTCTACCCAGACTGATTTCTTACCTTTTCCACGCATTCCACCTCGTAGTGGAGCTTGCAATAGGAATGCTTCTCCTTTGTCGCTGAAATATGCGACCTCCATTCGTCCACATCCTAGACGACGAGTGACCTTTCCAACTAGGATGCCTTCTGTTGAGACTTCATCCATGAGGTCTTCAATGAGTGCATCTCCCTTGAGACGATTATTTCGCGCTTTGTTTCCTTCTGAATTCTTTTGAGACTTGTGTCCTGAACCTCCTTGAGTATTTCTTGGCATTTTGTACTTGAACTATGACTATAAAATGATTACAAGAATCTGATCCATTTTGAATACATACATGATCGTCCAAAATGGATCTCGGTTTTAATAATGAGACCAAAGTAGGTCAGTAAAGTAAGAATGTCGTCAATTATCATCAACAGTTTCTATCGCGCGTTAACAAGTATCGAAGAGAATGAAGGAATCAAGAATCTATCAGTCAAGCAATTAACCACTCTCTTAGTGGACATCCTCTATCCTGAGGACGGAGTTCTCACATGGGAGGACGACAAAACTCTCAAAATCAAGTTCAACGGCAAGGTACCAGTTGAAGAGGAGACTCACTCAGTTGAGATCACCATTCCAGTGGCTGAACCAGCTGCACCTGAACCAGCTGTACCTGAACCAGCTGTACCTGAACCAGAGGTGAAGGAGATCAAGGTTAAGGAGACTAAACCTAAGCTCACCAAGGAGCAGAAGGAGGCTGAGAAAGCTGAGAAGGCAGCCGCAGCAAAAGCTGAGAAAGAAGCCAAAGCAGCTGCAGCTAAGGCTGAAAAGGATGCAAAGGCAGCCGAAGCCAAGGCTGAGAAGGAAGCCAAAGCAGCTGAAGCAAAGGCCGCTAAGGCAGCTGAGCCTAAGGTAGCTAAGACCAAGTTTGTTGGAAACTTGGAAAAGCTAAATGCCACGCAAGAGAAGACATGGAAGAAACTTGCAACTGAATCCAAGATTGAGATAACTGACGATCACAAGCAGCGATTTCTAGCTCAACTAAACGATATGGACAAAACAGAGTACAACAGCAAGAAGTTAGAGGTATGGATGACTGAGTTCTTCACTCCAAAAGAACCAGAGGTCAAAACCAAAGAGGAAGAGATGTTTGTTGTAGAGTACAAAGGTAAGGAATATGCAGTAGACAATGATGGAAATGTCTACGAGACTGTCCCAGGAACAGATGTGGACAAGAATGTTGGAAAGGTTGGAATGGCTTACTTTGCGGACATGGAAATGCCGACAGAGTAGAGTGCGGTAGTATGATACATACTTCCAGTGTCTACATCATTGTATGACAAGAAGGACATGGTTTTTTACATAACTTGAGTATACAGTCATTAGGTGTCGTGACATCTGGAGCTCGTGGAGCCATTAGAGGACCTGCAAGAGGATTCACTTCTGGGAAGACTCTGTTATCTCGAGCATTTTGAGCTGCATTTCCTAGTACATCATTTCGTAGTAATGCTGTGTAGGCACCTGCTCCTGATTGAGGGTTGACAAAGAAGGGTGTAATAGTTCTTAATGAAATTGTAATAGAAGCAGGATATGACTCTGCTTGAGCATATACTGTTATAGTTTGAGTATCAAGAGTAGCCGAAATTCCTGAGAGAACAAGAGTATTTGTAGTAAAGTCATCTTCAATTGTCTTTAAAATTTGAAATCCATTAGGTATATTATTCGTATAAAAATAGACAAATCCTGTTCTTTTTAATGGATCTGGATCTCTTTGTGCACCAAATGTTTTGAAAGTGAATGAATACGGAACATATTCAAATAAAGTAAATGCCGTTTGAGTTGGTTGAATAAATGTTAGATCGGTATTTTCAGTTGGTATATAAACAACTCCAATTCCAGATCCAGTTATATCTGAGAATCTCAGAATCAAATTAGTAGATGCATTTGCAGTACCAAAATTAGCAGCTATTGATACTGTATAGTCTGTGTTTAACACTGCATTTGTAAGATTTCCTGAAAGTAAACCACCGGATGTTATAGAAATTGTACCTGAAGGTGGAAGACTACTAGAGGTAATTGAAAAGGTAGCATTTACAAATGTGTCTGATGAATATAAAATACCTTTAAATGCTATATTTGTGAATACTTTTTGAATTATATCACTTGAATTTTCTTGAATAATAAGCACCAGATCTGCAATGATTGAATAGATATATGTTCGACTTAATGTAGAATATCCTGTTGTTGCAGTAATTATAAATGTTCCAATTCCATCCATTACATATACAGTTGGTTTTCCTGAGAGAAGTCCACCTGCAGTAATCACTAATCCAGTTGGTAAATTAGTAGATGAAAATGATTGAATAGATCGTTCACTTAAAGTAGATGTCATCACAAACTGAAAAGGTGTAATATCTTTATTTTGAATATAGGTAGGAAAGTAGAAAGGCCATGTAAATTCATCTTCTAAAATTGTAAGTACAATAGTTGTGGATCCAGTTGTTCCAATAGTTCCTTCTACTGCTGTGATTGTAACTGTAACTTCAGAAAGAGGAATTGTTGGAATACCTGTTAATGTTCCAGTTGAAGAATTAAACACCAATCCATAAAGTAAAAAGTCAATAGAAGATGTATATGTGATTGGATATGCAGATGCAGTAGATACTGCTGTAAATATAATAGGACTTGTGTAATATCCAGTTTTTGGAGTTGATAAAGGCCGTGAAACAATAAATCTAATAACTGTTCCATTTGGAGGTGTAGATCCAACAAAAGTAATTACATTTGGATTCACTGGAATAGTTGTTGTAATAGATCTTGAATTACCATTGAAGTTCGTTGCAGTAAATGTATAAGATCCATCAAGATTTACTTCAGTTGGTGTTCCTGATAAACGGTAAACATTGGGTCCTGTATACTGAACTAATGATAGACCTGGAGGCAATGAATCTGCAATTATATTTGAGATTGTAGAGGATGAAAAGTAATTTTCAGCTGTAATCAAAAACTCCGTAACTCCAAGTGGTTTATCTTTATATAAAATTGTTGTATTAGATACATTAATAAAAACAGTTTCGCTTAATGAAAAATTGAATAATGCAGATCCAATTGTTTGTTTTCCAGTATTTTCCGACTGTGTTCCAAAGAGTCGCATTTGATATAAGTTTGTACCGGATGCAGCTACCAATCTTGCAAAATCTAAACTTGGAGAACCTGCTAATATAATTGTTAATGCATTATCAGGTGGAATAAATGGAGAAGTTACAATAGTTTCATTGATATCTTCAAAATAAAGACCATCTGGAAGTCCAGACCATGTATATCTGAATACATTTGAATAAATAGTTTCAGGTTTAATTGCAGTTAATGTAACAGGGACTATTGTAGAACCTACGGTTAAAGTAGAAATAGTAGGTGTATTTGGAGTAATCACAACTTGTTGAGCATTGACTTTAATAGATACAATTGTGGATGCAATTCGGCCGTTATTACTGTTGCTTCCAATGACTTGATAGTTACTTTGTAATACCTGTAACAGTGGAGTTCCTTGAATAAAAAATGAATTACAAGATCCTCCAAAAGTTAGACCCGTTGGAAGAGAAGGTATACTTACAATACTTGTAATTGGAAGTGCAGTCAAAAATTGAATATTAGATCCAAATGTATTGCTTACATTTTCATACTGATACAGTTGAAAGTTTTGATTTGAACTAGGTGGAAAAAATCTAGCTTGACCTACAGAGACTAGAATTGTAGTTGTATTAATGATGTTTCCATCAAATAGAAGATCAATAATTAGACTCAAGTTAGTTGAAAAACTACTCACAAAGGATCCTGCAAAAGTCACTGTTTGTTGATCACTTGAAATTGAAGTTAAGCTTTGTAGATCAGAAGATGATCTTGTAAATTGTAATGTAACATCCGAACTATTTGGATTAGTTGTAAATGTATAACTAAAAGGTTCATATCGAAATAAAGCTAGACTTCCAGTAGGAATTGGAGGTGTTATAGTGATACCGCTTAAAATAGTATTGATTGTAGTCGTATTGCTAGCAAGAGCAAAATTTCCGTTCAACACAGCCCAAAATTGAAGAAAACTAACTCCAGGTGTACTAAACCCTACAAATGAAGAAAATGAAGTTTCAAATGAACCATTATTACCAATAAACTGTGCAAGGTTGGATGAAGTTACCAAGGCATTAGACTGAAGAACTACATTGACAACATTATTTGGAATTGAAAAAAAATATTCAAAAGGCTCATAAGTAACTAGAGATAATGGATTACTTAGTTCAGGATTTACTGTAATTACAATTGGATCTACTGTAATTGTATTTGAAGTTGGAGTTCCGGCTGGACTTTCAAGAAGTGTTTGGTATACAATCAATGTAAGATTAGAAGTTGGAACACTTTGAAATCCAGTGGTAGATCCAAAAGTGAGTTCAGATGTCCCTTGTCCTGAAATAAATGGAAGAATTTGAGAACTCGTAAGACTAGATACATATAGCAATGGAAATGTAGCTGGATAATAGACAACCTTATCAGGAGCTGCTATTGTAAATGTAACTGCAGGATTACTAGGAGGATCTGTGGGTTTCCAATATACATAGTTTTCTAAAGCAGTTGGTTCATGACCTAAATTACTGAAAGCAAGATTAAAATATGTTATTCCATTATAATTGACAAGATTCCCTGGGCTACTATACGTTGTGCTTACACTCCATGTTGGAGCTGAAATAGGTGGAACTAATTGCCATACATCAGGACGATCGGGTGGAATTGCAGCCAAATTGTTAAATGGTAGACTCTCATAATTTAAACTATTATAAGTAACTCTTTCTCCTTGCAAATAATTAGTCAATGGTTGCCATTGAGGATAGACTACACTGTAAATAAACCAGTATACAAAATTTGTAGTATCATATGGAAAGTTGTTGTAGTTGTAATCAGATAAACTTTCAAAGTATGAATTTGAAACAATTACGCGTTCTCCTGTAGAGTAGTAGTTTGAAGTCCATTCAGGATAGGTTGCAAGATACCAAAAAAAACTAGTATTAAATTGAATACTGTAAGCATTTTCTTCAGTAAACTTTACTGTAGAATTACATAACACATCAAATCCCTGAGTACTTCGTTTACGATAAGTAATTGTATCTCCATTACTGTATTCAAAAAAGTTTGAACCATTAGAGATATATCTTTGAGTATCATCAACTACATACATTGTCCAAAAATTTAATGAAAATCCAATAGTTCCTCTTGCCGGAGTTGAAGGATATGGAATTTTAAATGTAAAATCAGAACCAGTGGTAATATCTGCCTCTGAATAGACTAATCCGTAAATAGGATCAATAGTTGTATTAGGTTGAACAGTTGTTACCAATGTATTATTAGAACTATAACTTCCAGTTGTAGTTAATGTCACTTGACTTGGTGTATAAGGTGTATATAATGGACTATAAACATTACTACCTGGTGGAACTGGACCTGAGTTTGTAAATATGTATGAAAAAGGAGTAGCCACTTGAATAGACGCTGGAATATTCGAAGGACTTACTACAATTGTAGGGAAGCTCATTAATTACTTACTTAGATTTAGGAAGGGCTACTTTAACTGTCTTTTTGTTAGTTTTTGGCTTTTCTTTTGGAGGTTCCTTAGGTTCCTTAGGTTCCTTAGGTTCCTTAGGTTCCTCAATCCCTGGCAGCACGGGATGTGTAATCTCCGTAAACGCTTGAGAAGCCATCTCCTCCGATAGATTCCGGTATACCATGTCCAATTTGAGCTTCACGAGGTTGGAGTTGGCGTCCATACTCTTCCATGCGAACATTTCGTGTTGCAGATAGCCACGGGACTGGTTCAAATGCAATACGTTTAATTTCTTCAGGAGCAGTGTTGTATTGACTATATAAAAACAAGCCAAATCCAACAATAGTAATCACAAGAATCACGAGGTTCATAATCCACGATGATGCTTGGATGAGTTCATATTTACGTTCAATTAAATTACTTTCAATTCGTCTCATGTCGAACTTGTCGATGAGTGAGGAGTTCGCGACGAGCATTGTTCTGTAGCAGGACACCATTGTGCACCAAGAAACGAGAGAGTCTCTTTAGCCCATGGATTTGTCAAGCAAGAACAGACTTGAATTTTAGAAGGATATATAAACACATATCGTTCTAGATCATAAAGTTGGCGGCGTGTAAAGTTTTTAGTACATACTTTATAGATTCCTTCATTATAGCGAAGAAGATTGTAATCCATTATGCTACAGACTGAAGACTTTGTGTATATGGATTGCTCTTAAAAGCGTCCAATAAACCGGGCTGTTCATTGCGGTTGGTGTAAACATCTTGCTTGAGAGGTTCAGTATATCTCTGTGATCCCATTTGTCCTGCTGAAGGTGCCTGACCTCCGAATGTCATCAAAGGTGCTTCAAATCCACGAGAGTTGTTCAACAATGATTCATCGCGATGAGTTTGAATATTGTAGGATTGAGGACCTGCTTGAACAGCCATACCGCCAACGGGTCCTGCAGGAGGAGCACGACCTTCAACAGTTAACTTCATGAACTCTTGGAAGGGTTCAGTGAATGCGCGAATATAGGACATTCCACCAGAAGCAGCAGTAGTCGCAGGATTAGCTTGAAGCATGGTCATGGATTCACGATTTTGAAGCTTCATCAATTGCTCAGGATACAATGAGTTTGCAACCTGTTGACCAGCTGTTGTGTTGACGCGATCCAATGAACCATTCTCACCTGTGAGAACTTGAAAACGATCAGGGCGGTTCTTCTTAACGGGTGCTTGCAAGCCCATTTCAGTGATGTAGAACTTACCAGGTGTTGGGTCTGAAGTGTATGTAACCTTAGCCTTATTTGCAACACGAAGTTCATCAGTTGTCTTAGGTAATGCATATTCACGCATAGAATCTTGATTGTAACCACCTGAAGGCAAGTTAGTATAACCATCATTCACACCCGGACCTACTTGAATCTGGTTGATGGGGAAAGTGTTCTTCATTGCAAGGGATGTGACTTGACGCTCTTGTTCCCACTCAGTTTCAACAGGTGTCTTCCAAGGCCGTCCAGTTCCTACTTCAGGTTTGAAGAATGCAGGAGCTTCTTCCTTATGGTGAAAGGTATTCTTTCCAGAACCTGTATAAAGATCCAAGACTCCATCCGTGGCACCTGAATACATAGACTGAGTCTGCTTACCTCCAAAGAATGGCACCATGTTTCCATGTCCTGTAGGTGCTTGGATAACTGAGATATTATCTGTTGCCTGTTCTTCTGGATTCACGAAGGTTTCTAAGGGATCAATCTTGCGTTCAGCTTCAGCATATGCCGTTTTAGACGGCTGAGTTGAAAGAGCATAACCGAGGGCGGCTAAGCCGACTAACATTGCGACTTCCATTTGTGTATCACTCAAGACAAAATGGATCTAGGCCAAACAATGATATGAACATTCATACACAATGTCTAGAAATTCGTTTATTGCAACTGCTGATTCCCGTGATGGAAAGAAATGGTTACAAAGTGAAGAGCGCGAGTTTATTCGTATGTGCCGTTATGAAGATTTAACAGTGGATGAGATGGCAGCTCGTATGCGTCGCAGTCCTGAGGGTATCTTGTTTCGCTTAGGAAAGATTATGCATGAACATCTAGATGGCCGAACAGATGAAGCATCTATCAAAGAAGTTTCAAACTGGATTCTTCCTAATGATTCCACTGTCCTAAGCGAGTCTTATTCGCAAGCCGCGATTGTTCGTTCGTAGGAAACGGTACCACCGCATGCGACTGGGGCTTATATAATAACCAGTGAAATGCATGACTTGTCTCCTTTCCTGATTTTTCTACTACCACTTCTGTCGCAGTCTTCATTTTTTGCCTATCAAACTTCGGGGTAGGAACAATAGATGCTGGAAGTCGTGGATCCATTAAAATATGTCGTCAAAATAATGTTGTGGTTCCTGCTTGTAATCGTATTAATTCTAGTAGGAATTGTCTATTTTCCTCGTGAACATTTTGGATTATATAGACGAGAAATTGTAAATGTATCATTATTTGGAGAGGATACTTGTCCTCCAGGTCATGAAAACGACGCAGGATTATGTTATCCACGATGTCGTTCAGGATACAGAGGTGTAGGACCTGTATGTTGGGCTATCTCTGAAAATATTGGAATTGGAACTGTAATTGGTCTTGAAGATTGCCCTGAAGGCTTTTTAACAGAAGGACTAATTTGTCGTGAACCCTTGAGAGGTGGATGCACGACACATTGTGATGGAAACTGGAGTTGGAGCGATGGTGGATTTTGCCACACTCGTTGCGAACCCATTACTGGTGGTCGTTTGAAAGGACGGTTGGATGGAGGAGGAAAATGTCCTGGTCCTCAAGGAGGTGAGTATTATGACCGTGTAGATGGAATGTGTTATAAAAGATGTCCTGAAAAACTCCCTAAACATATGCCAGGTATGCCTTATTTATGTTATGTAGGTGGTGATCTTGCGTATGGACGTGGGGTTGGAAAAATACCCAAACTTATTCGTGTCGCAGGTAAGTATCCAATGTTTTAAGTTTAGACTAATATCCAAACCAATGGTCTGATCCATTAGATCTTTGAGTCATAATAGATGAATGATTTCCTGCTGCCCATAAATTGATATGTTTGCCATAAGGACCTACCCACTGTAGATTTCCTTGTCCACCTACAAGACTTCCACCTGCAATATCAATCCTATCTACCGACAAATGTCTTGGAATTGCCGCTTGAGTTGCAGGTCCTTGAGCACCTTGATCTCCCTTAGCTCCAGCGGGTCCTGCAGGGCCAGCAAACCCTCTTTGTCCTGCAGGTCCTTGAGCACCTTCAAGACCTCTTTCACCAGTATCTCCTTTATCTCCCTTGTCTCCCTTAGGTCCTACAACTCCAACTGTGGATCCAGCTGTTCCGGGAACTCCCTGATCACCTTTATCTCCTTTGTCTCCTTTGTCTCCTTTGTCTCCCTTGATACCTTGAATACCTTGTTCACCTCTGGGTCCAACACCTCCAATAGGTCCAGCGGGTCCAACAGCTCCACGAGCTCCCAAAGGTCCAGCAGGTCCAGCAGGTCCAACGGGTCCTCTAACTGTGCTAGCAGCTCCAACAGGTCCAGGAGGGCCACGATCACCTTTATCACCTTTTAGACCATAAGGGGCTGCACCCACAGCTGCACTTGTAGTTGGTGCTTCAGAAACAGCTGTATCACCTCCTGTAAATTTTTCAACTCCAGATTGTTTGAACTGAGCTCCATAGTTGGCGATTTTTCCAGCAGTTGTTGAATCATAACCAGACCATTCAGTTCGTGAATAGGGAACTAAGTTGAAAGACCCGAGCATCTTTCTAAACTTTGCAACTGCGGCTCTGAATGCTTTATCATCTGTGCCTGGAGGTGGTAATGGAAGTTCTGCCTTTCCAGCAGGTTTGAATCCGAAGCAGTTAACACCATATTTGGTATTTGGATCAAAGTAACCACCGTTTACACCTGGACGACCACAAGCATTTCGCTTCACAGTATCAGGTTCTCCTTGAAGTGCTTGCCATGTTCCTCGTTGAGTAGGATAGAGAGCAAATCCACCTGCTGACCATCCATAGCTGCACCATTCAGCTCCAGTATTGTATGCGTCAATGACTTGCTCAAGAGTAGCAAGTTCGGCACCATACGCAGCACAGACAGCTGGAGCATCTGCATAAGTAAACTGTGATTCATTAATGTGAAAGACTTCACTACCAACTTTAGGTGCTGAAGGAGTGGTTTCAACAGGTGCAGGCTCTGGAGCCGGCTTAGGTTTTGGTGGAGGGGCGGCTACCGTGTTATAGTCGCTCAAGTCAATGAACCCATAATACCATAACACAAGAACGATTAATGCAATCACAAGCCAAAGTGCCAATACAGCAATAGCAGATCCAGTGTAAAAAAGGACGAATAATGTAAGGATTCCAGAGAACCCTGCTGAAATTGCAAGGACAACTTCTATTGATGCCATGTCTTATTACTAGTTAAGGCGATAATACATTAGCAACCTCATCGTATCCGCCATTGGAAATTGTTGTGGTCCGTGGCTTGCTACATGATCATCATTATAGCACACCCATGACTTACCTGGAGGCATATCACGCCCAAATGTCCACCAGTGTCCTCCATCGAAGCAGACGACGGCAAAGAGAGCATAGTCAATTTTATTCAAGGTTAGTATACTGGAATAGGTAACAGTTGATTTCAAAGAGGTAACATGAAAGGTAAGGATTTGAGGAAAGGTAGCCAACAGAAACTGTTTAGTACATCCTTTATTTCCACATTTCTCACACTTCCAGTCAGGGACTTCATACGGCTGTGCAGCAGTAACAATTGCTTCAGAAACAGATTCTTTAGGTTTGGAAGGTACGATCGGAAATTCAATCATGGATTCTCGTCTTCCATCAGTATACTCACAATGTTTACATTTGAGTCGGTTTTCAACTTTGAACCGAAAGAGCTTATCTAACATAGGCACTTTATCACAAAGAAACTCTAGTAGTTCATGAGAATCTCCAATGCCTTCTCCTGCAGGCATAAGAGTTGTGTTCACACACGTGTAGAAGTCCTTGAGACCCATTGCTCCACTGGAAGACCAGATGGTATAGAGACAAACTTCTACAGGGTTGGTTATATCATGCTTTCCATCTTGAAAGCGCTGTTGTAGGTCAGGAATGCGATAAATAGCCTGTAAAGCCGCATTAACCCAACATGATCCACGCTGGTTACGGAGGCCGAATGATTTCATTATTAGTGGTGTA
>Ga0164295_10003759_pt1 | contig 12134 bp, 11 predicted proteins | sample GEODES006metaG_FD_111798 | JGI IMG/M metagenome (GOLD analysis project Ga0164295, IMG submission 111798) | Oligotrophic lake water microbial communities from Sparkling Lake, Wisconsin, USA - GEODES006 metaG | ecosystem: Environmental > Aquatic > Freshwater > Lake | place: USA: Sparkling Lake...
CACGCTTGCCGCACCTGCGGTGACGGCGACCTTTGAAACGAGCAGCGCTGTTCGTGAAGACGATAACCTTTGGCGGGCGAGGATTGAGGGCGAACTCGCTGCACTGCGCGAGGAACTGCGTGCATTGAAGGAGAAGCTTGGGGAGTAAGGAGCGACGGCATCTTGCCGTCACTTTTCTGTTCGACGGCAAGATGCCGTCGCTCCTTACTCCCCCAGCTTCTCCTTCAACGCGCGCAGTTCCTCGCGCAGCGCAGCGACTTCGGCTTCGATCCTCGCGCGCCACAAGTTGTCGTCTTCACGAACAGAACTGCTGGTTTCAAAGGTCGCCGTCACCGCAGGTGCGGCAAGCGTGGGAGCGTCGGGAATGCCTGCCAGCGTGTGCAAGTAGAGCGGTGATTTCCTGCCTGGACCCGGTGGGAACAGCACAACGGTTGGCTCCTGGCCATCGCCCGTGATCATGGCTTGCAGCGTGGCTTCAATACCTTCGAGATCAGGGAAGCGATACAGGCGCTCGGTGCGCTGGCGCAGTTCGCCAATCGTTTGCGCGCCGCGCAACAGCAGCACACAGAGCAGGGCGATGTGTGGCTTCTCCAGCCACGGGAGTTTGTGCTCCAGGTTGTGCTTGTATTTCTGCACCCGCGCTCCGGCTTGCGACAACTGCATGGCGAACTGGCGCGCCTTCAAGCCGTCCAGCGCCTCCAGCACGGTCTCCTCGGAGAAAGTCACCACCGGCTCGCGATTGGTCGATTGGTTACAGGCCGTGACCAAGCCATTGAGCGTCATCGGGTAAGCGTCGGGCGTGGTGTTTTCCTTTTCAATCAAGCAGCCGAGCACACGGCATTGCTCGAAGGTCAGGGGCACGAAAGCGGGCGGGGATTCATCCATGCGCGCAGTGTTGGGAGCGGTCACGAGGTTGCAAGCGGTAGCATCGCAGCACGCGTTCGTCGTTCGAGCTTCAGCTCGTCTTCCATGAACGAGCTAAAGCTCGAACGACAAACGTGCCTGGGGCAAGCGCTCACCACCAACGCGACTTCTCCGTGCGATAGCAGCGCTCAGTGCAGCGCCCGCGCAGGGCTTGCAGGAAGCGTTTCCAGGTCACCTTCCGGCGCGATGACCGCGTTGCCACGGGCAAGGCCTTGGCACCAAAACGCGCGCGGAAGGTCAGCAGCGCCATCTCCGCCAGCAGCACATGCGGCAGCCACACGATGCCCATGGGCGCGTGGCCGCCGCGCGCAAGATTGAGCGTGGTGCTGTTGACGAACAGCAGCACGAAATACAAGCCGAGGCTGAGCCCGATGCCCTGCCACAGGCCGCGCCGCGAATGCAGCGGCGTCAGCGCCGCGGCTGCGAGCACCAGGAAGAAGCCCTGCCATGGCAAGCTGAAGCGATGCCACAGCTCGGCGCGATGCCGATGCTGCGAGGACTCGCCCTGGCCTTGATTGTGCGTCTGAAACCAGCCCGCCAGATCGACCACGCCCATGACCTGCGGTTGCTGAGTGCTGCTGACAATGTCCCACAACGTCTCCTTCCAGCCGCGCACGTCCACGCTCTGCTGGCCGCTTTCGTCGTGGTTATACCAGTTGATCTTGGGCGTGCCCGTGCGCTGGCGGTAGTCCAAATGCTGGCCGCGGAAGAAGGCCCAGCGCCCTTCGCCCCACCAGTAGCCAGTCGCGCCGAACCAGGACTGCTCCAGGTTTCCCTGCGCATCGAACTGCCGCACCTGCACGCCGCGCAGCTTCTCATCGCGCAGCCGGTAGGGCACGGCGGCGATGAACCACTGCCGCCGCGTGCCTTCGTCGTAATGCATGACCGAGGTGGCCATGAGCGTGCCGGAGAGCCCGGCCTTCATGCCGCGCATCATCGCCTGGCGCTCGGCCTCACCCCGCGTGGCCCAGTCATAGTTGAAGGCCATGCCCAGCAGGCTCAGCAGCGCCGCAGCCACCAGCATGGGCCGCGCCACACGCGCCGGGCTCAAACCGCAGCCGATGAGCGCGACCAGTTCATTGCCGCGCACCAGACGGGTCAGCACATGCAGCAGAGACAGCAGCAGCACGGGCGTGAGACACTCCACCACGACATAGGGCAGCAGGCCGAAATAGAAGGACAACAGCTTGGCAAAGGGCACCTTCGCCTCCTGGAAATCCTTCATGTTGTCGATCCAGTCCGCAAGCAGCCAGAGCGAGCAAAACGCCGCCAGGCAGAAGGCCAGCGGCTCGGCGAACAGGCGCAGCACGTAGCGCTCCCAGGTGTTGCAACGCTGGTAATAAGTCAGCGCCAGCGCGGGGGAAAGCACGGCCAGCGATTGCAGCACGATCTTGCCCAGATACGCGACCAGAGGGAAAGGCTGGCCGATGGTCAGCTCATGCAGCTCCCGCCACTGACCTTGGAAGTCCGCGATGCCTAGCAGCACGGCGAAGCCCGCGCATGCCAGCCACACCGGCAGCAGCAGACGGCGCATGTCGTTCTGCGCCCGCAGCAGCGCCAAATGCAGCACCACGCCGCCGAGCAAGCCCAGCAGCTTCAAATACGGCATCAGGTAGTGATACATCAGCACCCACACATCCGGCGGATGCCAGTCGCGCGGCACCTCGTCGCCATTCACCGGCATCCAGGGCAGAAAGGGCTCGTGATAGCCCAGCGCCTGAAGCAGCAGCAGCAGCGCCACCATGCCCAGCAGCGCGCCCGCCTCTAGGTGCGGCACCGTGCGCAACCAGTGCCAGCCCTGGTTCAGAGCGGCACTGATTTTTTGCTCCAGGGTCGACCAGCGGTGCATGCGTGTTGGCGGCGATGGTTACGAGGGGAATGAAGTGGGTGCAAGGTGATGACGTGAGAGGTGGAGAAGTGGAAAAGTGAGAAGTGCGCACTTGCATGGTCATGCCTCTCCACCTCTCACTGCTCTACCTCTCCACATCGCCCCGCCCTCCATGCCCCCCGCCACCCTCAAACCCCTGCTGCAAGAACTGCGCGCGATCTACGCGGAGATCGAGCAGCGCCCGCTGCCGCGACAGTGCGAGATGCGCACCACATGCTGCCACTTCCGCGTCACGGGCAAGACGCCGCTGGTGACCAAGGTCGAAGCCTTGCTGGCCGCTCAGGGCGTGCGGGCCAGCGGCAAGAAAAAGCTCACGCCGCATCCTGAAGACGCCTGCCCGCTGCTTGGCAAGAACGGGCGCTGCACCATTTACGCGCATCGCCCCTTCGGCTGCCGCACCCATTTCTGCGCTGCGGCTGGCGGACCTTATCCCCGGCAACACGTGGCGGACCTCATCCGCCGCATGGAGGCCCTGGATGAGAAGCTGGGGCATCGCGATGGCTCGCGGCCCTTTGAGGCAGCACTGGAAGATGCCTTGGAGGAGTGGTGAACAGCAAAGAGCAAAGAGCAAAGAGCAAAGAGCGTAGAGCTAAGGGCGGGACAAAACCGCTTACGAGTGCGAACAGATACGCGGAATACGGTCTGTCTCTTTGCTCTTCGCCCTCCGCCCTTTGCTTCTCCCAGCACTGCGCGCTTGCATCCCCTGCCTCCGCTCGTAGAACTGAACCTGTGATCACACTAGCAACGGCAAGCCAGAAAGGGGGGGTGGGCAAGACAACCTTGTGCATCAACTTGGCGTATTCGCTTGCCCGCCGGGGATGGAAGACCTTGCTTATCGACACCGATCCGCAGGGCGCGGTAGGCCTGTCGCTGGCGAAGAGCACCCGCGCCAAGCATGGCTTCTACGACATCGTCGGTGGCGGTGCCGCCTTGAAGCCCTGCATCATCACCACCCGCCTGCCCGAGTTCAGCCTGGTGCCCGCCGGTCATTACGACACGGTGATGCGCCAGGGCATGAGGCTCGAAGACCTGCCGCAGCACTTGCGCGACCTGCTGCGTGAAGCTGAACTGATGCGCTACGATTGCGTCATGTTCGACACCGCCGCCGGCATGACCGGCCTGACCGAGATCGTCGTCAAAGCCGCCGATTATGTCATCATCCCACAGCAGTCCGAGCCGCTCGCCGTGCGCAGCGTGCCGCACCTGCTGGAGACCCTGGCCCGCTTCCGGGCCGAGGGCGCGGGCGTGAAAGTCGCCGGCATCCTGCTGAGCATGGTCATGAACGATTCACCCGTGAGCCTGCAGGTCGCCCGGGAACTGCGCCAGGTGCTGCCTGCCGAGATCGTCTTCAAGCAAAGCATCCCGCGCCTGCCGTCCTTCCTGGACGCCGCCGCTCAGGGCGTGCCGGTGGCCCTGCTCAAAAAGAACCCGCCGCCCGAGGCGCTCTTGTTCGACCAAATCGCGGCCGAACTGGAAGAGCGCACCGGCCTGGCACGCGAACAAGACAAAGGCTTCCGCCATGCAAGTCTCCTGGATTGACCCCGACGAAGTCCGCGCCCTATTCGCGCAGATTGCAGGACCTGAACGGACGGGCAACCCCTCGGCCTGGGAGGTCCACACCCTGCCCGTGGCACCCCCCGCCAGCAGCGAGGCCGTTCATCTGCTGGGCGACACGTCTAACAACGAATCCCAGACACCAGAACCAGAGCTGCGCGACCACCCCGTGGGCCCTGGCAATGCCGAGGTCTGGCGCATTCGCGAAAAACTGCGGGCGCTGCGCGAAAAAGCGCAGGAGTCCGGCATTCTGGCGCGCCCCGCTGTGCCTTCTCCCTCCCCCGAACTCGCGGCCCCCAGCCCGTGTGCTCCGGCCCCGGCACCGGTCGAGGCTGCTCCACCAGCGGCGGCACCTACCCAGGACTATGAGCCGCTCTTCGCCAGCCCAGCCCCAGTGCCTGCAAGCGCCCCCGCTGAGCCTGCTGCGGAACCGCCGCCAGCGGTGCCAGAGATGCCAAGCTTTACCGTCCCCACTGCGGGACTTGGAGAGCGTCTGAACGCCCTGGCCCGCTGGGTATGCGAACGCCTGGACACGCCGGACGTGCTCATCGTCGACGACTACGGCGACGTGCTCTGGGGCGGCTCCGCGCAAACACCGCTGGTGCTCTCCGCCATCATGGCCTGGCAATCCGCCCAGCATTCGACAGCTTCCGCGACCACCAGCAACACGCCCAGCCGGATCGACAAAGAACTCAGCGGCGGGCGCACGCTGACCATCCTGGCCAGCCGCACGCGCTACGGCGTGGTGAATCTGGCGGCCCTTCGCCAGGGTCCCATGTCCCAGGCAGAGGCGGACGCCGTGCAGGACGCCTTGTTCCGCACCGTGGAAGGCTGAAGCGCTCAGCACTCAGCGCTTGAGCTCCAGCACCAACTCCACGCCCTCCTGCACTTCGGCTTCCAGGATCTGGTTTGCGGTGCCATCCGCCGTCTCCAGCCCCGGCACATCGGCAGCGGAGTAAGTAACCGTGAGCTTGTGCTTGCCCAGCGTCGGGCCACTCGCAGCGTCGAGCTTGAACTTGCCGCCCATCACCCGTGCGGTCGGCCTCGGCGCGTTGGTATCGTCATTCTCAAAGGCAACCGCGCCCCAGCTCACGGGCTTGCCATTGATCGTCACCTTGCCGTTGATCGCCGTGCGTTTCGCTGTGCTGAAAAAGCCCTGATTGCGCAGCCAGGCGGCGAGGTGTTGCGGCCACGTCTCCAGCACCGGATCGCCCTGCATGAGGCCTACACCGTGGATGCCCGGTTTGTAAATGTGCAGCTCAGCGGGGACCTTGTGCTTGCGGCAGGCCAGGTAGAAATTCACCGCGTTCTCCGCAGGCACCACCGTGTCGTCATCGGTCTGGAAGAGGAAGATCGGCGGCGTCTTCGTCGTGACTTGCAAATACGTGGTGGTCTTCTCCATCAGCACCGCGTCTTCAGCATTCGGACCTAGCAGGTTCTTGCGCGACCCCATGTGGCCGAAGTCATCCTTCATTGAGATCACCGGATACGTCGGGCACGCCACATCAGGCCGCGCGCTGAGCTGATCCACCGCGTCATTCGTCATGCCCTCGGGCTTCTCATCAAACAAGGTCGCGGCCATGGAGGTGAGATGCCCACCTGCCGAGAAGCCGATGATGCCCACGCGGTTGGTGTCGATGCCATACTCGCCCGCCTTGGACCGCACCAAGCGAATCGCGCGTTGCACATCCATCAGCTCGATCGGGTAATGATACCCCGCGCTACCCAAACGGTAGTGCAGCACAAAGGCCGAGACGCCCAGCGAGTTCATGAACTTCGCCACCTGCACGCCCTCATGATCCGCCGCCAGTCCACCATAGCCACCGCCAGGAGCCACGACAAAGGCCGCGCCATTCGCCTTGGCCTTGTCGGCGAGCCATACATCGACCCAGGGCTGGTCTTTGTCGGTGTTGCCCTTCGCACCGGGAGCGCCATTGGGCCAGAGAGGGAGCTTGGGCTGCTCAGCGATCAGGGAGGTCGAAATCAGGGCGAGAAGAAACGGGAGGCGAAAGTTCATGACGAAATGTGCTGTTCAAATCTGCCTAATCCTGACCATCCTCTCCAACTTTCCAATTCAAATCACTCGCCTCATGAATCGCCGCCACTTCCTCACCACCTCTCTGAGCGCGCTCGGAGCTTCCGCCCTGCCCGCCATTGAGCCCATCAAGCGCACCGGCCCCAGCAAGATGGAACTGGGCGTCGCGGCGTATGGCTTCCGCGACTACTTCGAATGGAGCCGGGACAAGAAGAACAAGATCAAGGACGGCAAGGCACCGATGAGCATCATCGACTTCATCGACTGGTGTGCCGATCAGGGCGTGCCGGGGGCCGAGCTGACCAGCTACTTTTTCCCGCCAGACACGGACACTGCCTTCTGCGAGAAAGTCCGCGCCCATGCCGACAAGCGCAGCGTGCGCATCACCGGCTCCGCCATTGGCAACACCTACACCAACCCACCGGGCGAGAAGCGCGACGAACAACTCGCTTACACCAAGAGGTGGGTCGATTTCTGCGCCATCCTCGGTGCCCCGCACATTCGCGTCTTCGCCGGTGCCGCGCCCAAGGGCATGAGCTTGGAAGACGGCGTCAAAAACTGCATCGAGACCTACCAGATGGCGCTCGATTATGCCGCGACGAAGAAGATCTTCCTCGGCATCGAAAACCACGGCGGCGTGGTGGCCGAACCTGAGCAACTCATCGCCATCATCCAGGCCGCGAAGAGCGAGTATGCGGGCATCAACTTCGACAGCGGCAACTTCCACACCGAAGACCCGTATGCCGACCTCGCCAAGATCGCACCCTACACCGTGAACGTGCAGCTCAAGGTGGACATCAAGCGCAAGGGCGCTGCCAAAGAAGAACCCAGCGATATCCCCCGCGTGATCCAGATCCTGCGCGATGTGCAATACTCCGGCTGGTTCACGCTGGAGTATGAGCGCAAGGATCCCTTCGTTGAGATGCCGCAGTTCGTGAAGACGCTGAAGCCGCTGCTGGGGTAGCTGCATGTGTTTTCACGAAAAGCGCCATTGATCGGGCGGCCCTTTCCGCCATCATCCGCGCCACATGCTTGCGAAGCCGCGCATCGCCTATCTCTTCAGCCGCTATCCCGTCGTGTCGCAGACCTTCTGCGACAGCGAGATGCTGGCCCTGCAGAGCATGGGATTCGAGCTGGAAGTGGGCTCGCTGAACCGACCACCGAACAGTTTCCGGCATGAGCGGCTGGACCGGCTCAATGCGGAGATTCATTACCCGCCACCGCCGGATGTGCTGGATGCGCTGGCGAAGGACCCGGAGTTCAAGCGATTGCTTGGTCCCCTGATCGACGATCACAGTGAGCGCTACGGCACAGGCTACAAGCCAGCGACGCGGGCGCGCAATGCCTGGTATTTCGCCAAGCTGTTCTGCCGTCTCGGCGTGCAGCATGTGCATGTGCACTTCGCCAACCGTGCCACGCATACCGCGCTGTTCTTGAAGAAGCTCGGCTTCCCCTTCAGCTTCACCGCACACGCGCAGGACTTCATGTTCGACCTGGGCAGCGATGAGTTGCTGGCCGAGATGGCGCGTGAGTCAGAGTTCGTCGTCGCGGTCAGCGAGTTCTCCCGCGGCCTGCTGTGCGAGCAGTGCCCGGACAGCGAGCACAAGATCGTGCGCATCTTCAACGGCATCGAGGTCAATGACTTCGCTCCAGTGCCGGTGCGTGACCGCAAGCCTATGCGCATCGTGAGTATCGGGCGCTTGATCGAGTTCAAAGGCTTCCAGCATTTGATCGGCGCGGCAGGTCTCTTGAAGCGCCAAGGCGTGCCCGTGGACATCCGCATCATCGGCGATGGCCCAATGCGGCCCGAGCTGGAGGCGCGCATCGCCCAGGAAGACGTGGCCGACACCGTGACGCTGCTCGGCGTGCGTTCGCAGGAGGACGTGAAGCGCGAGTTGTCGGAGTGCGACCTGTTCGCGCTGGCTAGCATCTTTGATACCGTCGGTGCTTCGGACATCCTGCCCACCGTCATCACCGAAGCGATGGCAAGCAGCCTGCCCGTGGTCAGCACATTGGTCACCGGCATTCCCGAGATGGTGATGCATGGTGAAACCGGGTTACTGGTCGAGCCGACGGACGAGGCCGCACTTGCCGCCGCCATCGCTGAACTTGCAAACGATCCCGCCAAGCGCGAGAGCATGGGCAAGGCGGGCCGCCTTCGCGCGGAGCAGCATTTCACCTTCGCTCAAACTGCCGGCGTGCTCGGACAGATGTTCGTCGATAAGTTCAGCAGCACGCATCTCAAGGGCAGCGAACGCATCGCCACACCCATCGTGTATCTTTGCCACCAGTGGAATGGAACCGCGATCACCAAGGACGCGCCCCAGATCGCCGATGGTGTGCGCTGGATCGCGGAGCACGCTGCCTGGCCAGAAGAGGGCGGTGATCGTGCGACGCTGGAGCAGATCGAGTCCATGCCCGATGCCAGCGTGGTGGAGAGCATCTGGCTGAGAAGGAATACTGAGCGCAATAAGCTGGAAGCCGCACGTGGCAAGATGGGCGACGCCGTCGATTCGCTGCTCTTCTACCAGAGCGCGCGCCATGCGATCTACTTGGCTGATGTGCTCGGCAAGCGCGGCACGAAGTTGGTCCACGCACATCGCAGCGATGCCGTGGTGACGACTTGGCTGCTGAAACAACTGATGCCTACATTGAAGATCACTGCTGCGATCGAGGAGAACCCTGCGCTCCCACGCGGTTTGCTGGCACGGTTGCTACCGGATTTTGACTTGCTCAGCATGAGCGACGCCCGACTCAATGACCAGCTCAAGCCCGGTGCCGCTGACGTGCTGAAGCTCGCCGTGCCTTTCGTGCATCAAGAACTGCGCTTCGGCCCCATCAAGGTGAAGAAGAAAAAGGCAGCGCCCGCCGTGGATCGCAAGGCGGTGGAGTTTGCCTGGCTCAAGCAGTTGAAGGAGGTGATCGCATGAGCCGCATCGCTGTCATCATCCCGGTTTATAACCACGCCAAGTTTGTCGGCGAAGCTATTGAATCGGTGCTCGCGCAGACGCGGCAGGCAGATCGCATTCTGGTCATCGACGATGGCTCGAAGGACAACTCGCTGGCCGTGTGCCAAGCCTTTGCGGATCGTGGTGTGCAGGCGCGGGGTCGCGAGAATCGCGGCGCGCACAACACGATCAATGAACTCGTGCAGTGGGCGGCGGACGAGTGTTGCGACTGGGTCAATATTCTGAACTCGGATGATCGTTACCTGCCGCGCAAGCTGGAGGCGTGCTTGGCCTTGGCCGAAGCGAATCCGACCAAGCAAGTCATCAGCGGGCGGCTGGAAGTCATTGATGAACAAGGCGCGATCATGCCGCCGGATGCGAAGCGCGCGCGCTGGTTCTACGGCGCGCAGTCGTTGACCGAAGCAGACCGAAGCAACGTAGCTGAGCTGCTGGGCAAGGCGAACTTCATTGCCACCACCAGCAATGTCTTCGCCCGCACCGACTACTTGCTGGCCAATCCGTTCCGCCCATATCGATTCAATCACGACTACTACTTCCTGGCCGGGGCGGCGTGGCGCGATGTCATCGGCCTCGTGCCCGAGGTGCTCATGCAGTATCGCGTGCATGGGAACAACACCATCGCGACGAAGCCGGAGCCTTTGATCCGCGAGATGCTGCGGATGCACTTGGATCTGTTCCATGACTACGCAGCGGACCTCGCTCAGAACGCCGCCATGCGCGCGCGCTTCAGCGACTACTGCCGCGCGCTGTGGGACAATATCTCGTCCTTCCACGCGGGCCTATTCCAGGTCGCGATTGCGCAGATCGTGGCCGAGGTGCCGGAGGAGAAATTGCAAGCGCTCGCGTATTCGTTGCAGGGCAACGAGTTTGATACCTCGCCCAATCGCGGGCTCGCGGGTGCCTTCGATGGCACAGCTCCGTTGTCAGTCACGACGCTGAACAGCAAGCTGGATGCCCTGCGCGAGGAGAAGACCAGGTGGGGTGCAGAGCGCGAGGCCTGGAACGAACTTCACAAGCTCAAGCAAGCCCTGCAAGACTCGCGCTGGGCTGCCATGGGCATGGCATTTGGTTTCGCCCGTGCCTTGACCAAGAACGAAGGCAAAGGCCCGACCGAGAAGCTGGCCAAGCTGCGCGAAGCCTGTGCTCAATCCCCTTGGCTGAAGCTAGGGGCGACGCTGGGGCTTTACCGGCCGTAAGCTATGAAAGGCGTGATCGCCAACAACACCCGCTTCCGCATCATCGCGGAGACGGAGGATTACCTCGTGGTGGACAAGCCGGCGCCGCTCAAGGTGCATCCAGGCGCGCCGAATGCAGCGCCCACACTTTACGACGAGCTGCGCGGGCTGCTGGCGTATGAGTTGCAGTTCGGCGGGCAAGTCAGCATCATCAACCGGCTGGATCGCGAGACCAGCGGGGTGACTTTGGTGGCGAAGAATGCGGAGACCGCCAGCCGCTTCGGCAAGGCGATGCATGAACGCCGGTTCCACAAGACCTATGTGGCAATCGTGCAAGGCTGGCCGGACTGGGACGAGCTGGACTTCGAGGGGCCGATCCTGCGCAAGGGCGAGGTCGCGGAGTCGATCATCTACATCAAGCAAACCGTGCATCCTGATGGCGCGCGGTGCCGCACGTTGTTCCGCGTGCTGGAGCGCCTGGAGAAAGCCGATGGGCAACGCTTTGCCGTGGTCGAGTGCCGGCCGGTCACGGGGCGGATGCATCAGCTGCGGGTGCATCTGTCGCACCTGGGTTTCCCCGTTGTCGGCGACAAGATGTATGGGCGAGATGAGACCTGCTATTTGGAGTTCATGCAGACGGGCTGGACGCCAGCTTTGCAGGACAAGCTGCTCATCAAACGCCAGGCGTTGCATTCGACGCGGCTGGAACTGGAAGGCGTGGGCGCGTGGGAAGCGGCGCTGCCGGATGACATCCGGGCATTTCTCGACAAGAAGTGATCATGCCGCTCCGCATCCTGCACGTTCCTGAAGACGCTCCCATTTCCGCGCCCCAGCAGTTGGGCCCTTATCAAATCGAATCGCTGATCCCCCTGGCGGACGAAGGGGCGGGCACGGCGTATCGGGTGCGGATCGCACCGCACAGCACGACGAGCGTGAGTTACCACAAGCTGGCGGAGGAGATTTACTTCGTCATCAGCGGCAGCGGCACCGCGCTGCTCAACGATGTTCCCCACTCTCTGAAAACCGGCGATTTCCTGCGCCTGCCACCCGGCACGACGCATGGGTTCATCACTGAGGAGGAGCCCTTGGTGATGCTGGATATTCACAGTCCGGGCTCGCGGCCGAACCGCGATGTTTTCTTTGTGGGAGAAGCTCCGCAAGGGTTTGGGAAGGCCTAGGTGTGGATAGTCCTGGCAGGATGTGAACAACCTTGGAAAGCCTGTCTTCAGGGCAGAGGCGGCCAAGCGCTATCATGTGACCATCCTGTCAAATTCGATCGTCTTTTAACAAACAGTCTGCCTAACAGCCACCGGGGCAGATTCGTTACGCAACACTAGAAGCCTTGATTTTCCTTGTTTCCAGCCGGTTTTAACAGCGACAAAGGGCGCGATGGTTTCCGTGAGACAATTGTCACGCTGAACACTGCTCAGGCACCGGAAGAGGTATCCACAAACCCGCGAACAAGCTGTGAATAACCTGTGAAAAGGTGTGGAACGCCCTTGGTTTCAACCTTCGCTTGTCCTGTCTTTTTCACGGTGCCTTCCAGGCCTGTAGTTTCAGGGGCTCGGGCGGGGGGAAGGCGTGGAACG
>Ga0164295_10003761_pt1 | contig 12131 bp, 9 predicted proteins | sample GEODES006metaG_FD_111798 | JGI IMG/M metagenome (GOLD analysis project Ga0164295, IMG submission 111798) | Oligotrophic lake water microbial communities from Sparkling Lake, Wisconsin, USA - GEODES006 metaG | ecosystem: Environmental > Aquatic > Freshwater > Lake | place: USA: Sparkling Lake...
ATCACCACCTCCGCCGTCTCCACCACCGCCATCACCGCCGCCTCCGTCACCGCCGCCTCCGTCACCGCCCCCTCCCTCACCCCCACCGCCTTCGCCACCTCCTCCTTCGCCACCACCGCCATCGCCACCTCCTCCGTCACCACCTCCTCCTTCGCCACCACCGCCATCACCACCGCCGCCATCGCCACCTCCTCCTAAGCCCCCTCCACCACGTCCACCTCCGCCACGGCCGCCTCCGCCTTCGCCACCACCACCCTCGCCGCAAGATCCTTGGGGATCTATCACACCTCCATCCGAACCGCCGCATCCTCCATCTCCGCCTAGACCACCAGCGGGTCCACCGCCTCCTTCACCGCTGCCACCCGATCCCTCACCGCCGCCCCCACCGACGCCCGGTCTGCCCTACCCAGAAGTTCCACCGCCGCCTCCACGTCTTCCGCCGCCTCCACCCCCACCCCCGAGCCCATCGCCCCCGCCTCCCACGTCAACGCTTCCACAATATCCACCCAGACCGCCAGCTTCACCCTCCACGCCACCACAGCCACCTTTTCCCCCACCTCTCCGGTTACCTTCAATGCCATCGCCGCGTATTCCGCCCTATCCGCCCTATCCATCATCACCGATGCCACTGCCACCTTCTCCACCGCCGCCTCCGCCACCATCATCTGCGCCGCCAATTCATGCAGCACCGCTGGCACCGCTGCCAGTGGCTCCAACCCCACTTCCGTCTCCTCCTTTCCGGCCTCCGTCACCCCCGCTACGGCTACCACCTCCACCGAGGCGACCACTACCACCACCATTGCCAACGCCTCCAGCCGCACCTCCACCTCCGCCATCGCCAGATCCACCATCGCTAGCTCCACCTCCACCTACGCCAAGACGTCCTCCAGCTCCACCTCCGAGACGTCCACCTCCTTCGCCACCATTTCCGCCGAGCTTTCCGCCAACGCCTGATTTACCTCCGCTGCCCCCATCGCTGCCTCCACCGCCACCAAAGCCGCCACCCATGGCCCCGCCACCTTGCCCGCCACCCTCACCTCCTGCACCTCCACCACTCCCGCCGCCACCATCTCCTCCTCCGGCGCCTCCAACAAGAGACGTCCTGCAGCGCATCTACGAGGAGCTCGGAGGCGCGGAGTGGCACATCAACAATCACTGGATGTCTGGGCCCACCTGTGATGTTCCTCATCAGAATGCATGGTACGGGACCCACTGCTCAACTGGAGCGATCTATTCGCTAGAATTACGGGGCAACAATCTGCACGGAACTTTGCCCACGCAGCTTGGCGCTCTTCCTAACCTTTGGGCCTTGAGATTAGAATCCAACCCTTTGCTCTCAGGCACAGTGCCCACTGAGATTGGAGCGCTGCAGAATCTGAAAATTCTCGATCTAGGCAACAATACTATATCGGGAAGCCTGCCTGAAGAACTGCTGCTGCTAACCCAGCTCGTCTTCCTAGACACCCAGGGCAACGCATTCAGTGGCACTCTGCCCAGCCTCCGGCCATGGCCAAATGTGATGCATCTCAATATGGCAGACAACTCGATCAGCGGGTCCTTGCCACGATTCGAAATGCTGCAGGACCTGAGCTACATGAGTATGCACTCAAATCGGTTCTCTGGAAGCATACCAACGCACGTGGCGCTGCTGACCAATCTCCGCGACAGGCTTCATTTCCATTCCAATCGACTTTCGGGCACCCTGCCAACCCAGCTTGGATCATTGACCCAGCTTTCCCTTCCAGCATTGTACCACAATTCGATAGGGGGACACTTGCCGACGGAGCTGGCACGCCTGAAGCCTGTCTTTCCAGCTTTGTCATACAATCGGATCAGCGGCACAACGCCGCAAGAACTGATGATCCCGTCTTGGCGTGGAATCGATGCCCGGCTGGACGTCGCGAGTAACATCATGAAGGACCATTGCGAAAGGGAAATGTGTTGGTACAATGGTCTGGAACGGACGTCTTCCCAGTCGTATTTGGGGAGGAAAAACCGTACGGAAGCCGAGGAGCGTCGCATCATCGAGCAGGCCAACATTGACAGGGAGATAATACAGCGCCAGTTGACCCAACCGATACCAATAACGTGGTGGGACAATTGGTCACGATGCTCTAACCGCCAGAATCCCAATGGTCAGTTCCGGTGCAGCGTGAGCGCATACGTAAACAGGACGAGTTACAAGCCGTACCCGACAGTTACAGGCGATACCAATCTCACTTGAGGATACCTTGAGGATCGCTAGCGTCGATCTGCGCCTCTTGACGCATGAGGGCCGAGGCGAGGAGTAGCCGCCGAGTGCAACTGCTGCCTCGTACGTATTCGGAAAGCTTTAGTGGTTTAGAGCGAGTAGTGCTTAGTAGGGTAGTGGTAGTATGTAAGCGAAAAGTATCTTCGCCGACTCAACAGGCAAGCTCAACAGTCCGTCGTGAGCGAGCGCGAGTGGGAGTGCCTTTCTCGTCTTGGTTCATCACTTCTGACTTCATAACCATTTCCACTTGCACATAACGCCCTCGAGAATGTCTGAAATTTGCGAGGCCGCCGTGTGGATACCAGCAAGCGAAGGGTTCTGCCACAACGGTTCGGCCATATGCGCACCAGCATGGCTCAACAACTGGGCGTCGCCGTGAGAGACTAGCCCATCCGGGTCACCAGTGGGCATCTCCGAAACAAACCGAGTCTTGCGGCGTGCGTCGTATGCCTTCTGATAGGGTGCCATGCGCGTGGCCACCTGGAAAGGTAAGAGCGCATACATCGCCTCTGTGTCACGGCGCCACTGGACCTGCTGCCGCCACGAGCGCTGGATCCGCACGCACGCGCGGTCCTCCAGATCAAAGCGCTTCATTCGCAGCTCGTGCTCCCTGCGCCGCACGAACTGTATGGTCGTCTGCTTGGCCGCATCCGTGCGCTTCCAGCTCTCCTCGAGGAGCAACTCGCGTCGGAATGAGGCTGATCGCTTCCATGCCTCGCGATGGGCTCGCCACGCAGCCGTCTCCACCCGACGGCGTTTGGCATGGGCGCTCAGGAAGCTGGCGTCATCCCACAGGCTAGCGTACCAGCGCGTCGGGCGGTCGCACTCGATCGCACTGATGTTGCGCTGGTTCGGGAAGACATAACGAGGAGCGACGCTCTCTCGAACCGGCTGGTCGTCGAAAAAAGCGATCGCCGCGATGTCACTGTCAGGTGGTGGTGATGGCTCGGAGTCGGGCTGAGAGGCTACAACCCAACTCTGCACCTTGACATTTGGAGTGAGTTGCGCCGACGTCCCTTTCGTCACAGACTTTTGGTCCCGTGGTTGCGACGGCGGCCGTGTCAACGCCATGCAAGCAAGCATATGGGCCTCCGCTGCGCTCAGGTAGTGCAGTGCGCGGGGAGTCTGCACCCAAGGACCGACCGGGCGGCACGGCGTCACAATTCCTGGATGCTTCGCCTGCTGCTTCACTAGTTTGAGACCCGCACTGAGCGCGTCTGCAACCTCAGCCGGGGCAGCCTCGGCCGAATGCGAGGTGAACGATGAGGAGACCGGTACGCCGCGTGCGTATGCATTTGAAGGCGCAGGCTTCGAGGGCGCATCTCCGCGAATCGAAGCCGTCGCTGCCGTCGCCGAGAGAGGCCGGTGAAGGGGTCTCGAGTACTGAGAGCTCGAGGGTCCAGCCGTCCTTGGCCGCTCTGGGCGCAGAATCTTCGTCGGTAGGCAAAGAGCCGCCGAGGACGGACGTCGCGGGTGGGCAGCCGCAGCTGGCGGCCGCCTGTGACCGGCCTCGTCCTCGCACACGCGTACAGCCTCGTCTGCCCTTGCCCGTAAGCGCTCTGCCCGCATGCACTCGTCCTTCTGATGGTCGACAGAGTGACTGAACACGCCTGCAGCGTGGCCGAGTGCATCCCGCTTGCGCAGCGCGGCCTTGGCAGCGTCGATCGTGAGCCTCTCATCTTGTCGCGCTCGCACGCGCCTCTCGATCCGGATGGCCGCCTCCAACCGCCGGGCAGCCTCTGAGTGTGACAGACCCTTTTGGGCGTGCGTGAACCACTTCATTCGGATCCACTTCTTTCGCACTTCCTTCTGGATACGCACCGCTGAGTTGCGCTGGCGCGCGAACAGTCGCTTGGGCGCGATTCCTCGGGCGTGGCCCTGGATGAGCGTGGCGGCCTGGTCTCTGCGTTCTCTGCGTGCGCGTATCGCAGCGAGCTTGCGAGCGAACCTACGACAAAAGAATGGTGCAGCATGTTTCGCTAGCAATTTGTTCATGCGTTCGGCCTCGTCCTTGCGGTGCTTGAGAAGAACGTGGCGCAGGATGCTTCGGCACGCATGCCTCCGCTCGTCCTCGCCGAGGGCGGCGAGCTGGACGAGCATGGCCTCGAAGTGTACGCATGCGGCATGATGGCGACGCACCTCGACGAGGTTGACCCCCGCCGCGTGCAGGCTCGTGGACATGCGCTCCAGGGCTGCATCGCACGCCGCTCTCTCAGCAGCTCTCGAGCCAAGAGGGTTCGGCTGCCCTTGCGACGCCGCTTCGACCGCGCGCTGCATCTCGTCGCGCAGCTTGAGCCGGCGGCTCCACGTAGCAGTCTCTCGTTCCGTCGTCTCGAGCTGTTTGAGCAGGTTCTCCTTCGCGTGCCTTGTGAAGACCAGCCAGAGGCTCAGATGCAGCGCATCGCTGGCGAGCCGTCGCCTCCACGTGATGGCCTCGTGCAATCCCCTCGGGACTTCCCGCACCCACCCGTTCATCTTGTGCATTCGAAGGAGCCGCTCTTGCCCGTTGGACCGGGCATTTGCCCTGGGCGGTGCGGCTGGTGCCGCTGGTGCGGCTGGGGCGGCTGGTGCGGTTGGGGCGGCTGGTGCGGTTGGTGCTGTTGGTGCGGCTGTCTCTAGGCGATCAAGCGGCCGATGATGCACGCCGGTATCCTGCACGTCCCCTGATGCGTCAAGGGATTCGTCAAGGGATTGGGTTGTGTACGGAGTGCTAAGGCCGTCTCGGAAGTCGACTGTGCGTAGGGCTGCTGCGGCCGTCTCGGAACTGGGTTGAGCGCGGACCGTCTCGGGCAATACACCCCGTAGACCATCGCCAGTCATGTCCACGTGCATGCATGCGTGCATGGGCAGACCATCGCCAGTCATGTCCACGTGGATGCATGCGTGCATTGGCATCTCGTGAAGCGTCGCCACATGCTCGAACATGACGGCAGGCTGAGGCGGCGGCTGCCCGTTGGCCCGGGAGACTCGAAGGCTCTCGACTTGCATGGCGAACCTACCACCCTGCCGCCACAGCGTGCGCGCGCCATAGCTCTTCTCCTCATAGCTCTTCTCCTCATCGGCGAGTTGCATCGCCTCGCGTTGCAGGGAGGCCATGTCGATTGGGCAGTAGCTGGGGATGAAGTCAAAGTCGCAGAGGCCTCGGAGCTGTGAAACCTGCGCCTTCAGCTCGCCGATCTCCAACTCGATGGCCTTGAGCTGCACCGAGACGATCCGCTGCTCTGACTTTGAGAGGTAGCTGCGGCGGTGTCGCAAGTTCTCCATCTTCTCCTCCAGGCGAATCACTTGGCTCTGGAGTTCGCGGACCAGGTCGGCGAGCGCGGAGCGGCCGACGAGCTCAAACTTGGCTGTGACCAGATCCTTCTTGCTTGCCAGAACACCTTGCTCATTGCGCTTGAATGAGGGGGCGTGCCTGTGTGCAGGTGAAGTCGGCGCCCCCAGTCCCGTGATGCTGCCGAGGACGCTGGCGCGTTTCATGGAGCGGCGCCAAAACGTACCACTGATTAAAGGTGGCGGAGCGAGTGCAGCGGTGGCTGAGGTGCTCGGAGCTGAGGTTGCAACATTGCCCGGCGCCGGCATTGACGTCCGTCGGCAAGATGGCTGACACGGATGGTTCCATGCACAAGTTCACCGATTTTTGACAGAAAAGAATGCACAAAAAGAAAGGCATGCAAAGAGGACTCCCTTTTACGTAGAGGCGAACAGAAACACTTCTGAGAGAGTACTATACGGTAACTATACGGCTGGTCCACGATGCGTCTTCGCGACACGAACAGTACCGGGTGAAAGGTGGGTTCTAGCTGCATGTTCTTGCGCCAAAGGCGCTAGATTAGTTGTCTTCTGGGGCGAGCAACGCTCCAACTTGGGCGGAGGCGCGGCTGCCCTACGTGCCTACGAGCAGAGCGCGCCGGCGGGCGGGTATGAATCATGCGCATGTATGCAGGATACATACCATAAGTACCCACAGTCCGAAGAGTTACTTTGGAAAGCGAAAGAGGGCGCGCCGCCTGTCTTGTCGCGCTAGTGTCACGCGCCTGTGCGCGAGGTCGCCGCACAAGGCGGCTCTCTCACCGCGTGTTTGTCCGGTGCGGGATTCTAACCAATAACCGCACGACGCCGTCAGGCGTGTTTTACTTACTTACTTACTTACCAATAACCGCACGACGCCGCCAAACCGCCAATACCGCCGTCTCTCGGGGCACACATCACACCACCTGGGACTCAAAGCCGGCCCTTGGCCGGGCCTGAGCTCTCGAAACTGCTTATTCATTAACCATCCCATTAAGTGTGCATGAACTGCATGCACAGAGAAGACTCGAATAATCTCACGAACCGAACACCTCGTTACATGTGCCGTCACGCGCTTCGCTTTAGATACACGACTCAGGTGTCACGTGTCATCAGGATGAGCCACGACTTTGGCTCCCGCGCCGCGCTTCGCACGCGCCGCGCTGCCGTGCCAATCTCCCGATCCTGTGTCCCGGTGTGACGTGACTCGGCGGCTGCGAGCTGCGTACACAGCACACGGCACAGTACCATGATCTTCCTCTGCGGTCTCCTCGCCTGCCTCCCTCTCGATCATCCCCACTCACTCAATCCCCCTCGTCGATGGTCCAAAATGACCACATGCGCTCACCCCTCGCTTTGGACGTGTACATACGAGCTGCAATCTGCTCCCCACGGCGCAGCGAGGTAGCGAATCCACGAATGCATGCTCAGTCTCTAGGGTTCACAACAGCAGCAGCACGGGATTCTCGATGGCCTTCTTGAATGCCTTGAGCCACTCGGCGCCGATGGCACCATCCACAATGCGGTGGTCGGAGGAGAGAGTCACCGCCATCACCGTCTTGGTCAAGAACGGCGTCGCCCGATCTGGGCCGGGCACGAGCTTCTTCTCGGCACTGCCGACAGCGAGAATACACGCCTGAGGGCCGTTGATGATCGCGGTGAACTGCTTGACGCCCGTCATGCCCAGATTCGACACGGTGAAGGTGCCGCCGATGAACTCTGCCGGCTTGAGCTTGCCAGCTTTGGCCTTCCCAGCAAGGCTCTTGACGTCCTGGCTGATCTCGACCACGGACTTGGTGTCTGCGGAGAAGATAATGGGGGTAAGCAGCCCACGGTCGGTGTTGACGGCGACCGAGATGTCGGCCGCAGCAAATTGGCGAATGTACTCGTCCGTCCACTGCGAGTTGCACGCGGGGACCTCTTTGAGGGCGTACGCGCACGCCTTGATCACGTAATCGTTCACAGAGGTCTTGACCTTGTCCTGGGCCGCGTTCACAGAGGCCCGCATCTCCATCAGGGCGTCCATCTCCACCTCCATGGTCAAGTAGTAGTGCGGGATGTCTCCGTTCTTATTCTCGACCATGCGCTTCGCCGTCACCTTACGGATCTGCGTATTGGGCAGATCCACAAACGCCGCGCCTGGCGGCATCTCGACTGCTGGCGCCTTCATCTCCGCCGCTGGCGCCGCCGCAGCGACCGCTGGCTTCGCCGCCTGCTCGAGCACGTCCGCCGCGATGATGCGCCCACCAGGACCCGTGCCCGCGATGGTCGCGAGCGCAATGCCTGCCTTGGCGGCCAGGGCCTTGGCATATGGGCTCGCTGGTGCTGATTTGCCCGCAGGCAGCCGAGGCGGGGGTGCAGGAGCGGTCGTCGCGGCAGGAGCGGGCGCCGCGGGTGCGGCAGCACTGGCAGGGGCAGGGGCGGGGGCGGGAGCCGCCTTGGGAGCCGCGGGCGCGGGCGCGGCGCCAGCGCTGGGCGCATAGTCCTTGAAGGCCGCAACCATAGTGGGATCCATAACAAGGACAGCGATGGGGGTGCCGACAGTGATGTCTTGCGTTCCCTCCGGCTTCAGGATTTTTGCAATGATGCCCTCGTCAACAGCCTCGTAATCAACAGTGGCCTTGTCCGTCTCCACCTCTGCAATCACATCACCCGCTTCAATCTTGTCGCCCACCGCCTTCTTCCACGAAGCGAGGTTGCCCGACGTCATTGTGGGCGAGAGCGCAGGCATCGGGAGCAGGGTGTGAGGCGGCAGCGAGCTCAGCTTGCGGACGCATGATACGAGTGACGCGCGCGGAGCCGTGCGGGTCAGGGGCGCCAATCGAAGCGCAGCGCTTCGCATGTTTCTCGATCGCTAAGGCGCCGAGCTGATCTCCGCGAAGCCACGGAGGCAAAATGGACATGACATCTTTCATCATAACAACCGCGATTTTCACACGATGCAGGATAAGCCCATCACCATTCCGTGGACGAGCGTGAGCAGCACGAGGTTCTCACACGCGCAGATTCAGACAGGCCGAGACCCCAAACAGAGAAGGACAGCACACATACACTTGTACATTGTCCACAGGCGCGCATCGTCGGTCGTGCGGGACGTGCTGACCTTTTGAACGTCTGATTTGCACGCGCGTCGTGTCAGGCTTTCCCGTCATGTCGTCCTTCTTCGGCAGTGTCGCATCGCTCGCGGAGAGCGTCGCGCCCCAGGCCGGGCTGAGCTTCGACGAGATTATCGACGAGGTGCGTCGGCTGCGCGATGAAAACGCCACGCTGCGCACGCAGGTTGGCATGCTCTCTAGCATCAAAGGAGGTGGCCGTGCCAACGCTGCCCAAGCTGGTGCGGGCGCAGACGCTGCCACGAGCAGCGGCAGTGCTGACGGCGCGCCCGCGTCGAGCGTCGGCGGTGCAAGCAGTACGTCTGTCGGACCGCGTGAGCGTGAGCACGCGGCCGCCATCGCCTGTCTAGTGAACGAGATGCGTTGTGTCGAGGCCTCCATGGAGCGAGTGCGATTGACTGAGGCGGTCGCACGCGACGAGCTCGCCATGCGGTGCGAGGAGCTCGGGCGCGCACTCGAGCAGCGCGTCAGCCAGGCGGAGCAGTTTCAGCGCGCGGCCGTCGCCACGGCGCAGCAGCAGAGTGCCGCGAAGCTCTCGGCGCTCGAGGAACAGCTAGCAGCGATGACAGAGGAGGCTGCACGGCGCGAGGCTTTGGCTGACACGTACGGCGTGGACCACGAGCTTGCCGAGGCCGAGCAACGCGCGCTCGCCGCGATGGCGCAGAGCGAGCACAGGGCCGCCGAGGCCCGCAGACTACACGACGAGCTGCGCGAGCTCAAATTGTCGCATGCGGCGGAGCTACTGCGCACTGAGACCAAGGTGGCCGAGGCGGAGGCGGCGCTGGCGTCGCAGCAGCAGTCGACGGCGGCGCACGAGAGCGTTGTGCGCGCGCTGCAGGGGCAGCTCGTGCGCCTCTCGGAAGGCTTCAACAAGCAGGTTGAGGAGGTGTTCGCGCTGCAGCAACAGCTTCAGGCGGCTAAAGCTTCTTCCGTTGACAAGGCGATCGCGCGTTCGTGGGTGGTCAATTACGTGGAGAGCGGCAACACAGCACGCGGCGATGAGATGCTGCAGCTGATGGCCGAGTGGTGGGACTTCTCCGAGGCGGACATGCAGCGGGTGGGCTTGACCAACGCGCCGCATCCAGAGAGGGAGTACCGATCGGGTCTGAGCTGGTCGGACGCCTTCGCGACTTTCCTCGATGACCAGGCGAAGACGGAGGATCCATTTGCACGCCCGTCGCCACGCTCGCCGGCCGCACCGTCCGCACCGTCCTCGATGCGCACCGCGCACAGAAATGGCTCCCAGCGCGCGCCGAGGGAGGCGTCATTGAGCGAGGCTGCCGGCGCTGAGCCCTCGTCGCGTGCTAGGGGTTGGCTCGGCTGACCGCGTAGTCCGTAGTCTCGATGACCGTAGACGATTGACAGGACACACACTGTGTCGCGCCACATGGTAGGACCATACGGCTGTCTTCACCTCATATATCCATTTAGACGAACGGAATAACTAGCGGAGATAATACAATACCCGTATACCGCATATTATGACCTTCGTAAAAGCCTTCGGTGCTGCGGCGCTTCGTGGCATATCTTAGGACTCCTGCTCCCTACTCCCTACACCTTGCTCCCTCCGCCAGCAGTGGGATGAGCAGCACCACTCCCGCAAAGACTGCGGTGGCGGCGGTGGCGCTGACGATGACGGGCCATCCGCATCGCGCGTACACCATCGTTGCGGCGAGAGGACCGAGCGCCGACCCGCTCGAGTATGCGCCGTTCCAGAGCGCACACATGCGCGCGCGCCCCTGCTCGTCGTCGGGAGCGAGGCCGCGCTGCAGGTCGGCCATCGAGGGGATGAGGATCAACGCGGCGGAGATACCCAGAGCAGGCACCGAGAGCACCATCAGCAGCTGAACGAGCTCGTCGCTCATGGCTGAAGCCGGGCGGCTCACGTGCTCGGCTTCGCTCGAGCCCATGTGCGCCCCACCCATATTAGGATACCCCGAGTGCGTCCCTGCATGCGCGGCGCCGTTCGATCCCAATGGCGCTCCAGCTGCGGGCCACAGGAGCATCACACCCACAAGCGCGATCGCCCAGCCGGCCAGCATCAAGCCGCGCACGTTTCGCCCAGCGGCTGGCCCGTGGTTGAGCTTGTCGGTGAGCCAGCCCGCAGGCAGCGAGGTGAGCGTGTACAAGAAGCAGATGATCGCGAGATACAGCCCCACCTGTGGGATGCTCAGCGAAAAGGGTGGCAATACAAAGTGGGGCTCGAGCAGCGGGTTGAGACCCTCAAAGAATGCAGCACTCAGAGCGAGCGAGAGGGCGGTGCACGTCAGCCCGATCATCGAGCGGCTCGACGCGTCTGGGGCGCCCTTCATGCCCGGGGCACCCGCGGCGCCCGCGGTGGACGCGGCGTGGGCGGCGCCACCGTCGCCACTGCCGCCGCCTCTGCCGCCGCCACTGCCGTCGCCACTGCAGCCGCCGCGCATACCGCCGCCGCCGCCGCCACCGTTCAGCTCCTCGGCAGCCGCAACGTCGGACAAGTTCAGCAAGACGCACGGCACCACGCATAGTGGGAATGCGGATGCAACGAGCATCGGCAACATGAAAGGGCCACACCAGGTGCTCTCGCCGATGTAGTACAGGTATCCACCCATCGCCGCTCCGACCGCCGCCCCGACACCGGTTGTCACCTCAACCACTGCGAAAGCCTTTCCAAGGTCGTCGCCCCAGCCGGATACGGATACGGCGGTGAGACACCCAGACTCGGACAATGATGCGCCCACGCCGCCAAGCGCCCGGGCGAGGATCAGGCCACTCGCAACGAGCGTGGCGCTACCGTCTTGGCTGAGGAGTTCGCCAACCAGCCCAAAGATGAGGGAGCCACTCGCGGTCATGCAGAGGCCGATGATGACCGTGGCTCGAATGCCAATGCGGGCGATCAGCTGGTCCGGAAGCGGCGTGGCCAGCGCAGTCGCCATCGGGTAAGCGGCGAAGATGACGCCTACCATGTCGGTGCCCACGAGCAAGCCGGGTTCTGAGGCAGCCAAGAAGGGTGCGATCATCGGCGACGCCTGGCAATACTGACAGAGAAAGACGAGCACGCAGCACACAAGGACGGCTGTTCGTCGCGCCGTGGGTTCATCACCGAAATAGTGGTATTCGTAGGCCGCCTCGGCGGCATCGGACATGGTATTCTCCCGCGCGTGCGGCCCAAAAGGGGTGCTGTGCGTGATCACACCGAAATAGGTTTCGATTACAAAAAGAACAGTGAGGCCTCGGCAGTTGGCCCAGGGCTCCAACCCCGGGAGAGAAACTACTTAGTGGCGGGTCTACCCCATCACATGCCATGCAAGAGCGAAGAGCAAGAGGCAAGAGATGCGCAGATGGGCGCATGGGGGGATGGCGACCCAATTGGGGCGACCTCCCCACCTTTGGCTAGTGTAAGCTTGTAAAAGGCGCCGCGCACAACCGTAGCGCGTAGGCAATATTAAAGCTACATTCCAAACCTCTCGAGCTTTCGCAACCGCTCCGGCAGTGCACGC
>Ga0164295_10003762_pt1 | contig 12130 bp, 10 predicted proteins | sample GEODES006metaG_FD_111798 | JGI IMG/M metagenome (GOLD analysis project Ga0164295, IMG submission 111798) | Oligotrophic lake water microbial communities from Sparkling Lake, Wisconsin, USA - GEODES006 metaG | ecosystem: Environmental > Aquatic > Freshwater > Lake | place: USA: Sparkling Lake...
AAATATTTAACAGTTAATTCACCACAACCATTTAGAGGAATATCAGAAATAATAACTTCAAATTTTCCTAAAGTATTATCTATTTCTTTTCTTGTAATTATTGAGTTGCCGTTTTCATCTTTTGTAGATGCAATGATTTCAGATTTTGTATTAGCATCTCCAACTTTTGGCTTTGGTATTTCTTTATTTTTATTGTCAAGAACTGGATTGCCATCTTTATCAACTATAGTAGTTCCTGGCTTACCGTCTTTTCCATTAGTTCCATCATTGGAATTATTTTTATTACAACCTGTCAATGCAATGCTCGCTATACCCAAGCCAAGTGCAGTGAGTTTTAAAGATTTTTGAAATGTCATGTATTTTTCTCCTAAAAAAAACAAAATACTTAAAGCAAAAGATATAAATTGCTGAAATTGCAAAGTAACAGATGAGTATATTTGCAATTTTGTTTCTATATCTGATTTAATAATAAGTTGTCAAAAAAAATGTCTATAAATAACAAATAAATTTACATTTTTTATTATATTTAATAATAAAAATATCTATAAAATAATATATGATATTTTTGGTAATCATTTTTTGTATTTTCAACAGTAAATTCGGATTGCTAAAAAATATGAAATAATGTTTAATTTATTTTTATATTTTTAGTAAATTTTTTTACTTTTTTCAATAAAGTCTTTACGATAAATTTTATTGTTTTAAGGTTGCTTAAAATTAAGGAAATATATGTGCTATAAATAAACACAAAATTTATTTTTTTATTTTCAAAATTTCATTTAAAAATTAAACTGACAAGAATTATATTAATGGTGTTAGGAAATTGGCTACCTGTTGAGCTTGAGTACCACCAGCGGAATTGGTTATTCCAGAAGTAACAGAAGTAATTGCTTGGGTGAGCTGATTGCTACTTCCCGAGTTAGAAGCACCATTTACATTTGCAATTGTGGAAAATAATAAAGCAATTTGAGCATTGGTTAACGTACCACCTGCACGAAGAGTATTTAACAAGTCTTGCATTTGAAGCAGTAAATAAATGCCAAGTAACATTTGTTGCAAAAAAGACATATCACTCGTTAAATTTGCGGACGGAATTGTCGCCATTGTGTTTGTTGCTAAAACCAATTGAGAAAAAATAAAAGCGGATGGAGTTGGAAGTAGAGCGGCTGAAAAATTAATTGGGTTTGAGCTTGGATTTGAAAGTGATTTATCTGTCGCTGCTTTTATTAAAATATCATAAAGCTTAATTCCCCCAATAGCAGCGTAACAAGATGCTAAAAGAGAAACAGCAGAGTAATTAGAAGGGTCGTTGGCAATTAGAGTTAATAATTTTGTCTGCGCATCAGCGTAATTGCCGTTTTGCATATCGTTGATAGCTTGTTCTTGCAAACTTTTTTTTGTAGATAAGGTAGCAAGAACGTTACCTCCGCAAGATAAAGTAGCAACTGTTAATAATGAAATAACAAAAATAAAATTTCTTTTTTTCATATTTCAAAACCTAATGAAACAAAATACACTTTTTGCCCAACCAACCCCGATTGTATTGCTTCGTCTCTCGAATAAACCCCTGCTTCTAAACGAAATAAAAATAAATTTAAGACCATTCCGTAAGAAGGCCATCCTTGCAAATAGCCAAATCCAAATCCAAAAATGCGGGTGATTAAAACTTTACAGCCCATAAAAATTTTTTTCGGACGATCTTCACCATAGACATCGGTAATATCTCTATAATCCAAAGAGCAATGTAAGGCATTTGTGAAGTCATGAAGGGCAAAACCAATGCCCGCATTATAAGTTTGAAGCCAAGGAGGCAACCCACCGGTAAAGGTTGTATTGCCAAAATCGGCAACGACTCCAGCAAGTCTTAAATCAAAATTTTTGGTGCGGTATTGTGTTGTAAAACCTATATCTGTAGAAAGACCATTTCCTTTTTTAAGAGCGCTTGTTAATTTACTTGTAGCGAGGCTTGGATTTGATGCATCGGAAACAGAAAGACTTGTATTGACTTCCGAATTATAAATATATTTTGGACCAACTCCAATAGCAAAATAATCGCTTAAAGTTGTACTAATTGTTGTTGCCACACCAGCAAAAGCATTGCTTTTAATTTGCAACTGCGGAACTCCTACCGTTCCAAATTGTTGACCGTTAACATCAAGTTTAGAAGATGCAAAACCGGCAATCCCAAAGTTAGATGTAAGAACTCCAGCTGCACTATCTAAGCCAACATAAATTGGTTTTTTAAAAGCATCTTCAATAATATTTGTTGCGAGTGTTGTTGAATTTCCTGTTCCCGTATGAGCAACATCTCTTGCAGCACTTATGGTTCCGTCACCAACACTTAGTGTACTTCGAAGAAAAATCCATCTAAAATAACCTTCTCCAAAAGCGGGTAAACTTGGATTTGAGAACAACACTCCTTCTTGAGTTGCACGGGTTAAACTTGCCCCACCACTAGCAAGATCAAATGGATTTTGATAAATTGGGGCAGATTTTTTTAAACTAGAAGTATCTTGAGCATTTCCATGGAATGAAATTAAGGTAACAATTACAGCATAAATTTTATTGAGCAATTGAAAATTAAAATATTTTTTTTTTAAAAAAGAGACTTCCATATGATATTTATAATTCCAAATTGCCAAATTATTTATTGTCAATTTAAATCATCGGAAATTAAGAAAATGAAATGAGAAAAGGGAATGATTCATGACACAAAATGAAAAAATAAAAGCCAACAGAAGTCCTCATGCAACTATAATTTCATATAATGGAATTTATCCTAAGTTAACTGATTCTGTTTTTTTAGCAGATGGCGCCCGCATTATAGGTGATGTTATAATTGAAGAAAATTGTAGCATTTGGTTTAATGCCATTGTTAGAGGTGACGTAAATAGCATTTACATAGGAAAAAATACAAATATTCAAGACAATTCTGTAGTGCATTGCACTTATCAAAAATTCTCAACCCATATTGCAAACGATGTCAGTGTTGGTCATTTAGCAACAATACACGGTTGTAAAATTGAACGAGGGTGTTTGATAGGTATGGGTGCTATTATTATGGATGGCGCTATCATTGGAGAAGAATCCATTGTAGGTGCCGGGGCTATAGTAACACAAGGCGTTACTATACCGCCACGTAGCTTGGTTCTTGGCTCACCTGCAAAAGTAATGAGACAAGTTTCCGACAAAGAATACGAAGGTGTAATCGCAACCACTCTCCGTTACCTTGAATATGCAAAAGGATATAATTATTCCTTAAGTAAAAAGGATTTTTAAATGGATAAACTCATTCCAAGTAAACTTGGGAAATTAAAAATAATATGTTCACTTCCTTTATTTTCAGACTCTATCTGCATTAAAAGGCAATCTGCAGCTGAACACGGCTATACTCAAATTATATTAAGCATGATTTTAGCTCCTTATTTAGATCTTTCCACAACAGAACAATGCGAGTTGATTGAACTATCCATATTTGCAGAATTACCTAAAACTTTATTGGGAGATCCTAGTTACCATTTGAGACAAAATCATCCAGAAGTAAAAGAAATTTACGACACCATAAGGGGAAAAATTTGGAAAGAAACAGAACTTTCTTTAGGACTTGAAACAACACGCTCTGCTACTTTATTTGGTTTACATGAATTGATCGATTCCTTTGCCTCTATGTTATATATTGAAAAAGAATGTTTACTTGGCAATCAATTTTTTGCTGCAGAACGGCATAAAACATTTTACGATAAAAAAAGAAAACAAGCGTTAACAAATATAGATCTCTCTAAACTTCATCCTTGCTCTCTTTCAGATTCTCAATCTCCATATAAAAAAACAAGTGTTACTAAATTTAACTGGAAAGATGCCATTACGTTATTGGATCAAATATTTGATGAAGCAAATAGAGGACGTCTTAAAAATGGAATTTCTGGTTATTCTTCCACCTTTTTAGGAATGGTCGAAAAACTAAAGGAACATTACCGTTACAAAGGATGGAGTTATCATTTTCCAGAAAGTGTAGGAGAGCATACGTTTCAAGTAGTCTTTTTATGTCGCCTTTTAGCAACAAAACTAAATTTACCTGAAAATTTAAGAGTACAACTTTACCATGCTGCTGCTCTGCACGATTTAGCAGAAGCTTATGCGAGTGATGTTATTTATCCTATTAAATTACGTGAAAAAGAAGTTGAAAAAATACATCGAAATATTGAAAAAAGTATTATTCAAAATATTTGTCAAAGATTCCGTTTATCTTGGCCCACCGATCCCCATATTTTAGCTATTGTAGACATATGCGACCGTTTTTCTTCACAAATTTATTTTGACAGAGAAACGAGAAGTGGGAATACCCATTTTAATGTCCCAAATTCGTCAATGGAAGTGGTCAGAGATTTTTATCAAAAAGATTATCCTGAAATATTTCAAGAACTTGATAACCTATGGCTTGAATACGTCTCTAGTTTATAGAAATAATGAGCCTTTTTATTTTCATAAACAGAGCCCATCTTTTTTACCAAACCCCTTGCCAAGTATCTTTAGAAACGTTATAGGTTCTTCCTCCTGATAAGGTGCTGTGGCGGAGCGGCTACGCAAACGATTGCAAATCGTTTTCACATCGGTTCAAATCCGATCGGCACCTCCAAATTAAATTTCATTCTGAAAATCTCAATTAAAAATCAATCAAAAATAAACGCAAATTTTTTGTTCAAATTTTTTTTACAAAAATCTCATTATTTTTTATATTTTTTAAAAAATTTCATATATACAATAATTTAGTTTTTATTTTTTCAAATTTTGACAAAATTAAAACAAATTACACATAACATCTGTAATATGGAGATTGTACACAAGATGGTGTTTTCTCAAAGCTTGCCAAGGATTAGTAAAAATACAATTAAAAAAAACCATTTAAGCAAAAATTCAATAAAAAGTACAAAACCTATTTTGGAAGAACTCATTCATCAACCTTCCTTTTCCTTAGTCAGTCTATTTTTAAAGTTTATTGAAAATGACTTTTATGCTTATGGTGACTTATCTCTTTTTAAGTCCTATTTTGAAAATAACATCCAACAAAGTTTTGATTATTTAATACAAACTCAAAAATTAAAAAAAGATATTTACTCAAATAAAATTGCATTTGATAAAAATGAAATCGAAAATCAAAATATAAGCAATATTTCGCTTAATAATAAAATACAAATACCTGAATTCAAAATAAATGATTACATAAATTATGAGCAATGTATTAAGGAACAAATTCAAAATAAAAATATTTTATTTGAAGATACAGATTGTCATAATCAAGAAAATAATCCTTTTATAAATAAACTTGAAAAAGATGTTCAAAACCTAATTCAAGATAAAAGTTATAGTAATTTTTACTTTATCCAAGACTTATCTCAAAAACAAAACACATATGGACTTTTTGTTTATTATCGTTTTGAAAAATGTCAGATCGTTTTTTATAATCCGAAAACAGGTTTAAAACTATTTGAATTAAACGAATTATCTTTTTTAAATGAAAGTATAAATAAGTTACTTAATAAGGATAATAATTATTATTTTTCATTTAAGCTAAAAATTTTTCATGAAAAAAATGAGACTGTTGCAAATTATAAATTAAATGAAACGAGCTTTCAAAGCATATTATTAAAATCAATCAAAGAATATACTAATTTTATTAATTCAAAAAAAACAACTTATTTATCGTCTACTTCAAAAGAGGATTATTTATATTGCCAAACCCTTCTTAAAAATGAGTGGTTGGATACCAATGTTATATTTAGTGAATTTTTTACAAAATATTCAGGTTTAATCCATAAATTGAAATCAAATATGAATGTCATAAATGAAAAAAGTTTTTGGATTTTCTTTTTAATTAACTTTTATTCATTTAATAATGAAATTATTAAAAACACTTTAAATACTTTAGATCCATTTTTAGGAAAAGAAAAAATAAGTGTTTTTTTATATAATTATTTTAATAAAAAAACCTTAACTTCAAGTTTGCAATCAAAAAAAATAATTTGCCTTATTATTTTAGAAACCTATAAAAACCTTTCTCTATGTGGTTTTAGAATTCCGTTTTATAGTTTTATTAATGTTATTAATTTAGGCAAACATAAATTCACTTTTGGTAAGAATTTTTTAGAAAGTTTTCGTTTTGATTTTGAATCTACGATTCAAGAGTGGAATGAACAAAATATTATTTATAATGAACGATATATTTCAAAAAGATATAATACAATATATCAATCAATTATTGGTTTTAGCTCAATTGGAAAACTAAATATTGATTCTCTTACAAATGATATTCCTTCTTATACGCAATTAGAAAACCACTTTTTAACTGCAACAAATAGCCATGATAATATGATAACCAAATTTTGCTTAGGATCTTTAAATAAAAATAATCTTCATCAAATAGATAATTTTTTAAACTTATATTTAAAAGATCGTTTTTCAAACTTACTAAACCCTAACAATAAATTTACTTTTATTCAAAAAATAAGCCCACAAATTTATGATATCATGGTAATATATTATATAGATAATTCAATTGAAAAACTAGAAAAAATAAAATTAAATAACCCTATATATTTATGCTATAATTTCACAGTAATTACTAAACATAATAAAATATGGACTAAAAACTTTAATTTTGGATTTTTAAATAATACAATTCAAAATAAATACGCAAATGAAATAAATGAATTCATTTTAAAATTTGTTGCAGACAAAAATATTAATCAATATTTTAGCAATAAAAAATACAATGAAATTTTGTACGAAAATTTATATTAAAGGTTTTCACTTATAAACATTTTTATGTATGAATCGGAACGTCTATCGGATAAATAATGATAAGCTGTTACTTCATTACCAGCCGCATCTTCATTGCTAAATGCATGAGTGCTCATTCCATGAGAAATAAATGTAAAATCTGCATTACAGGCAATCATCTCATCATAAAAATTCTTAATATCTTCTGATGAAACCAAAGGATCTCTTGCTCCATGTAAAATAAGCATTTTAGGCATTTTTTGGTGAGAAGGAACTCTTATTTTACTTGTTAATAAACCATGAAGAGAAATAGCGCCCGCTAGACCCTCACCATACCTTGCTAACTGCAATGAAGATGCTCCACCAAAACAATAACCAATAGAAAATAATTTAGAAGTATTTACATATGAATTTCTTTTTAAAAGTTCAAAAGGAGCAATAATTCTATTTTTATAAATATCAGTATTTTCAACTACAGAATTCATTAATTTTCCAGCTTCATCTCCGGTTGAAGCGTATTGCTGATTTCCATACATATCGGCAACAAGGACAACAGCTCCCATATTTGCTAATTTTTTAGCAACTTTTTTTTGTCTTGGGTTTATACCCCAGAAATCTGTGTACATTACAATACCAGGAAGTTTTATTCCTTGTGATTTTGGTTCAACAATATATCCTCGACAATTTGTATCTTGAACTCTATATTCAATATCATAGCATTTCATAAAAAATCTCCTTTTAATTAAATAAATTTAAAATCAATAATTTCAAATTCACGAGTACCAGCAGGAACTTCTACTACTATAATTTCTCCAATTTTTTTGTTTAATAGTTCATTTCCTAAAGGAGATCTCCAGCTAATTTTTTTTAAATTTAAATTAGCTTCATCTTCACCAACAATTTGATAAGTAACAATAGCACCTTCACTATTTTCTAACTTAACAGTGGCTCCAAATAAAATTTTATTTCCAATTTGTTCTTTAGGATTTACAATTCTAGCAGCAGAAATACGTTTATCTAAAAAACGCAGACGACGATCAATTTCTCGTAATCTTTTTTTCCCATACTGATATTCGGCATTTTCAGACCGATCTCCCTGCTTTGCGGCAGCGGAGACCTCTTGAACAACCAAAGGTCTTTCTTTTTTTGAAAGCTCATTAAATTCATCGACTAATTTTTTATACCCTTCAGGAGTGATTAAATTAGGTTGTTTCTTTACTTCATTTTGATTTTCAAATTTCATTTTTACTTTGTAGTTTGTGTACCATAGGGAGCATATTCAACTGGAACCCAAACATAACCTTTCCCTTCTAAACGAATATGACCAATTCCTGGAAAAGGAAGATGTTCCCCAGCAAGCCAAATTTTGTTTTTTGCTGCATTTGAAAATAAAGAAGCTCTCATTGCTATTGCTTTTTTACTGTCTGCATCAAATTGAACCCCAATTTTGGGATCTGGAAATTGTGTTGCGTAGCTATGAATAACATCTCCTAAAATCAATATAGTTTCTCCCTTAGAACTAAATTGATAGCTTGTGTGCCCTGGGGTATGCCCCGGAGTAGGAATCGCTTTTAAGCCTGGGGATAATGTTTCAGCAGCTGCAAAAGGCTTTAATTTATCTGCTGCCTGATAAGGCTTAACAGAATCTTGAGCCATTTTAAAATATTTTTTAAATTCTTCAGGAGCAGCCTCAGAATTTTTTGAACTTAACCAAAAATCAGCTTCTGCCTGAGACATACGAAGTATTGCATTTGGAAAATTAATTTTTCCTTCTGTACTTGTTGCTCCGCATATATGATCTCCATGTAAATGAGTAATATAAATGGTATCAATTTGACTTGGTTCATAACCCGATGCTTTTAAACTTTCTAATAAAGTTCCCGCTGTAGGTCCAAAACATTTTGAAGTTCCAGCATCAACCAATATTAAATTTGATCCCGTATTTACCAGATAAGCACTTATAGAAGTTTGGACATCGGGGTTAGAAATAAACATTTTTCCCAATAGTTTTTTTAAATTTGGGGCTGTAACGTTTTTTAGTAACTGATTATGATCTAATTTAATATAACCATCATAAAGAGCAGTAATTTCAAAATCCCCTAAAGGCATCCGAAAATACCCAGGCGCTTGTGTCTTTAGCTGAGAGGGCGGAGTCGATGCGATTGATGTTGTAGAATTAAAGAAACTTGAAACACTGACCGCAGTTGCTGCTAACATAACTAAAGTCTGTTTACTCTTAAATAAAAACGGACTCTTCATAAGGATTCCTCCTAAATTGTTTATTAACAAAAAACGCCTACAGATAAATTACTTATAAGCCCTTTAGCATAATTCTAATTTAATTGCTAATTTTTGATTAATATAATTTCTTTAATAACAATATGTTACATTGTTTTTTCTAAGGAGACAATCTGAATTATAATTTATAATTCATTATTTAATTAACTTAATGAGTTAATTAAAACAAAAAAACTTTATATTAAGTAATTTTATTTTCTTGATTAATCTTGTTTTAATAATAAGATAAATTATAGTCAGAATATATTTATCATGACTTTATTAATATTTGATTAAATATTAATTAAATTTAATTTATTAAAGGCCAAAGGAATGATAAATAAAAAACTAGGAGATGGCATTGAAATTATATTCCCATATAATACAATAAATTCTTCTTTAAATTCTAATTTTCATAATAAAGATAAGTATCAAATTGTTTTTTTTGGATGCCATAGAAAAGGGAGTGAAAAACACACTGATGTCATTAAATATTACTTGGATAGTCATCAAATAACTCCTGATTTTTTTCTTCTTAATGGAGATAATTTTTATGATTCAGGAGTTGAAAATACAGAATCTCCACTTTTCAAAACCTGTTTTGAAAAACCTTATGCTGAATATTTTAAAAATCAGTTTTTTTTCCCTATTTTAGGAAACCATGATTACGGAGAGTTTTTTTTAGGTGGCTTAAAAAATTTATTATTATTTAAAAAAAATAGATCAAGCCCTCAGGCTCAAGTCCAATATTCAACAAAATCAAAAAATTGGTATATGCCCGGATTTTATTATTCAATTAAAGATTCAAATCATATTTTTGAACTTTTCTGCATTGACTCAATCACTATATTATTTCACGAAAAACAGCAAGAATGGTTAAAAAATAAGGTAACAAACTCAAAAGCAAAATGGAAAATTTTAGTATCTCATCATCCTTTGGTAACAAATGGGCACCATGGCTCAGAACCAGATGTGATAGGACTTCATAATTTTACTAATGAAAATTTTCAAAAAAATTTAAATCCAAACTTAAAATTTAATTTATTTATTGCAGCGCATGAGCATAACAATCAAGTTTTGATAGAGAGTGTTCATTCTTACCAAATTATTGTTGGAAATTGTTCCTCAAAAAAATCCCGCCCATGTAAATAAAAGTCAAAACACTTTATATTGCTCAGCAGAACCAAATGATTTTTCTTTTGGAGTATTAACATTAACTAAAGATAATATTATATGTGATATAAAAGGAAACAAAAGTAACTATAATTTTGATTATGATAAAATAAAAAACTTACAAAAAAATGTAAGTCCAATTAAATTTAATCAACCAGATATAATTAAAAACTCTTCTATAAAAAATGCAAGTATTTATTTAAATCCAGACTTATCGTTAAGTTTAGATGAAAGAAAAATTTATCTTCAATATCTTTATGATGAGATTGAAATGTCGAGTCTTCATTGGAATCAATATAGCTATTTAGAATTTTTGCTAGAAGATATGATGAATTAAAAAAGATAGATCAATTGCTTGTTAATGCGAAATTATATGTAAAAAACTTTAATCAAATAAAAGAGTCGAATATACCTTGGCTTGAATTATGGACTGTGGTTGAAAATTTATATGTTTATATTTCAGATATGCATTATTATTGTTTAAAAATAAATGAAGACCATGAAAAGAAAAATAAAGAATCTAAACGACAAGAAGCATTACAAAACCTTGAAAATAGAATTTATGAAATTTATAATATATTTTATTATATTTTAATTCATTTTTATAGAAGTAAAAACATTCCTGAAAATTTAATTCATGAACAAGCCCTAGCTGATCTTTATAAATTTGAAGCTTATTTCAATCGCTGCCGCATAGAAAAAGGATATCGCACAATCAAAAAATTGAAGTATAATATTGGTCACAAAAAGAGGTAAAAAAAAACCTGAAAGATAAACTTTCAGGTTTTTTTTATAATCGTACATTCCGAATTAATTCGAAATTTAGATTACTCGATGCATTTACCAACAGCTCCAGAACCAACTGTACGGCCGCCTTCACGGATCGCAAAGCGTAGACCTGGTTCCATCGCAACTGGAGTAATGAGTTCAACAGTGATTTCAACGTTATCACCAGGAACAACCATTTCAACGTTTGCAGGTAGATCAACTACACCAGTAACGTCAGTTGTACGGAAGTAAAATTGTGGGCGGTAGCCTTTAAAGAAAGGTTTATGGCGTCCACCTTCGTCCTTATTAAGAACGTAGATTTGAGCAGTAAATTTCTTGAAAGGTTTGATTGAACCCGGCTTAGAAAGAACTTGGCCGCGTTCAACGTCTTCACGTTTTGTACCACGTAGAAGAACACCAACGTTATCACCAGCTTGACCTTGGTCGAGAACCTTACGGAACATTTCAACACCAGTACAGATAGTTTTAGTTGTTGGCTTGATACCAACAATTTCAAGCTCTTCACCAACTTTACAGATACCTTGCTCAATACGACCAGTACAAACTGTACCACGACCGGAAATTGAGAAAACATCTTCAATTGGCATAAGGAAAGGTTTGTCAACTGGGCGTGGTGGCTCTTGAATGAAAGAGTCAACAGCGTCCATTAGCTCAACAATACATTTTGAAGCTTTTTCATCTGCTGGATTTTGAAGTGCGCCAAGAGCAGCACCGCGAATAACAGGAGTGTCGTCACCAGGGAAACTGTACTTAGTTAAAAGTTCACGAATTTCCATTTCAACAAGATCTGTTAATTCAGGGTCAGCAATGTCGCATTTGTTCAAGAATACGACGATGTATGGAACGTTTACCTGACGAGCAAGCAAAATGTGCTCGCGAGTTTGAGGCATTGGACCATCAGTAGCAGCACAAACTAGGATTGCTCCGTCCATTTGCGCAGCACCCGTAATCATATTTTTTACGTAGTCCGCGTGACCAGGACAGTCAACGTGTGCATAGTGACGATTCGCAGTTTCGTACTCAATGTGGGAAGCATTAATGGTAATACCACGAGCTTTTTCTTCTGGCGCTTTGTCGATTTCGTCGAATTTAGTAGCAACTTTACCTTGACGTG
>Ga0164295_10003764_pt1 | contig 12123 bp, 10 predicted proteins | sample GEODES006metaG_FD_111798 | JGI IMG/M metagenome (GOLD analysis project Ga0164295, IMG submission 111798) | Oligotrophic lake water microbial communities from Sparkling Lake, Wisconsin, USA - GEODES006 metaG | ecosystem: Environmental > Aquatic > Freshwater > Lake | place: USA: Sparkling Lake...
TACAGAGCAAATTGAAAATTGATTTTGAAATTTGGGATTTCTTTGTTTGAGCAGATCATGAATATGATTTTCTTTATCTTCGCAAGATTCACACAGGTAATAATTAGGACAGATAACACATGAATACCGAATTCCGATGATTGAATTTTTGCATAGTATGCATTGTGAGCCTGGAATATTTAAATTTTTGCTTGAATTATTTGAGATTGTTAGAGGAGTTAATTTTTTGATTATTTCTTCTTCAAATTTTTGGAATTCTTTGATTATAGCTTTTCTAATCTTTTCTTCATTTTCAACTTTTTTATTAGCTTCAGTTTTTTTTATAGCTAATGATTCAGCACATTTTTGAGATAATAATTTTTTAAAATATTTATTTTTTATTTGTTTATTTCGATCTGAGTAATGTTTTTTAATGTGTCCTTGTTTAAAAAATTCTTTTAATGTTTTTATGCCAACTTTATCATAGACATGTTCCTTAATTGAAAAGTTATGTAAATCTACGTTAATTTGAGAATAATCTATTTCCCCTTCTTTATTATTTTTATTTAATAACAGAATCTTGTTTTTAACTAAATTTAACATTTGATGATTAGAATGTTCAATTAAGTGTTTATTGAATAATTTACACTCTTTAGTAAACTGTATTGATAAACGAGGAATTAGCACTTTTTCAGTTGTAAAGTAATTTACAGCTGCCTTGTAGGTATTTTCATCATTAATAATGATGATGTTAGTTTTATCATCTAAATAAGAGATTTTTAAATGTTTTAATTCGTCAGTAGGGATAAAAAATGATTCTGAGATGTATTTTTGAAATTTATTGAAATTTTCTGGCCATTTCGTCTCACCTATTATTTTAATTTTTTTTCGTTCATTGTAAAAACTAATGACAATTTTTCTTAGTAAAAATTTTTTTTCTTCGACTGGGACATCAGTTCTATGAGAAAGAGACGCCTTCAAATGTGGAGATGTATTTTCAGAAAGTCTATTTGATTTATTTGATAATTTGTATTCATTAATTTCATTAATACATTTTTTTTTAGGATGAAACCTATGAGATTTGTTGAACTTTTTTTGGACTAAATAATTATTATTTGACATTTTATTTTATAGAGTATAGTTTAAAAAAAATATGAATTTTATAATAAAATTTGGAGAAATATTATCAGTACTAATAATCCAACGTAATAATTCATATATGATACTATTTCTATTAACTATTAGAATAAACTTATTTATATATACAAACCAGAAAATTTATAAAATTTTTTTAATATGGTATAAAACAAAACAATATTAGTCTAGGAATTTACTGATTTACTATTGAACTTTAAGTCTTGTAAGTAATTAACGATCTTCATAACACCCTGAAACCGATACTGTTCTATGTACAAAATGTCGAAGATACTTTTAAATATTTTATAAGAAATTGAGGTCTCAGAAGTTGATCAACTTGTTTGAGATTGCAATAGCATTTTAATCAAACAATTGAAATAATTTTAGATTGTACAGATAGTCATATTAATGGTAGCCAACCCTGATTTAAGTTTTGTACAACAGGATCGCATTTTATTTTAATCTACTTTTCCCTTTTTTTAACTTATTAATCTGAATAAAAATATTAAAGAAAAATCTGATCTGATAAAAATATTACTAACATCATAAGGTAATAAAGCAAATAATTCGATTAATAATAATCACAAAAGAAATTCTGGATCTTTGGAAATTCTTCTTATAAATTGCCAATTATCTTTATTATGCTAAAGTTGCAAGACTTTCATCAGGAAAAAATTGCTCTTCGCAATTAGAAAATTAATTTAACAAAGTAGTAATAGTATTGAAATATTAAAAAAAAAATTAATTACAATTTCTTTTATTATTTTATATGCTGCAACTATTACTTCTGCTATTTGTTATTTAATTTTTAAACTTATCTGTTGCATTAACAAGACCATCAATAATTCCAGGTTCAGTTGCACTATGCCCAGCATCTGATACTATATGTAAATTCGCATTGGGCAATCTCAATTTAAGATCAAATGCAGATTTTACAGGGCATACAACATCATATCTACCTTGAATAATTTCAGTAGGAATATTTTCAATTTTATGACAATCTTCTAATAATTGATTTTCTTTATTGAAAAAACCACCATTAACAAAATAATGGGTTTCTATTCTAGCAAAGGCTATTGCAAATTCATCTTTTTCACTTTTCTCTACCAACTCTTTGTTAATCAGAAGTTTACTTGTAGCCATTTCCCATTTCGTCCACATTTTTGCAAATTTCGCTCTTTCTTCTTCATTTTCAGAAGTTACACGGCGGTAGTAACCATTTAGAATATCATTTCTTTCTACTTCAGGTAATAAATTTTTTAATTCTTGATGATATTCAGGAAAAAGCCAAGACGATCCTTCTTGATAAAAAAATTGGATTTCACTATATCTAAGCAAAAAAATACCACGAAGAACTAAATGACCAACCCTCTCCGGATAAGTCTGCGCATAAGCAAGAGATAAAGTCGAACCCCAACTGCCACCAAAGACAGTATGCCATTTATCAATACATAAATGATTTCTTAATTTTTCTATATCGTCGACCGAATCCCAAGTCGTGTTATTGGTCAAGCAAGCCCAAGGAATCGATTTCCCTGCACCTCGTTGATCAAACTGGACAATTTTATAAAATTCGGGATCGAAAAATCCACGGTAAGAAGGCTGAGAACCACCACCTGGTCCGCCATGAAGAATTATAACAGGATGCCCCTCTGAGTTTCCCGAGATTTCCCAATAGATAGAATGTATATCTGATACTGGTAACATGCCTGTAACATATGGCTCTGTATATTTATATAATTCTTTTAATTTGGTTTTTAGCATTTTTTAATACAATTATTAAATAATTATATAATTAATATTTAATATTATTTTAAGAGATGCGCCCACTTACTGATGATGAAACAAAAATAGTTTTTGAGAAATTAGCTAAATATATTGGTGCAAAATTAAAATATCTGATTGAAAGAGATGATAAAGTTTATGTATTTAGGTTACACAAAACACGCGTATATTATTGTGATGAAGAAGTCATAAAACTCGCTGAACATTTTGGAAAAAAAAAATTAATTTCGGCTGGTACATGCATTGGAAAATTTACTAAAACTTCTAAATTTCGAATAAATATAACAGCTTTGGATTACATATCTAAATTCGCACGGTATAAAGTCTGGCTTAAACCAAGTGGTGAACAATCATTTCTATATGGAAATAATGTTATAAAAAGTAATATAGCGAGAATGACCGAAGATACACCACAGTATTCAGAAGAAATTTGATTAAATTATGTGATGCTTCCAAGTATAGACTTTCATGTAAAAATAATATCAATCTAAATCAATCTAAATGACACTGATCAAGTATTAGATAGTGTTAAAAATTCTTTAGTAAAAAATGAGAGGCATACTAAAAGTTTGATTAATTATCTGTGCTATAAATAAAATTGTAATTTAAAAAAAAAATATCATAAATTAACTAGGTTACTTCTTAATTAATTAAAAAAATTAAAATGAAGAAAGAACACAAAGAAACAAATGAAGAAAGATCGAAAACAGATAGATTTATTATTTATAGTCGATTTTTCGCAAAAATTCCCAAATATTTCAATAAAGCGATGAAAAATATAAAACATATAAAAATAGTAAATAATTATGGAGAAACTGTTCAGTTAGTATTTCCAAAATTAGAAAAACCTCTTTTTTATTTAGGTATTTTTTTTATTTCGCAAGAAGTTTATTTTAATTATATCTTAATTAAAAACCGAAGTCGTTTACATAAAACTTTATTTTTTATTGATACTGTCTTATGGCACAGTTTAGCTTCATTTCTAATTCCGAGTTTTATAATTAGTAGTTCTATACAATATTTTGTGATATCATGTGAAAAGCGTATACAAAATAAAAATATTTTAAAATTTATTTCTATTAGTTTCTCTATAATATGGATCTACATTTTAATGGATCCAATAGACCAATTTACAAATTATTTTCTAGATAATACATTCAGGAAAATAATAAAGAAAATGACATTACAGCAGTCAATATAAGTATAATCAGTATAATTATTGTAATAATTTAATAGTTAATGAATTTTTTATAAATTTTTTATCTTTTTGTAAAGATCATCTAGGATTGAAGCATTATACTTAGTTTCCACGACACCTATCATTGACTCTTTATAAGACTTTTCAAAACTCCAAGTTACTTTTACATCATCACTAATTTGATTTTCAGGAACACCATAGATCTGATAGATGTTCTCATCGACCCAATGCCATACAGAGAGAACCATTTTTGAAAGCGGATCTTGAAAAGAGTAAGTTGTGCCGCTTGAGTTCTCGCTTTCCCTTTTAATTCTCCACATAGTGAATTCGGTATTACTTATAAATACAGTTCCTTGGGAATCAAGCATCAGTCTTCCTTCAACGAATTTATCATGAATACTTGGAGTTGCGGGGGAATAAATAATTTGGTAAAACTTTTCATTTGTGAAGTTTATCAAATGTTGAGGTACACGTTTGATATAAAATTCATCTGAATTTTTTTTATCAGTAAGTCTAGCTGCTTTACTTTGTTCATGTGTTGCATAAAATATATAATTATCATTAAGTCCAAGTTTATTAGCTCTGAGACTCCAAAGTTTTTTCTCTTCTCCCTTTTCGGTAACTAAACTTTCATCCAAATCAGAAACACGATCGCTAATGAGGCTAAGTTTTCTCATTTGTTCTCCCAATTGATCTAGTTCTTCTACAGTATAAACTTTTGGGATAATTTCATTTCCATCTTCATCATATTGAACATCATAATTTTCAACTTTTTTAACTTCTTCTTGAATGGGAGCAGGATATTTATCAGCGAGTTCTAAATATAAATATAGTAGGAAGTACTTTTTAATTTTTGAACCAATTCATTTACTTCTCCACCTGAAGTTTTCAAAAAAGTATCGAAGGATCGATCTGAGTCATTTTTATTTTCAATTTTTTTTATTTTTTGTTTATTCCATACAGCACAGAACGCAGGCCAAGTATAGATAACTTCGAAATCCTCATATATTTGTCCTCCTCTAGTTATTCTGATCACTATAACTTTATCCCCAACTTCTTCTTTAATTCTTTCTAATTCTTCGGAAATTTCAACAGTAAATTCATTATTAAAGAAAAAAAGAATAGGTTTTCCCAACGCGTAATATTTATCTAAATCATCTAAAAGTTCGACATATGGAACAGTTGCTTGTCTTATCTCTACATAAGTAAAATAAAATTAATATATCATTACTTGATAAACGTTGAACTTCAGATTCCATCGAATCATATGCATATATTTTAGGAGTATTATATCTGATAACTTCAAAATGAATACCCATAAAATATCCTGCATATCCAGGTAATTCATCATTCTCTATCTTAAATCCTTGATTTAAATCTCCCTTGTAACCCGAAATTCTATGATTCTTCCAAATTTTTTCAGTTTCTTTTCTTCCACATCCTTGTGGAAGATCTTTTTTAGTAAGTATATATATGGTGAATGCATCATTAGCTTCTACTCTTAAGAACTGAACTTTGTCTTTATATTCCCTGTACAGTTTATTGAATATTTTATTTCGATTTAGGCTAACCGTTGCCAAACTAGCATAGAAAGCCAAAAAGCAGGGTCGTCTGTATCGATCAAGAATTTTGTATTCCAGAATATTTGGAATTTCAAGATATTCTTGCTCTAATAAGATTTGTTTAATTAATAAGATATACCACTCATTTCCTTTACCATGTTTTCTAATTTTTCTACCACCTGTTCAGCGGTATCAGATTCGTATGCATCTCTATCAGGACAGGCGAATACTGCGCCGCATATTTCTTCATTGAAAATTCCGTAGAAATAACTACTTCGTTGAAATTCTAATACATTTCTATGCAGTGACTCCTGAACATTAGTCTGACAAAAAATAATTTTATCTTTGTATTGAACTTGTAATCTTCTGAATGATTTTAACGCGGCTTTGAGTTGATAAGAGTAAAAAAATTAATCCTGCTTTTCTAAATCGTAACAGTAAATTAAAACTGGTTTTTTTGATCCATGAAGGACTAATTCAAGTTGTTCCTTTGTGCAAAGGTCTTCTATTTCAGGGGTTTCCCTTAAGTCCTTGTTAGTTTCTAATTGAATTATTAAAATTAAAATTAAAATTTACCTTGTATCAATTCCACACATAAATTGTATATTTCATTATGATTAAATCTCTCCCCACTCGATACTTCCCCAAATTCTTCAGCAGATTTTATTGGATTAGGGTGATATTCTAGCTACTTCAACCCATTCAGCTCCATTGAAATTAAAAGCTACAAAAAAAGGAACTTCGAGATCTTCAACTTGAAATTTTGAGAATAGAGTATCTGAGAATGGATCGCTCTTACCACGTACTTTATCAACTTTATAAAAATCAATATCATCGTGAAACTCACGGATTATCCTTTGTAAAAACTCTACTGGATGATAGAAAGGACAGGTTTTATAATAATGATCAGTTCTAAAATGAATTATAAAAGGCTTTCGACAAGAGTTCAAATGTATTTCCCAATCAACTTTAGTAATCCATTTAGGGTCTTTTGGATAAGAGAAATCTGTTTTAAATAATTTGTAAATTAACTAAATAATATACCTTGTCTTGCTTTATTACAAACTTCAATGGTTTTATATGCATTTTGTCTAGCCGTTTCAAATTGTTTCGATTGATGTTGTTTTATAATTTTTCCTTGATAATACGAAATGAAAAAATAACACCATAAAGGTTTTTTCGGATCGTAGCCTTCCCAGTCATCGTGAAAGCATTCATTTTTTACTTAATTCCTTGCAGGTTCTTCATATTTAATCATATCAACTTTAACTAGCTTTATTTGACCTTTTAGTTCTTCAGCTAATGCGAGAAAAGCAGTTTCGTATATTGGATTCTTGGGACAGCTCCAGACTTCCCCAACAAACATGAATAGAAGGGCCCAACCTAAGATTTAAAATGTAACGATAACAGTGGCGATGAGAGCTTCATATTCCTCTTTGGAACTAATTTCCAAACATCATGGATCTTCGGGTTTCATCAATCCTTTAATCATCTCGTCGTATTCTTGCTTATCTGATATATTTATTAGTAGTTTATGTTCTTCTTCCTTGTATTCCATTATAAATTTATTAATGAAGTGTGCTTAAATAATAAACACAAAAATAAATTAAATTATTTATTTTCATTTTAAAATAAAATAAAAAAATAAATGATAAATTATCATATAGTATGGGAAGAGCTCCTTTACAAGTCATATGGGTCTCCTTTTCCATTGGAATCGGTATTTGGGCTGGTAGACGATTAGCTAAATTGTTCTTTTGGGATGAAGAACTCAAGTACCGTGTATGGGAAGAAACGGAAATCTCGTTTTGGAAAGCTTTCGGTAAACCTAAACATTTAGAGGCGAAAGTCGAATTTGATTCAGTTGTACATCCGGGTTCGATATTCAGATCGTATTTACCAGAAAACGGTTTCACTTCAATAGATGAGGTTTTAGATAAATATGATATTTAAGTAGGATTATAGCTGTAATTATAATTATAAGTACGTAAAGTATTTTTCTCAATTTTAAAATAATTTTTAAAAATTGGAATTTCATTTTAATCTCCAAAAATAATTAAAATCAAATTATGAGACAATCTGATAGAACAATATTCATATCATCTAAATTAAAACAGTCCAAACCATTTTTAAACAGGAATCTTTCATTTAACAAATCTCCGAATATTAACAATTATTTCGAAGAATATTACCTTCACGCAATGAATAAATATCTCGACAAGCGTGGAATGTGCGCTTACGTGAACGATTTTATGAAAAACCTCAGATATGAAGGTATCGATTTGATGCAAATGATAAATAAAGTGAATTTCAATAGTCAAAATTACGTTTTAAATGAGGAAGATTTCCATGTTGGTTTACTGGGTTGTCTAATCTGCAAAGAAATTTTTAAGACATTTTCGGCATTGTTTACTCATATGAAAATTTCACATGACGAATCCTACGAATTTTTCCATGCGAAAATTATCAATCCTGAAACGAAAATGAATGAAGCCCATATAATAGTATTTCAAAAGTCGATCGTGAATGCCTATAACGATGATGAAAATAATGAAACTTATTGTTATAATCGGAATAAGGACAAAAATAAAGAGAAGATGACTATACTGAATCTATTAAAGCGCTATGATATCAATATAGAAAATGATGTCTTTGGACCTAAATATACATGTAAATCAGTGCCTAAATCAATAAAAAAATACGAGGAAAGTAATGAGGATAGAGTTTATTTTCATTCAGTGACTGGGGGAATTCTTCATAATGATAGTGAGGATTCAGATTACGAAATAATTGCTGAAGATAAATTGTTCATTGAAAATAAACAAATTGACAGTTATACAGATATTTGTGATTCTGATAAATTATTCTTTAAAAAATGGAATCGATTCATCAGTCAGATTAGGAATGTATCTTTCTCGTCTATGCCTAAAATTCTATATGACTTTGTTTTAAAACATGGGAAGGAATTGATTGATGAGAAATTGAAAGAAAACTTTTTATTACATATGATATGTCTCTATGAGCATCAGCAAATCAATAACGAAACTTTTTGTAATGTCATGAAGTTATTAGATAGTCACTCAATACTACCACCAAAAAATTAAATACACAAACAAAGTATTCAATACTTTTTGATAAATTTTAATTTTAAATCAACGGAAATTAATAAATCATAAATTATAATATTTTTAAATATTTATTTTATTATTATCGATAAGCTGAAGTTGATTGGTTGATAGATTCGTCAATCTTGTAAATGTATTCACTTACAGCCGATGCCGTAATTAATTCATTTATACTCCCAAATGAAAATTCAGAGCTTGATAATGTGACCATGTAAAGAAAATAACTTTATAGTTAATCTGAAGTCATTTTAACCTCAATCACTTCCATTCCTCCAATCCAGAGATAAAAAAGTTTACATTAAGAAGAGAATATAGAATCCCATAAAGTAACTCCTCCTATAGGTAGCACTGTACCTAGAAGTGATCTGAATTTCCAGATCTAAAGCTAAGAGTTAACTCTAGGTTCCGCTATATAATATTTGAAATCCATGTAGTTAAGGTCTTCAGATGTGTTAGCTCTTACCCATCTATTTATTCCATCTTGTTTCTTAATCATTTAACTAAGCCATTTTTCCTTCTTATTGTTAATAATTTGTTTAAATAACAAAAAAATAATTCGCAAGTTCGAGGGATAATCCCTATCTTTTAATATATTAAATAAATAATAAATTTAAGTGTGTTTGTTTCAGAAATTCAATCTTCTTTCTCTTATTCTTTTTCTTCTATCTCCTTTCCGCAGTAGATTAGTTTGCAAATTATCTCTATCAGTAGCGTTGAGACCTTCCTAACTGTAGTCACATCATACGAGAGCAGCTGGTAGAAAATGTTGACTAGTTAGTCATGAATGGTCTATTTTCTTTCTATTTTTATTTTCTCAGAAAATTTCCCAATTGTCTCTAAGGTAAATCTTTCTTTCATCTTCACTTAGAGGGATAGTGCATTAATTTCTCCTGTGCCCAGGTGCATTATTCTTTTCGCACTCAATAAAAACAAAATAGTTTATTTGTTATCAGAGGTTTACTTGTTCAGGATCCTGGAATAAACCATATCCTGTTTACCTTCTCCTGAGTAAAGTCTGAAATAATACAAACGTCGACACCTGTCTTACATTTTTTAAGTTTAGCTTTAGTTTGTAGAAGAGGCCACATGATCATTCCTGAGGTAACCGGGCAGACTCTAACTTACAACATGCGTGTTACTATGCGGAATTGATCATGTGCCTGTTTCTTCGGGTGAGAGTAGACCCTTACAAACAAACCAAGTGGTCTAACTAATAAAAACAAAATCGCCCACCGTGGGGCTCGAACTCCACGACCACTAGATTAAGAGTCTAGCGCTCTACCGACTGAGCTAGACGGGCTAGTATAGATAGAAACTTATACAAATGATAATACATACTTACTAGTCAACTGATTACATTAATAATTAGCAGAGCGTTCGAATGATCTAGCCTTTCCTCTAACAATAGAAGTGCTCCCTTGATGAAAGAAAGCCAATAGGAGAGTGTTGAAAAATAAAAAACCACGTATCGCTTATACCTTTATTAAATTTAAGTTTAGAAATTCTTATGAATGGGAGCAGGAGTTGATGGATCATGATGCTAGATGAACAAAGAATTCGATCTAGAAAATTTTATAACTCTACCTTGGACAGTTCAATGTATTATTAAAATTGAAAAAAGAAAAGGCATATATTTTTCGAAATCAATAGCATATGAATTTTTGAATATCAAAAACGTACCTGCACTTATTTTGTATATTTTTTGTTGATCGGATAATTCTCGTGACTGTATTGTTCTTATCTTCAAACATTTATATTAACGTGGTTGATTTTTCGAAATTTTAGAATTAATTCAAATAAAATAGTTAATTTAAATAGTTATAATTGGAGCTTTACTATAATTTTTCTTAAGATAATTATATTACAAAGTCTGATCAGTTCTGAAATAAACAGATTAAATAAAAACGCTAAAGAAATTTTTTTAAAAATCTGACCCAAGATACATTTATGATAGATAAATCTAAAAATGGCTGATAATGATTTTCAAAAGATTTATTATAAGTAGACTTGTGTCAGGGTAGAAATTTTGGCTACAGGGCAGGGCAGCGCAGGGCAGGGCAGGGTTTTACAGGGTTGCATATTAAAATTAAAAAAATTATTTAACTTATAGGTTTTTAAAAAAAAATTCTTATCTTTAATACTAATTCAATATAAAGTAAACAATCACTGAAGTGTCAGGGTGAAAATTTTGACTACAGGGCAGGGCAGGGATCTACAGGGTACCCTGACACAAGTCTAATTATAACATGATGAAATGAATCCGAAATTCTTTGACAAAGGTAAAAAACTGATCTTTTATTTACATATATGAATAGAGTACTCAAAATAAAATGGAAATATTCCAAAAAATAAAGAAAGAACAAAAGTTTTACTGGTTACAAATACGAGGTTAAAAACAAGTAATAATTTGAAAGGCGAAGAACCAGAGAAAATAAATTCCTTCAAGTATTTTATCAAAGGGTTAATCTCGAAAAGATTTTTCAAACATTATAAATTAATTTTTGGATTACAAAAATAAAATAAGAAAAGGCATAAAAACCAAGAATTATCATGAAAAAAAAACCCCTGTAAAAGCAGGGGTATAATTTTTATAAGTAATAGTATAAAAAACAGTGATATAAATGAAAAATCGAAAAAAGACGTTTTTCACTAATAAAATAAGAAACTAATCAGACTCAAATAAAACTCTATCAGACAAATCAAGATCAGCCATAGAAACTCACAAATAAATTACTCCTAGTCGACCGAAAAAACCATATATAAATCGAAGTTATTTATAATAAGAAACAAAAGAAATCCAAAAAATCAAAAAATCCGCGGATAAACTCTCTTATTTATTTCAAATAAAAATAAAGCTAAAATTGAAACACTTGCAAATGCCAAAGAATTTAAAAAAATCACAAAAATACGATTATCTGAGTAAGATTCAATAGACTATAGGAAAAATCAATTTAGTTCTTTTATATTTAAATTTCTTGTATTAATAAAAAATTGATCTAATTAGATCCCAATTCAAGAAATAAGTTATAAATTCTAAAATATTATGTAGAGTGAATAATTTTTATAATAAGCGAATGATAATCATATATTAATTATTCAACCTACTTTTAGTCAAATCATGATCGTGATTTTCTTTTTCTTCACAAACGCGACAGAGATAATAATTATTGCATTCAGAACATCTAAAAAGAACCTTGGTGATAGGTTTCTTGCATACAGAGCAAATTGAAAATTGATTTTGAAATTTGGGATTTCTTTGTTTGAGCAGATCATGAATATGATTTTCTTTATCTTCGCAAGATTCACACAGGTAATAATTAGGACAGATAACACATGA
>Ga0164295_10003766_pt1 | contig 12120 bp, 9 predicted proteins | sample GEODES006metaG_FD_111798 | JGI IMG/M metagenome (GOLD analysis project Ga0164295, IMG submission 111798) | Oligotrophic lake water microbial communities from Sparkling Lake, Wisconsin, USA - GEODES006 metaG | ecosystem: Environmental > Aquatic > Freshwater > Lake | place: USA: Sparkling Lake...
GCTCGAAAGTTTCACCTTCGGGTACGTCCCGACGCTCTCGCTTGTCGCGGAAGCGATCGCGGCCACGGCGGCGGCGGCGATTGCGGCCGGCGCCATCATCCTCCCCACCGTCATTGCGATCATTGCGCTGGTCGTTGCGGTTATCGCTTCGGTTTTCGCCACGGTTTTCACTGCGCTGGTCATTACGATTTCCGCGATCGCTCGACTCGGCGGGCTTGTCCGCAGGGGCGTCGGCGGGCTTGTCACTTGCTTCCACATGTGGAGTCTTGGGCTTCGCCTCACGAGGCGGACGAGACTTCGTCTGCTTCTGCGAAATTGCATCCACGAGGTCGGACTTGCGCATGCCGCTGGCCCCAGGAATGCCTAGAGAGGAAGCGAGCTGCTTGAGCTCAGGGAGCAGCATGGATCCCACGCCGCTCTTCTTCGTGCCTGCGGTGGCGCTGTCAGTATCAGTCACACGCGATCCTTCGCGTTCGGAATATGCAGGAGCCCGTCGCGGGCTTCCCACTGGACATCGCTCGTCATCACTCAAAGAGCAAACCCCTCAAAAGATTTGGGGGGGTACGGTTCGCGGCTGCTCACGAGATCGTGGGGCGCGCCGCAACGGTACTCAAGCGCATTGTCACCCTAGCAGGTTCACCGCCTCAGAAGCGAGCCGACCCTCACTTGCTCTGACTAACGCGGTACAACCACCGCACCATGGGGGGCCACTGCCAGCCGGGTCGCTATCCAGCCCGCAGGCGCGTGTCCGATGGCCGTCGCCAGCGTCGTCGGGCTAGCGAGGGCGAGGACCGTGGGCCCCGAGCCTGACACCACAGCTGGAATCCCTTGCTCGCGCAAGGAAAGGACGAGGGCATAGGTCTCGGGATAGACACCGGCGCGCGCGCTTTGATGCAGACGGTCATCCGTCGCGATCAGTAACTGCTCCGGCGCGTGAGAAATCGCATGCACCAATAGAGCGGCTCGGCTCACATTGAAGGCCGCGTCTTCATGACTGACCAACTCTGGCAGCACAGTGCGCGCCTTAGTGGTCAGAACTTGATCGCCGGGCACGAGTACGACAGGCACAACATCGGCGTGGACATCGCAGCGCACAGCGCCCACCTCAGCGCCTGACGCACCCCACGCGATGGTGAAGCCGCCGTACAACGCGGCAGCCACGTTGTCAGGGTGTCCCTCCATAGACGTTGCGAGAGCGAGCAGAGCGTCATCAGGGAGTCGGGTCTCACCGTCGACAACCATGCCGCGGGCGAGCACAAGGCCGCCCACGATTGCCGCAGCCGAAGAACCCATACCTCGACCTTGTGGAATCACATTGCTGCATCGCAGCACAAAACCGACGGGTTCCTCCCCCAGCGCCGCAAAAGCGACCCGCATGGCTTGGACAACAAGGTGACTCTCGTCGCGAGCGATGGAATCAGCGCCTTCGCCGTCGACCTCTACTAGGACACCCTCGTCTTCAGTCACCATCGCGATGAGTTCGTCGTGAACATCTAGCGCGAGACCCAATGAATCAAAGCCGGGCCCAAGATTTGCACTTGTTGCGGGTACGCGCACCACCACGGCCGTGGTTAGCAGCGTCACGTCGCTCAGTGCTCCAATCCGAGGGCCCGCGCCGCGACAGTCGCATCAATGGGCACCTTGACGGGCTCGGGAGCGCCCTCAAGCGCCCACTGGACATCTTTAAGTCCGTTGCCGGTCAACGTGCACACAACCGTCTGGCCACTGTCGAGTCGCCCTGCCGCATGCATCTTCAGGAGCCCCGCGACACTTGCCGCGGATGACGGCTCGCAAAAGAGCCCCTCGTGTGCCGCTAGGAGTCGGTACGCGTCAAGAATTTCAGCGTCAGACACTGCATCGATGTGACCACCCGACTCGTCACGGGCATTGATCGCTTGGTCCCACGACGCAGGATTGCCAATGCGGATAGCAGTCGCGATGGTCTCGGGGTTTTTCACGATTTCGCCGCGGACAATAGGTGCTGAACCTTCTGCCTGGAATCCCCACATGCGCGGTAGCTGCTTGGCAATGCCGTCTGCAGCGTATTCGCGATAGCCCTTCCAGTAAGCCGTGATGTTGCCGGCATTGCCCACGGGGAGACAGTGAATATCCGGCGCATTGCCGAGCATGTCGACGACCTCGAACGACGCCGTCTTTTGCCCCTCGATGCGATCGGGATTGACACTATTGACCAGTGCGACTGGGTAGTTATCGGACAGTTCTCGAGCCAGAGTGAGGCAGTCGTCGAAGTTGCCCTGCACCTGGAGCAGAGTTGCGCCGTGCACGACCGCCTGCGCAAGCTTGCCCATCGCGATCTTGCCATCGGGTACGAGAACCGCGGCAACCATGCCAGCCTTCACCGCGTAGGCAGCAGCGCTGGCGGACGTATTACCGGTTGACGCACAGATCACTGCACGTGCGCCAGCCTCCGCCGCCTTGGAGATAGCCATGGTCATCCCACGATCTTTGAACGATCCAGTGGGGTTAGCCCCGTCGTACTTCAGCCAGACCGCGCATCCGGTCATCTCGCTGAGAACACACGCGTAGACCAGCGGGGTACCCCCTTCGCACAGCGTGACAACAGGAGTAGCGGCAGTCACCGGCAGTCGATCGCGGTACTCCTCAATGAGTCCGCGCCACTGATGCGCTCCCTGCTGCGTCACGGTGTCGCCTCTCCTTCTACGCGCATTACGCCAAGAACACTCTTGACCGTGTCGAGAGTGCGCAATCTATCTACGGTGCGGCTCAACGCGCCGTCGGTCGCGCGATGGGTGCGCACTACCAGGCCCGCATCATCGCCGTGTCCGTCCTGACGAACCACCTGAATACTGACTCCCTCAGCAGCAAATGCTTGAGCAATGGAGGCCAGCACTCCGGGACGATCAGCGACTTCGAGATTGATGTAGTAGCGCGTCATTGCGTCGCCCACAGGTAGCACCGGCAGATCGGCGTACACAGACTCGCGGGGCCCCCGGCCACCACTGGTCAAGTTGCGAGCCACCGCCACCAAATCGCCGAGCACGGCACTCGCTGTCGGTGCGCCTCCCGCACCACGGCCATAGAACATCATTTGACCAGCAGCATCAGCTTCGATGAACACGGCATTAAACGCCTCGCGCACACTCGCAAGCGGATGCGTACGCGGAACCATGGTCGGATGCACGCGGACAATCACACCATCGTCGACGCGCTCAGCAACGGCCAAGAGCTTGATAACAAAGCCCATCGCGCGTGCGGCTTCGATGTCGGACAAAGTCACCGAGGACATGCCCTCGCGATGAACATCATCGGCGGTCACGCGTGTGTGAAAGGCCAATTCGGCAAGAATCGCGGCCTTTGCAGCCGCATCGAAGCCCTCCACGTCTGCGGTCGGATCTGTTTCGGCGTAGCCGAGTGCCTGCGCTTCTGCGAGCACCTCCGCATAGTCCGCACCCTGCTCGTCCATCTTGGTAAGGATGAAGTTCGTGGTGCCGTTGACAATGCCCAGTACGCGACGGACTGTGTCACCAGCGAGCGACTCCCGCAGCGGACGTAGTAGCGGAATTGCTCCTGCCACGGCCGCCTCGAAGTACAAGTCCACATCATTGTCGGCAGCCGCTGCATACAAAGTTGCGCCATCGGCCGCGAGCAGGGCCTTATTTGCCGTCACTATCGAAGACTTCGCAGTCATAGCGGAGAGAATGAGGGTCCGGGCCGGCTCTATGCCACCCGTGAGTTCGACCACGATGTCAGCTCCGCTGCTCGCGAGGGCAGCGGCGTCCGCAGTGAGGAGGTCAGCCGGAATCCCGGGACGGACTTTGGTCATGTCCCGAACTGCCACTCCTATGAGTTGAACCGGGGCGCCGATGCGAGCCTCGAGGTCGCTGGCATTCTCCAGCAACATCCGCGCTACCTCAGCGCCGACCGTGCCACCGCCGAGCAGTGCAATGGTGATCGGTCCACGTACGGAACTCATGATGGCACTCCTTGGGTTGCGCCGGGATCGAGCGAAAGCAGGTCTTCCTCGGTCTCACGACGTAAGACCACCGAAGACTCCCCGCCACGAGTTGAGACGACCGCGGGCCTAGGGATGTAGTTGTACTGCGAGGACATCGACCGACAGTAGGCGCCAGTCGCCGCCACGGCCAGCAGATCGCCTGGCATGAGGTCGCTCGGCAACCACGCATCACGAATCACGACATCGCCACTCTCGCAATGCTTGCCGACGACACGCACGAGCATCGCCGGTGCGCTCGATTCGCGCGAGGCGAGTGTCACTGTGTATTCGGCGTCGTAGAGCGCAGTGCGAATGTTGTCACTCATGCCGCCGTCCACCGAGACATAGGTGCGCACGAGACCGTTGCCGATCTCTACCGGCTTTACGGTGCCGACTTCGTAAACAGTGATGCCGACCGGACCAACGATCGACCGACCGGGCTCGACCGCAAGGCGCGGTACCGGGATGCCGGATGCCGCGCACGTCTGGCTCACCACGGCTCGAATCTGGTCAGCCATTTCGCTGACTCGCAGGGGATCGTCTGCGCTGACGTACGCGATGCCCATTCCGCCACCGAGGTTGAGTTCTTCGGCAACAAAGCCGAACTCCACGCCAAACTTGGCCAAAAGTGCGACTGCACGTGCGGCAGCAACTTCGAATCCGGCCGCATCGAAAATCTGCGAACCGATGTGTGAGTGAACGCCGAGCAGCCGCAAGGACGGAAGTTCGAGAATGCGACGCACGGCTTCCTCAGCGGCACCGCTGGAGATAGATAGTCCGAATTTTTGGTCCTCGTGCGCGGTAGCAATGAACTCGTGCGTGTGCGCCTCGACCCCCACAGTGATCCGCACGAATACGGGCTGAACGATGCCGCGTGCACTCGCAGCCGCTGCTACCCGCTCAATCTCTTCATAGGAGTCCAGCACAATACGACCAACACCGGCGTCGATTGCGCACTCAATCTCGGCAACTGACTTGTTATTGCCATGGAAGAGGATGTCTCTCGCCGGGACTCCACCGCGGAGTGCAACAGCGAGCTCGCCACCGGAAGCCACGTCGATCCGCAGGCCCTCCTCGTGTGCCCACTGCGCCACGCGGGTCGAAAGGAAGGCCTTGGCGGCGTAGTACACGTCGCAATCCGCATAAGCGTCGGTGTAGGCCCGCGCCCGGTCCCGGAAATCCTGCTCATCGAGAACGAAGAAGGGGGTTTCATACGCCGCAGCCAGACTCACGACCGAGACCCCTCCGACCGTGATGCACCCGCCCTCACGACGGGCTGAGGCAGGCCACACAGCCGGGTCAAGATTGTGGAGTTCGGCCGCCGAGTCAGGGCGCGGCGGGCTACCTGGGGCAACAATGACCTCGCCGTGGCGAGGTCCTGCCGGGTGCGCGCGCATAGGTAAACGCTACCGGGATAGTGCCAAGTCGACTCCGCGGAGCCTCACATGCGGTCGGGAGCCGACACGCCACACAGTTCGAGGCCGTTGAACAGCACCTGACGGGCCGCCGCGCAGAGCCACAGCCGGGCGAGGTGCTGCGACTCCACCTGCTCGTCGCCTCGGGGTAGAACCCGGCACGCGTCATAGAAGCGGTGATAGGCCGCGGCCATGTCCTCGAGATAGCGGGGAACGCGGTGTGGCTCCCGTAACTCGGCCGCCGAGGCGACGACGCGCGGGAACTCCGCGAGGATGCCCAACAGATCGTTCTCGCGGTCATGGTCGAGGAGCGCAGGGTCGAACTCCGCAGCCCGCCAATCGATACCGAGGTCTGCGGCGTTGCGAAGCACTGACGCAATGCGCGCGTGTGCGTACTGCACGTAGTAGACCGGGTTGTCGTTGCTGCGCTGTGAGATGAGATCAAGATCTAGGGTCAGTGGAGAGTCGACCGGGTAGCGCACCAAGGTGTAACGAGCAGCGTCGACACCCACCTCATCAACAAGATCCTCAAGCGTGATGATTGTGCCCGCGCGCTTCGACAACCGGACTTCTTCACCACCCTTCATCATCTTGACTAACTGACCGATGAGGACCTCGACATTGATGTCCATGTCATCTCCGGCGCATGCCGCCACAGCCCGAAGTCGGTTGACGTAGCCATGGTGATCGGCACCGAGCAGATAGATGAGCACGTCGAACCCGCGATTGCGCTTGTCGACGTAATACGCCGTATCAGAGGCGAAATACGTGAGTTCGCCATCCTGTTTGATCAAAACGCGATCTTTGTCATCTCCGAAGTCTGTGGTGCGCAACCACACCGCTTTGTCTTGCTCGTAGACATGGCCCTGTGCCCGAAGGCGATCGAGTCCACGCTCCACTGCTCCGTTGGAGTGCAAATCGCGTTCGGACGTCCACACGTCGAAGTGGGTGCGGAAGATCTTCAAGACGGCCTTCTGCTGCGCGAGCTGCCACTGATAGGCAAGTTCGCGGAATTCGAGTTGCTGCGCATCTGGAGCCAACGCAAGGATGTCCGGGTGCTCGGCAACCAATTGCGCTGCTAGGTCCAGCACGTAGGCACCGTGGTAGCCGTCCGCCGGAATTGGCTGGCCATTTGCGGCTGCCATGACCGACTGCCCGAAGCGTTCGATCTGAACACCTCGATCATTGACATAGAACTCAGTGACCACCTCGGCGCCAGCCGCCACGAGCACCCGGGCAAGCGCATCGCCGACAGCGGCCCACCGGGTGTGCCCAAGATGAAGAGGCCCAGTGGGATTGGCCGAGATGAACTCCACGTTGAAGGACAGGCCAGCCAACGTGCTCACCGTGCCGTAGGACTCGGCCGCCTCCACGATGCGACGGGCAGTTTCGCCCTGGGTCGCAGACTCCAGCCGAATGTTAATGAAGCCTGGCTTGACCGCCTCGGCACTGCTGATTCCGGGGGTAGACGCCAGACGCGCAGCGATCGCCTCCGCAAGAGCTAGAGGGCGCTGACCAGCCTGCTTAGCCAATGTGAGAGCAATATTTGTGGCGTAATCCCCATGCTCACGGGACTTTGGACGCTCCATGCGCACCTCATTGGGGACCCCCGCAGCGATCGATCCCTCATGGATCAGGGCGGTTACGACCGTTAGGGCCACAGAGCTTAGTTCCTCCGGTGTCATCCCAGAAGACTAGCGATTGTCCCCACGGGGGCCTTCGGCGTGCTAGCGTTCTCGTGGCAGTGCTGCACAAGGACCACCGTTTCCCATGCCCGCCGACATCAGTCGACGGGCATTTTGCTTCAAAAGCAGGAACGAAGGCTCGCACCACCGCTGCGCCGGGCAACCGCACGGCGATCGTTCATGCTAGGAGAAGCAACACATGGCACAGGGAACAGTGAAGTGGTTCAACGCGGAAAAGGGCTTCGGCTTCATCGCTCAGGCCGACGGTGGCGCAGATGTATTCGTCCACTACTCCGCAATTCAGTCCGATGGATACCGTTCGCTCGACGAGAACCAGCTCGTGGAGTTCGACATCGTCCAGGGACCCAAGGGACCGCAGGCCGACAACGTCCGGATTGTCTGATCTATCCGACTGCTTGACGAATCGATCTGATTCACGAAGCCCCGGTGCGCAAGCGCCGGGGCTTCGTGCTGTTTCTGGCACAACGCATCCCCTCCCATTCAGCACCGAGCACAATCACCAGCAAGATCACCAGAACCGACAACGCCCGCAAGACAAGCCCACGCCTCGAGTGAGGGTATTCGAAGGCAACAGCGAGAATCTGCAGAGTCTCCTCAATCTTCGCCTGTATCTCTGAGACTGGGGAGACTGGGAGAGACTTGCTATTTCTGGCGCGTCAGCGTGATCGACTTGGCTGAGAGGTCGCGGCCGACCTCGAGGAAACTTCCCACCAACTTGTCTTCGCCGTCCGGCCTCAGCACCCAGTGGCCATCCTCTCCCTCGATCTGGATCTCGCCCCAGGGCGTGACCTCCCCGACGAACCTGTAGTTCATGGGTGGTGTGATGCCGTATTTCTTGGCGTCTGCCTCCGAGACGACCATCTGGCCGGCAAACGACCGAGTCGCGTCGTCGGCCACCTTGATGATGAAGGTCTCGGGGGGGCCGATCTCCATCTTCGGCTCCCCTTCGCCGCCGTAGCCGGCCGGCATGCCCGTCCAGGTCCCTACAAGGGAGGAGGCCGACGGCACGTCGGCCGAGCCGCACCCGACGAGCGCAAGCGCAGAGACGGCGAGTAGGGACATGACGATTGCCAGTGTCTTGACCTTCAGCATAAGGAGCCTCCTTCACTCAAGGTGTGAATGGTTGCGTCTTGCGTGGGAGAAAAACGTATCACCAGCGACGCGACCTAAGCAGGTGGTGCGGCCTCCGAGCTTGTGTACGACTTTGACAAAAACACCCGTACGACACTCTCGCGCACACAGCAGTTCATCGCTCTGCGGTTGTTCTGCGGCCATTTAGGCATCGTGCCAGCATGCGTCTCGCGACTGTTAGCCTGTACCGACCTTTGAGCCCCCGTAGCTCAGGGGATAGAGCGGTGCCCTCCGGAGGCACAAGCGCAGGTTCGAATCCTGCCGGGGGCACAACTTTTTTTCAGAGCAATCGAAAAAATAACGGGACCACAACCAAGTTACGGGAGCGTGGACTCGGCAAGAGCCCGATCGAACCCCTCTGACCCACCGAGATAGCCCGCCAAAGCTGGCGCGTCAACGGTGCGTGCGTGCGCACGGCCCAGCACCGATCCGAGTGCCTCAGCCTCTCGAAGTTTCAGCCACTGTGGCATCGAGGGTCGCGCTGAGTCGTCATTAACCGCTTGAGACCACATCACCGACCTGGTCTGGCGCACATCGCTGGACCAACCCAGCAATGGGTCGGGTGACACCTGAAGCAAGGTCGACGCGAGCAGGACTCGCTGAGCATCTGAACCTAGAACAGCATCTCCGGCGTAGGGCTCCCACGCAGATTCACGCACAACAGCGGTTTGTAACAGCATCGGATCTTTTCCTTCTTCGTCTACGACCAACACGAGGAGTCCGCCGGAATCTGATCGACCCACCGCATCCACCACGACCATTCGTTGCATCCGCAATGAAAGTGCCTCGGGTAGCGCCTCGCGATACTCAGCGAACATACGCAAGACCGCATCGGAGTCGGCTTCAACACGGTCAAAGGGCAGTTCCTTGCGGACGATTCGTGAATTACCTTTCACCCACTGCGACGCAAGACGCCCACGCACCGTGACTGGGAAGGCTGCTGAAGTCGCTTTGCCCTTCGCCCCGCCGCGCGTGAGTTGCGCGTATGCAGTCTGGGCCCCCGGCCCTGACACGAGCCCCGGCCAACCCCCTGCATGATCGAGCGCAGCAGCAGACCTGATCACATCGCGGTAGACGCGAGCAAACGCAGCGACGACCGCTCGACCCTTCTCCACAGATTGGGTGTCACGTGCCAGCCGCAGAGCGATCGTGCGTACGTCCCACTCCCACGGTCCTTCAATAGCGTGGTCAAGTCCACCGAGATCTGCAATAACGAGTTCTGACCGCTCATCCCGGACAGCGAGCAGTTGCGCGGCAGGCCCCACCAGGTGAGCCTTGAGCCCCGAAGTGGGTGCCTGCGCAATGACAGAGCAGAGTCCGGGGATATCAAGGGGGTCAATCAGAAGCGACGCTCCGGCTGGCCACTCCATGGCGGCAGCCCACGGTAGAGCGCGTCGACGCGCTCTACCCGCCTCACGACGTTCGCTGCGCGAAGAGCCGATCTCAATCCACGAGGGACTAGTGAACACGCTCGTCACCCTAGAGGAAAGACTGCCGAAGTCGCTCGAATCCCTCAGCGAGGCTGACTTTTGGCTTCCAGTTCAGCGCTGCCCGAGTCGCGCGCTGATCGAACCAATGGGCCGTCGCCAGTTGTTCCGCAAGGAAAGTCGTCATCGGTGGCTCGGTCGTGCGCTTTGCCCAGATGCGTTCGGAAACAGCCCCAGCCATCCATGCGAGCGAGAACGGAACACTGCGAATCGCGCTCGTGCAGCCCGCTGCCGCCGCTATACGGTCGAAGAGTTCGCGGACGGTACGGGGCTCGGCATTTGAAATGACGAATGGACGCCCATGAACCTCAGCGTCGGTCGCATGTTCGAGTGCTGCCGCTATCGCATCGGCAGCATTGTCTACGTATGTCGTATCCACGAGTGCATTTCCACGTGCGACGACGACGAGCCGTCCCTGCCGCGCGCGCTCGATGATGCGCCCTACCAGCTGAGTGTCACCTGGACCCCACACAAGGTGCGGACGCACCGCTACGACAGCAAAGTCTGGCGCGTCACTGCTGAGTGCACAGATTTCGGCCATAGCTTTACTGCGGGAATAGTGACCACGGGCAGAATTTGCATCGGCCGGGGTCGCGTCCGCGCCAACAAGTGCATGCCCCGCATGCGCCACTGACGGAGAAGACACATGTACGACCCGTGTCGCTCCGGCTACCCGTGCCTCTTCGATCACGTGGCGGGTCCCGATCACATTGACTTCGTAGAACTCCTGCCACGATCCAGTCACGGCCACTCGCGCAGCGAGATGCACCACAGCATCCATCTGTGAGCACGCCGCACGAACATCTTCGCGATTGCGGACGTCACCAAGGACTTCTTCGACGCCTGCGACCCGCGCAGTTACCGCACTTGAGGTCCTTTGCATGATGCGAACCACGTGACCCTCACGGACGAGCGCTGTCACTGTCGCTTCTCCGAGAAGTCCCCTGCCCCCAGTCACCAGGACACGCATTAGCGATCCACTCCCGCCAAGATTGCTTCTGCCCATCGAGCGACAGCGGTTCGGTCGATCTTCGAATGGTGGCGAATATCCACCGGAAGCTCATCGATGACGAGAACCGCAGCGACTGCTACACCCGCCACGGCTCGCACCCGATCAGTGAGGCTAATCGGCGCGACACCTTTTCGAGCGGGAGCAACGACGACGATCACCGTCTGCTGGATGCCACGGGGACCCACGCCTACGCAGGCAACACCCGCGACGTGCGGCACCTGTAGGACCCGCTGTTCGGGCCCAACCGGGGTGACTGGTCCGCTCGTTGTCACGATCACGTGAGCAAGCCGACCCTCAACCCAGAGGCGCCCAGACTCATCAAGATGGCCTACATCACCGGTGCGATGCCAACCTACAGGCTGGGCAGACGCGTGTTGAGTGACCCAGAGATTGTCGTAGCGCTCCTTTGCATGCGCAGCGCGAACCACGATCTCACCCGTGACTCCCGACGAAGTGGTGAGTTGCGCGCCCGCGCAACCTGCAGCATCGAGCGCAGCGATGGCGACTTCGACACCCTCCACCGGTCTTCCGACGAGCACGCCGTTGCCGAGTCCTGCGGCTTCAATCTCTGACAGTGACACATCGCTGACGGGCAACACCTCAGTCATGCCATAGGGCGTGCGTGCACTCGCCGTGGGGACGAGCGCCGACACAGCACGCAATACATCAATCGGCACGGGCGCTCCCGCACCAAGAATGAAACGTAGCGACGAAAGCTTCTCTCGCTCCAAGTTCGTAAGCTGATCGGCAGTGGTCGCAACGCCCCGCAATGCCGCCGGCGATGCCCACATCAGCGTGCCGTTCACTCGGGCAGTCGCCGAAGCAACCGCATGAGCGGTCAGAGACTCAGCCGCGCGTAGGTCCATGTCGGGAATAACCGATGCAATGCCCAGCGCTGGACCCAACACGATCCACGGTGCGAACGCACCTACCAACGCGTCTTTATTCGTGATCTCGTAATGGTCGGTGAGCACCTGTCTCAGTGCGCACAAACGCCGGTGCGTGTACACGACACCCTTCGAAGGCCCGGTCGCCCCGGAAGTAAATACGACAAGGGCATCACTGTCTAAGTCGGGAGGTTCAGGAAGGATTTGGTTGCTATCTGCAGCGATCACTTGCCCGGCCTTGATGCGCTGACCGGGAATGCGCAATGTACGAGACAGCACGAGACCTGCTGGGATACCCACCACGTGATCGGGACACGCTCCACGCAAGGCACGACGCATCCCTTGCACACCTAGACCGGCATCTGCCACGACGACGACTGCACCCATAGACCAACATGCGTACACAGTGGCTACGAGTTCGACGCTCGGCGGCACGAGGATCGCAACCCGATCCCCCGCCGCCACCCCACAAGAGCGCAGGTGCGCAACAAGAGCGCTCACGCGCC
>Ga0164295_10003767_pt1 | contig 12119 bp, 10 predicted proteins | sample GEODES006metaG_FD_111798 | JGI IMG/M metagenome (GOLD analysis project Ga0164295, IMG submission 111798) | Oligotrophic lake water microbial communities from Sparkling Lake, Wisconsin, USA - GEODES006 metaG | ecosystem: Environmental > Aquatic > Freshwater > Lake | place: USA: Sparkling Lake...
GGGGGGGGGGGGGGGGGGGGGGGGGGGGGGGGGGGGGGGCGTCAGCGTAGGTGGAGACATTCCCATGGACCCTAGGCGCCCTCATCCTGATGACTCATCCCATCAGGCTGAGCCTCGCGCGAGCCACGTGGGGCGGCATCATCAGCCTTGCAGCGTGTGGCACGGCAGGCCGAGCAGCTGCTCGAAGGCGGACTCGCTCCAGAAGGCAGCTGTGACCGTGCGCCCGTCGAAGGCTTTGCCATGCAATTCGAGCGCGCATGCAAGCGCGGCATCCGCCGTGTCGAAGCGCACGAAGACCTTGAGAGAGATGGCGTCGGCGTCCAGGCCCGCCGCGGGGTCGCCCGCAGCCCCGGGCTTGGGGGAGGCGAGGTGAAGCACCCTGCCGTGCGTGGACGCGATTCGGGCGCACTCGGACCGTGTATCGTCGAGAATCTCGGCCATCTCCGCCGCATCCGAGCATGCGGCCGCCGTCATCATGTTGATGAATGCGACCACGCACGAGGCCTTCGACGCATCCACGGCGGGGAGCGCGAGGGCGCTCGGGGCGGCGCCAGGCGGCGGAGGGCCGGGAGCAGCCCCCACTGCGCCCGGGACAGCGGCGGAGATAAGATCTTGACCATCAGGGGCAACCGGGGTGTTGCCGAGCAGTCGGTTGTTGCGCAGGTCCTCGAGCATGACCTCGGGCATGGGCGCGTAGTCGCGCGGGCGCTCAACGCGGATCTGCTTCCCGCCCAGCTCGATGTTGTTCAGCACGAGGCATGAGGTGCACTCGGCGATGGTGCGGAATTCGAGGAATCCAAACTTACCTTCCGACCCGAGCATCGCGTCGGCCACAGGCTCAGGGGTCGGGAACGAAGGGTCGTGCAGGCTCGCCGAGACTAGGGCGGCGTTGAAGAACTGCTTGAGCATGGGCGCCGAGAGGCCGACGCCGAGGGGAAGGTTGCCGACATGGATACGGCGTGCGCGCCGCGAAAGGCCTTGCAGATTCTGCCCTGCTGGCATGACGGCCGCCGCGGCGCCCGCGGCCGCCGCGAGCGCCGCCTGAAGTGCAGCATTCACGGCGACGCCTGGCATGGCGGGTGCCGCGGGGCTGACGAGTGCGGCCGCCGCTGCGGCTCCCGGGATCGCCGAGACGGTCGGAGCTCCGAGGGGGGGGGGCGGCGGGGGCGGCGGGAATCCCGGTGGCGGCGGGAATCCCGGAGGCGGTGGCAGCTGTGCGAGTTGCCCCATGGACGGCAGGCCAAGGCCTGCCGAGGGCATCATGGGCACTTGCGCGGGCCGGTTCGGGAGGTTAGCAGCCCCAACGCCGACGCCGACGCCCATCATCATGCCGCCGCCCATCATGCTCATCATGCCGCCGAGCCCCCCTGTCCCAGCATGGGGCACCGTCGACGAGGTGACGACGGCGCTGACCGCCGCAGGGATCATCACGTTGACTAGTGCCGGTGGCGGCTCTGCATAGTCGTTCGGGCGCGCCACCTTGATTGGATGCCCCATGAGCTGCAGGCCATCGAGGGCGAGAGCGTTGGAGGTTTCAGACGCCGACCGCAGCTCAATGAAGCCATACTTGGCGTTGGCGTTCATGGTGACGTCGTTGACGCAGGGCTGGTCATCGAGCGTGAGCCGCGTCGCGAGCATCGTCGCATTGAAGAGCTCCTTGACCGCATCGGGAGTCAGCCCAGGTGGCAAGTTGCCCACGTGCAGTCGCCGAGCGCGACGCGTCATCGCGGCCTGCTGGTGCAGCAGTGCCGTCATCATGGCTTGCTGCTGCATCTGCGCCATTGGATTGATGGCGGCGGAGGCAGCCGTGCCGTTCGCGGTGGAATCTGGCCGGTGGTCACCACTGCCAGCGTTCGCGGCAGTCGAAGTTGGGTTGCCCTGCGCGTCCACGTCCCACATCCCGCGCCGGCGGCGCGAGCGACCATCACCCTGGTCATCCTCGTCTCGCTTGCCCGGCCGGTCCTCGTCGTCTCGCCGGTCGCGCCGGTCGCGCCGGTCACGATCGCGGTCGCCATCCCGCCGGTCGCGGTCGCGGTCGCGGTCGCTGTCTCGCCGGTCTCGATCACGGTCGCTGCGGTCGCGGTCGCGGTCACGATCCCGGTGGTCGCGGTCTCGACCACGATCCCGGTCGTCGCGGTCACGATCCCGGTGATGGCGGTCACGATCCCGGTCGTCGCGCCGCTCGTCACGTCTGTCGTCGCGCTCGCGGTCCATGGGCGTTCCCGGGATTTCCACGTTGCCTTTCGAAGCGCGCGGCGCCCAAGTGCGCGGCGCGGCGGCGACGCGGCAACGAACGGTAAACCAAAAGCTTTCGAACCACGGCATACGAATGGGCCGATGAACGATGTGTTGTCGTCCTGAGCTGACCTTTCTTTACGCATTTTGAGCTTTATGCAGATGTGTCGCACGTCTCTCGTATTGATCGCCGTGTGTGTGGCGCCCGCGGTGCTCGCCTTCCACGCTCCGCTCGTGCTCAAACCACGTCTTCAACGGCCATTCTTGCCGACGCACGGCCGGCCGCTTGACGAGTCCGAGCCACGTCCCTGCGCTTGCCGCGGTCGTCTGGCGGCATCGCCATACATGCTCTGGGGTGGCAGCTCCGAACCGGTGCCCAAGCTGCGCAGGGGGCTTCTGGGGATCGGCTGGGTATCCTGGTGGAGCCAGGCGATCCTCTCGACCATCTCGGCTGTGCTGCTGCTCTTTGCGAACACAGTGACCGTCAGGCCGACGGCGCTGACCATCCTGGGCCGCGCGCTCACGCTCGGCGGCCTGGTCGCCGCGATCGCGAGCACGCTGTGGACCGTGGCGTACGGGCGGCTTGCCCGCAGGCTCGGACGCGCCACGCCGCCCACGGCCGAGGACGCCGCCGAGCGTGCCGCGAACATCGCGACAGTTGGCACCTGGCTCAACATCGTGGGCATGGTCCTGTGCCTGCTGGGCGCGGAGGCGATCGTGGGGACGCTGGCCGCCAAGGCACTGCAGTCGACGAGCGGCACGGCCATCACGGGCAGCTTTATCCCCAGCCCCGTGCAGGCGCTCGACCTTCTCATTGTCCAGGCGAATACGAACACGCTGCTCGCGCACTTTATCTCGCTGTGTGCCAACATGCGGCTGCGCGGGGCGGCCACGGCGTGCGAGGCGGCCGCGGCGAACGCATGAGAGAGTTCCGAGCTGGCGGGAACGCGCTGCCTGAGGATGGAGGAAGGCAAGCGCTGAACGTGGCGGGAGCCGTCCGCACGGCGCGCGGATTCAATACGTCTATACGTGGCACCCCTGTCGGAGACCGTCCGCGGCCCGGCACATCCAAGTGGTCGCTCGCACCGTGCCGGGAGCTAGGACCAGAGGTAGCAGCTACGCGCAGGACGCAGACAGAGCATGTCGTCCCCGGGAGAGATCACGTTGCCCACGCCACAGGGTCGCGGCACCACAACTGAACTGTCGATGACCTAGTGCTAGATCCTAGTCATTGTCTCCAAACCGAGGGCGGTGGAGTTGTTCTAATTCGCGTCTGCGTATTCTGGGGGGATGAGGATCCATGAGGATCTGCTCGCCGAAATCGAAACCGGAAACTTTTTCCCTGCATTTCTCGTTTCGATTTCACAGCGCCGCCTCGAGAAAGTCCCCTCGTCGCCTGTCCGATGGGCGTCTCCCTGCTGCTCCAGAAGCGCCTGGCGGCCTCCGTGCTCAAGTGCGGCAAGCGCAAGGTGTGGCTGGACCCCAATGAGGTCAACGAGATCAGCATGGCCAACTCAAGTACGTGCCATTCCGCTAGCACGATGCGAAACACTCTCCAGATCTGCAGCGCCAGCGCACCAGTGGCATGCCAGTGTTTGCTTGGGAGCGTTGCGGTTCTGCGACGAACGGCGCCAGAAGCCGGTTAGATGCCTCTGGACGCCGTGCGGTCGTCGCGGGGAATCTCGCTGCGGCCGCTCTGTGGCTGATCAGCAAGGGTGCCGCTGGGCGACACCGCAGTACGGCTGCCGTCTGTCGCTGTCGCTGCCTGAGCTGGGGCGAAGGCAGTGCGCGCGCAGCCGTGTTAGGAAGCAGCGTCAACATGTTAGGCTCGGAAACACCAGCACCGGCACCAGCACCAGCATCAGCACCACAGCAGCAGCGGTCGCAGCGCGGCTGCGCGCGCGTCAAGACGTCCTCAGCTCCGCGCTCCTCCCCTCCTCAGCTCCGCGCTCATCCCCTGCTCGCCCTCTCGTGCTCCTACCTCAGGGCAAAACATCCGCAAGCTGAAGAAGGATGGTTTCATCATCCAGAAGCCGCAGAAGGTGCACTCGCGCGCGCGCACCAACGCCTGGGCTGAGTCGAAGCGCAAGGGGCGGCACACGGGCCACGGCAAGCGCAAGGGTGCTCACGATGCGCGCATGCCGGTCAAGGTGCAGTGGATGCGCCGCATGCGTGTGTTGCGCCGGCTACTCAAGAAGTACCGCGAGCAGAAGAAGATCGACAAGCATATGTACCACACGTTTTACCTGAAGGCCAAGGGTAACGAGTTCAAGAACAAACGTGTGCTGATGGAGTTCATTCACAAGGCGAAGAAGGAGAAGTTGCTGGAGAAGACGCTCGCAGACCAGGCACAGGCGCGCCGCGACAAGAACAAGGCTGTGCGCTCGCGCAAGGTCGCCGCGGCGGAGAAATCCATGCCTGAGCCCGAGCCTGAGCCCGAGCCCGAGCCCGCGCCCGCGCCGCCCGCTGCCGAGGGCGACAAGAAGGAGAAGAAAAAGAAGGAGAAGAAGCCCAAGGCGTGAGCGTGACGATCATTTGGGATACTCGGCACCGAACCCCGCTGTTAGCTTAGAGGTGGCATGCAAGCGGCCATGATGCGGCTCGGGACACTTGTGTACCTGTATGGTCGGGGGCGCCCAGACCGCAGTGGTCTGGACCGGGAAGACAGAAGCGCCTCGTATCCCTATCCGATCCCGCCACCGGTGCTGGACTCATGTATACAGACGTTGTGCGTGAGCATGTCTTTTAAGTGTCACATCAATCAATATTTAGGCGGTACAAGCAACAAGACCCGTCGTTCGACCGCGGGCGCATGCGCGGATGCGCGGGCGGCATGCGCGATGCGGTGAGGCGAGAACCGAACACCGCCACGCACACGGCTTTGCACGAGGCCCGCGCAACGATCGTGAACGTCGACACGCGACAGGACACCCCGCCGAGGCACACCTAAGGTCGGAGTCCGTCTCGTGACCTTTCACCGCGCCCCCGAACGGGGACGACATCGTACGAGGTCCGGTGGCCCGGCGTTCAGATCGCAAGACTGCACTCTCACGCCGACCCATCGCGGCGAAGCGTTGCCCTCGTCTGAGCACAGCCCGCGCGGCACATCGCCCCGGCATGCAATCTTCAGAATCCCTCGCCGCCCCACTCACACCGATCATGATTGAACGCCCGCCATCGTCATCGGCCCATCGCCATCGTCATCGGGCGCTCCTTGGCCATACCGCGGGCCGCGGCCGGCCCCGTGTTGCCGAAGCTGGGCGCAGTGGCCACGAGGCCCGTGGCTGGCCGGCGCTCGCGCTTGACCGGCACATCCCTCGTGAGCGCTGGACGCGGAGGCAGCTTGGGCGGCACGAACGTGCGATCGGCCGTGAAGGATGAGTAGAGAGGCAGTGTGAATTCGTACCTGTGGGGAAGGGGGGCGCCGTGGTGAGCTCTTGCATGCAGGGAGGTGGCCGAGGCAGTGTGAATTCGTACCCTTCGGCGTTGGTGTCCGACGCGCCAGGCTTCATCTCCCGAGGCTCGTGAGGAAGGAACTTGAAGGCGGCGCCGGAGTATTGCTGGAAGGGGTCGCGCACGATCGCATCGGCCAGCGAGGGCGGCGGCAGCGCCGTGATCTTGTCGGCGATCTCGCGCTGGTCGGGTGGGTAGCCTCGCTGCTGCTTCTTGGCGCCCGATGAGAGTTTGCGGTCCAAGAACGTCACGTCGTCGGCTGCAAGCTTGAAGGGGTCGTCGCGCAATGGCTGGGCGGGCGCCGCTTTTGGGTAGTGCTCGGGCTTCATCCACCACTTACGCCGGCCGTTGAACATCTCCGCCGAGACGGAGCCGTTGCCCAGTGTTGAGGCTGTGCGCGAGGCTGGGTCGGCGATGGCTGGCGGTTTGGCCGCGGTGCCAGGGGCGACGGAGAGCGGAATGCCCACCTGGGGCATGCTCGCTGACATGCTCGCGGCCAGGATGCCGGTCTTTTCGCGTGCCGCCTCAAGCTCCTCCTGCTGCTGCTTGGCCTGCTGCTGATGCTTCCTATCGATCGTCCAAAAGGGCTTCTCCTGCGTCGTGTAGCGCGGCGGCTGCGGCGGCTTGAACGCCTCGTAGTCGGAGAGCGCCTTCTCGGCGCGCTCGCGCCGGCGCATATCGAGCAGCTCGGCACGTGACTTGGAGCCCGCCGCCGACGCCTGCTGCAGCAGCGCGATGCTCTGATCGATGCGCACCTGCACACGCCCCTCCGCGTCGAGCTTGCCGGAATCATCATGGTGACGCTTTTGGGCATCAAGCGTGACCACGTTGTCGCGGCGGCGCTCCTGCATGAGCTCCGTGCGGCTCCGGTTCTTAGGTTCGCCCACCCACGTCAGCGATGGGTCGTGCCGGGTACCCGGGTCGCAGGAGCCACCCAAGACTGTCTCTCGCGTGATGGATGTGACCATTACCTGCGGGTCGTGCGCCGTCAGCTTGGCCTGGATCTCGTGTGAGAAGCCGCTGGATTCGTAGGCGACCGCACGCTGCCGTAGCCGCCGCGAAGTGACCAAGTCGCTATAGGACGCGTGCTCGCATTCGCCCGTCCCGCCATAGCCGAGCGCGCGGGCTGCATCAGGGCCTGTCAGCCGCTTCGCCCAAACAGGGTTGAGGACCTCCCACGTGTCGTACTGGTTCTGCAGCTGCGAAGACGACTCATGGCGTCGCCTTGCGATCAGCTCGCTGCGGCTGATTGGTGGTGCTAGCAACCGGTCCATCGCGGCCCAACCGGCTCTCAAAGCTGGGCCGAAGCGCTCAAGCCTTCCCCTTTGTCTTCGTGTTGGAGTCCTTGGAACAGGCGAGGGAACGAATCGGTTTCGTCGCCCCAGAATGCAGCCCCTACGCGGAAATCCCACATCTTCCTTGGAAATTGAATTTACAGGGACGCCGCTATAGAGGACGAAGTTCTCTGCGGAAAAATGTTTCTTATGGCACCCTTTTTTTCCAAGAAGCCGGCTGTGAGCGCAAAAAGCTCGCGCATTGCTCTTTCGCGTCGCAAAGATGGCTCTCGTCCGGGCTGGCTACGTTGATTGGGGATCCGTCATCGCCGACATTGACCCGTACGCCTGGGCCTTCGTCGGTGCCGGCCTGGCCATCGGCCTCTCCGTGCTGGGTGCCGCGTGGGGCATCTTCATCACGGGCTCCTCGCTGCTGGGCGCTGCAGTTAAGGCGCCGCGCATCCGCTCAAAGAACCTCATCAGGTGCGCCGAGTGCAACCACCGGCAGCGCCGGTGACCCCGGCGCCGCGCCGCGACTCACATCAGCCCGTGACAGGTCAGCGGCAGGCGCGCAGTTCGCTCACCGCCGCCGCCTTCTATCTGTTGTCCCTACCCCCGCAGCGTCATCTTCTGCGAGGCCGTCGCAATCTACGGCGTCATCGTGTCCATCATCTTGCAGACCAAAATCGAGCGACCTGACGAGGTCAGCGACATGGCCGCTCTGCTCGTCAACCAGAAATGGGCCGGCTATGCTGTCTTTTGGGCGGGGGTCTGCTGCGGCTTCGGCAACCTCGCGTGCGGCGTGTGCGTTGGCATCTGCGGCAGCGGCTGCGCACTGGCCGACGCGCAGAACGGCAACCTCTTCGTGAAGGTGCGCGTCGACGCCTCTGCTCGCCTTGCCGCGAGGGCCTCTTGCCTCTGCACTTGCCGACGTGGTCGCCGCGCTCGCCGTGTGCTATGCCGCGTGCTTTGGGCGAGGGCCCATCCGTGCACATCGAAGGGCCACGGAACTCCATGTCGGCGCCAGCAGCCCGCGGCGCTGCTCACACGCCACTTGACCCGTACGGCCGCAGATCTTGGTGATAGAGATCTTCGCCTCCGCGCTCGGCATCTTCGCCATCATCGTCGCCATCATCATGTCAACGAATGCGAAATTCGTGCTCTAGTCACACCCTGCGCCCTACAATGGCGGCGCAAACGGCGGACATGGTTTCGTGATTCCGTGCGTGGGTAAGTACAAAGCCGTCTGACGTGCAACCGACGATTCGAAGAGAGGACACATCGGTGTTGTGGCTCCAGCTTCCACGTGAGAAAGCCACACATCCGCCCAGGGCTCCTGGCTCCGAGGAGCGGGGAATTCGCAAACTGCAGTCCATGCTCCACATGCGCTATTGCTAGGCATGAGCAACCGAAAAACTCATTTAACCCGGGCGGGCGGGGTTTCCAATTTACCTAATGTTGCTGACACGAATTTGTATACGTCGTACGTCCTCTTGATCACGTCAAAAGACAAAACACGACCGGACGGGACACGCCGCGGACAGCATGAATGAATTCTACCAATCTCGAATTCTGCCGATCGCCGTTCATGGTTTTTGCGTTTTACGACGCAGCGCCGAGCCGATGCCGCGCTTTTACGCCGAGCCGGTACTGCGCGGGTCGGGGGGTTGTAGCGGACTCAAAAGGTCAAGGCTCACGGCGCGCGTGACGGTCAGAGGTCCGGTGCGCGGCGGAGACAGCGCCGCACGCCCCACCCCAAATGAGGCGAGCGCGTCGAACTGTGCGATCTCCGCGAGTTCTCCGGCGCACGTGTGACACGCGATCATGGGCCGTTGAGCGACGGGTCAATGCGACGGGGGATCCTCGTCCCAGTCGTCCGAGTCGTCGTCGTCGTCGATGTCGTGGCCCATGAGCTGCATGCACTGGGCTTCGTGGGCATGCGCGAGCTGCGCAATCACGCTGTACTCGCCCCCGAGCTGTCGCAGAGTGTTCGCCCACTCACGCTGCCCGCTCTCCGGCACGAGCTCACCATCGACCATCTCGAGGAATTGCTCGGCTGGCCGCGGCTGCACTAGGTGCTCGGAGAGCACAGCCGCCGCCTCGGCCGACAGCTCTGAGCCCTCTAGCTCATCCGTCCAGTCGTCGACGCCCCCGAGAGTGAGCACGCCGTTCTCGAGTTCTACGTGAACAGTGAGACCGCGCCTGCCGCCCGCGCTCCCACTGCTGCTGCTGCTGCTGCTGCTGCTGCTGCTGCTGCTGCTGCTGCTGCTGCCACCGCCGCTGCTGCTGCTCGCCGCAGGCTCGTCGGCGAGGCTCGTCGCGCTGGCGCCGCCGCTGGCGCCGCTCGCGAGTCGCGCGTGCAGCCAGCGATGCACGCGTTCTCCTTGCCGAATCGTCTCGGCGAGGTGCTCTAGGGACGCGCCGCCGTCGAGGCCCTCCCCCCGCCCGCCGTCGGTCAGGTCATCCTCGTCGCCTAGCGTCGGCTGCGCGAGCGCGAGGATCGCGATGTCCGAGGCGGACCCGCGGCCCAAGAACCAGCCGCCGTCGGCACTCTCTCCCTCAAGTTGGTTCGAGCCCCAGCTGGAGCCGCCAAGCACGAACTTGAAGTCGGTCGGGTGGGCGCGCCCACTCCCGATGAGGGAGCTCGCCGCCGACACGAAGCCGCGGCTGACCGGCGAGGCATACAAGTGCGACAGGCGCGCACGACGCAGCGCAGCGTTGATGCGCGCCGCGTGCTGCGCAGCCGCAGGTGACACTGCATGCGCGGCGGCGGAGGCGGCGCGGCTCAGCCGACCATGGGAGTGGAGCGCGACGAGCGGTGTGACCATGGGGCCGCCGATGTGCAGGATGTTGTCTGCGAGCGCACCGAGGGCCGCCGGTGGCAGGCAGCACGCTGGCTCTCCAACCGCGCTCTCACGCGAGAGGATGCGCGCCGCGTGGCGCACCGAAAAGTACGAGGGCTTGTTGAGAATGAGCCCAAACGAGCCAGACGAGGCCTCGGTGGTCCGCACGGGAGTGGAGGGTGCACGCGGCGAGGCGCCCCCCGATGGCGGCGCCGCGTGCTCGAGCAGCAGCACAATCGCCCGACCGAAGGAGGGGCAACACTGCGTGGGCGGCGCGATGAGCAAGCGGCCAGGACGCAGGTCGTTTGCGACCTTCAGTGGACCGGGCGCCGCACTGGCGAACCGGCTCACATCGGACCCGCCAGTCCGACTGGTGCTCTGGGATGGCTTGCAACCGTCCTCTTCGCTCGATGTGGGCGGCTTCTGCCGGGGCAGCGCGTGCGTCCCCGCCGCAGTCTCCGAGAGGAAGGACAGCGCTGCGAACGCGGCATTGAGGCGAGCGCTCGTCTCGCCGTCAGCGGCTGGCGAATCAAACGAGCGCCGGAGAAAATCAGCCATCGACACGCCCTGGCCGTGTGCAGGCGGCCGGTACGCTGACGCGCCGCCCAGGAAATCGCGCACGACCGCACCAAAGCCACGCCCGTGCTCCTCGGGCAGTGGGTGCCACTGCTGGTCATGATGTTCGTAAACGCGGCGCGGCGCCGCCGTGAGCATGCTCTTGAGGATTGGGCCGCGATCATACTGGAGTGCTAATCGGCGCAGCGCGCGATAGAGCGACACTGCAACCTGGCGATCGCCGCTCATCAAGAGGGGTGGTTCCCGACGGCGAGGTCAAGTGTCAGCGAGCGAGCGAGCAAACACTCCTAGAGCAAACATGCCGGTCGACACTGCACTGCTACGAGCGAGCGTGACCTACAACGAGTCGACCGTGCCGGCCAGCCTCGCGGTCGGCCGGATGCTGCGCGGGCCTCTCGTGCCGCTGGGTGCAGCCGCGTTTACCGCACGCTCGGAGCAAGAGGCACTGTTGGCAACCTTTGCGACGTGGAACATGCTGGACGCGATCATGTTCGAGCGTTCGCGTCTCATCCGCGACCGCAAGAACGGCAGCATGTCGATCAACGTCGGGCGGGCGCACTCGTGGCAGACTGGCTACGTCCGCGAGGTGCAGGTGCGCCGGATGGTGCAGCTGGTGCGCGAGGCGAACGTTCGCCACTACTGCGAGGTGGGCATGAACGGCGGGCATTCGGTCGCAGCCATGCTTCTCGCCAATCCGGCGGCCCACGCGCATGTCTTCGACATCATGAAGCTCAAGTATAGCTGGACAGTCGCAGAGCTGCTCTCGATCGCCTTCCGCGAGCGCTTCAATCTTCATGCGGGGCCGTCTGGCGAAACGCTGCCGCAGTGGCTGGAAGAGTTTGCGGTGCGTAACGGCTCTCACTGTGACCTCATCCTCATTGACGGCGACCACAGCGAGAAAGGGGCGCTATCCGACTTGAAGCTACTCCGGCGAGCTGCCGCGGCGCACACGCGCTTCGTCTTCGATGATATCAACATGCCGCCAGGTCGCGCTCTCGCAGCCGAGGTGGCGGCAGGCCGGGTGCAGGTACTCGAGCAGTACGGCCCCTTTAGGCGCAATTCGGTGCACAGCCCGTGCATGCGCGTTCCCGCCGGTGATCCGCGTGGAAGCTCCGCCGCCATGTGTCCAAAGTGGGGCTACGCCGTCGGCCGATACCTTCAGCCTACACGATAGCGAAAGTCGAGATAGGCAGATACCACCTGCGTCGATACTGAATGGAGAACGTACAACGCGGTAGCATACCATCGCGGCCGTACCTCCTCATTTGAATTTGCAAGCAATACATGTATGCTCTATGTATGCTCAAGCGAAGTGTCGAGAGAAAGCCGAGATGAACGGTCATGTGGGTGTCTGAACCGGTGCCTCGCGCCGGGGCCCGGCCCGACGGCGAAAACGACCGATTTATCCTAGATTTATCCCTGTAATCGTCTCCGGTCTCGGAGATAGACCGCGCTGGTCGCGAACGCTCTGCCTATCCCTAGGTAATCCCTAAGCGTCTCCGGTCTCGGAGATACCGCGCTGGGCGCAAACTCTGCCTAGTTCAGACCAAGCTGCAGGCACAGGAGGGAGCTCGCCGTGGACAAACGGGCAATTTTCTCCCTTTGTGCACACGCCGACCTGCCAAAAACGGCAAACAGATTTGGGCAGACCTGCTGCGGGGTTTCCGAATAGCTGCAACACCTCCAGTTTAGGCAGTGCCCTAGCCTCGAGAGCTTGTGCTAATGCATTGCACCCCGA
>Ga0164295_10003768_pt1 | contig 12119 bp, 7 predicted proteins | sample GEODES006metaG_FD_111798 | JGI IMG/M metagenome (GOLD analysis project Ga0164295, IMG submission 111798) | Oligotrophic lake water microbial communities from Sparkling Lake, Wisconsin, USA - GEODES006 metaG | ecosystem: Environmental > Aquatic > Freshwater > Lake | place: USA: Sparkling Lake...
CACGTAAACAATTCACATGGCATTCACATGTTACAATCACGGTCTCATGTTTAACAACCTAGCGAATCGCAAGAGTAATGGAGTCCTCGCGAAAATCTCCTTCTGAGGATCTACTGTGGCCCCTGCTGAGAAGCTGAGTCGCTGGCTGAGCGCTGAAGACGCATGTACTCGTCGGCGGCGGCAACCGCCTCGGCGGCTCAGTCGGACCACTCAAGCGTGTATGCTAGCGAGTGGCCCACCTGGGCTGAATACTTGGCGATGGTTTTCGCGGCCAAGTTGATAACGATTGTGGTCGGCAGGAGCTCGATAAGGTAGTGGCGCCATGTATTCGGAATGGCGCCGTCGACGAGTGGCTGCTGCTCAGCGGGGTCGTACCCGACGCGCGCGCGCAGCTGCCCGGCACGGGCGAGGATCGACTGCAGCTGCACAAAGATGTTGAAGAAGTATGTGCCACTCGTGCGCTTCCATGAAGCGGGCGGCAGAAAGTCGATGGCGTGGATCATCTGGTAGTTGAGGTTCTCGAAGAGCTGCGCGGCGGTGAGTGTCAGTAGCCCGTTGTCCAACAGCCCTACCACGGACGAGGCGAACCACGTTGCATAAAAGGGTGAAGAGGAGGGATGGCGTTGCGCCCGGGAGAGCGAGTCGGAACGATCAGGAGCTGGCAGCGCGGCGCGCGTTCGTGGGCACGCACTGTGGAATCGGATGGAGCGCAGGCGCCCGAGCTTGGTGGCATCGCATGCGGCGAGCTCGTTCAGCAAGTAGCCATGGATAAGTAGCCGGAGGATGCTCGGGAAGGCCTCAAGCTGCGCAAAGTCCTTCTCGCTCACGAGTGACTTGAGCATCGGCACCTTCTCGAGCGTCATCGGGAAGCAGTTGGTGCCCACGCCCATGATGGAGTGGAGGAGCAGCACGCGCGGTGACGAGGACGCGGTGGTGTAGTACCGTGCCGCGTACTCGTGGCAAAAGTGCAGGTGGTCAAGGAACGAGCCGTCGGCATGCTCGATGGAAAAGTCGCACTCCTCGTGCATGAACTTGAAGATGGCCGAATCGTCGGCTACCGGCCTAGGCACGCGCGAATACGCCTTCTCTATCTCAGCGGCGAGCCTCGGATCAAAGGTGTAGTGCATGTCAATCTTAGTGCGTGCAAAGAGCGCCGGTAAAGAGCGGGGCGGCAGCGTCTTGAAGATGGTGCGGCTTAGGTCGAACTGGTCGACGAGCGTCGCCGTGAGCCGAGTGGCGTTGTCGGTTATGCGCCCGGTCGCGAGCGCTTGCTTACGCTTGAGGTCGTGCGCCACTGGGCAGAGTGCCGCTCCGGTGATGAGCACCATTTACGATACTCGACTGTGGAGGTGGCGACATCGAAAACTAAGAGATGACTCATCGCACTTGTGATGTGTGAATCGTGCGTGAACACAATCGCTTCCCTGGGCGAGGAGGGACCCAACCGTTCGTGTATCGCGCGCGGCGGCGCGTCGCCAACAGATTCCAAAACGAATGGATCACCACACTCATTGTCAGTGATCCATTGGCATTGGCATTACTTGTCGGAGATCTCCCCTTCACCGCGGCATCCTTTGTTCCTTTCGCGCCGAGACGCGAGAGCCCGACGTGTCAGCGCTCAGTCAGCGCTCCTCAGTGGCCCCCTCAGGGACCTTCTCGTCGATGGCGTCGATGGCAATATTGCGCAGCTCATGCGCCGAACAGGCAAAGGCTGCAGGATACATTTCCCCTCACCCTTATGAGGTTACAATGTATTCCTCAAGCCTTCGTGAAGGCCTCCTTGTGCTCTTTGTTATCCTCCAGGTGAAGGGGCCACTCGAGTGTGAATGGCACGCGGCAACCGGTCGACCTGCCCGCCGCGAGCATCGTGTGGCTCGCGGCGCGATCTCGTAAATTGAGCGGCTTGAAGGTTGTGCGAGGAGGCGACGAGTGGTCGAAGCCGCGCCCGTGCGAAGAAGTGAGGACGCGTGGGATGAAGCGCGCCGCCTCTTGCGCGAGGAAGACCGCGTCGTTGGTGGCAACGAACTCGCCTGGTGGGAAATGAGAGTGGTGCCGGCGCACCTGGTGGGTCGGACTGCGGGGGTCGAGCGGCGCGCGCTCGTCTTCGACCTCAGCCGTCCCATACTTAGCCACGTCGACGGCCGAGAGCGTGTTTTTCATGTTGAAGATGTCGTCGGCTGTGAAGACGCGTGCGAACTCATCAAACCTGATATTGCCATCGCCATCGTGGTCGGCAAGGTCGATCATCCGTTCCATGACCGCGTCCGGAACCCTCAGGTTGAACATCGCGTTGAGCATGTACTTGAGTTCGCCACGGTCGCACTGGCCCGATGCATCCGCGTCTATCTTGCGAAAGACGCGCCGCAGCGTCGAGAAGCGCGTGGCCATCTTGCTGCGCAGCAGCTTATGGTAGTGTGCGACCTGGTCGTCAAACACTGACCTGGACGGCTTGCTCTTCTTTTGGGCGGCGGCGGGCGCAGCGGGCACAACTTCCTCCGCCGCGTCGAAGGCGGCTGAATGCTCCGTCACTGGCTCTTCATCACGCAGCTGCCTCTTGTAGGCCGGCTCGGCGGCTTCGGCAGGTTCGACCGATGACTTGCGCGGCTGATGGCTGTGCGAAGCCGTTCTCGGGGCTATCGGTGGAAATACTTGTGAGATGACGTACGGTGCGTCGGGGTTGCGTGCGTCCCGAGTCGCTGCGTGTGGAGGAGTCCTAACCGTAATCGATGTACCGCGAAAGTGGTGCTCTTCTCGGCGCCCAGGGTTGCGCCAGTTCCGTGGTTTTTTCATGGGCATTGCCCACTCGCTGAGCCCGCTCCGGGGTCCCTGATTCTTGTACACGAGCGACTGCATCTCTTGTCGAACGATAGACATGCCACCTTCGTCACCGCCACCAGCGCTACCGCCGCCGGCACCGTAGTCACCGCCAAAGGCAAACTTGGTTGGCATCCTTGCCCTCATCGGCATCGGCACAGAGGGCAGCGTGGTTGTGGTCTCTGGGTTACCGACCTTGAGCGACGACTGAGGAGCGACGACTGAGGCGAGCACGACCATCGTCTGGCTGATTTTGTGCGATGTTTTGTAACGTTTCCCTGCGTTCGCGCGAAACGAAATTGTGGCCGCTCCCATCGTCGCGGCTGTACGAATGGGTACTCGCTGCTGAAACCTGACGGCGAAACCCAATTAAATCCCCCCCTCACAGAACTTCCGCTTGGTTGCAGGAGGCACGAAAATTGACAAGGCGCTGTGGCTCCTGCTGAGTGCTGCGGGCGCTAGCTTCCAATCAGTCCAGACACCCTCCAAACAGCGGTTGACGCAGCATGGGCGACTCGGAGCCCAAGAAAAAAGGCGGCCTCAAGCTTGGAAGCAAGGTGTGGGTGCGGGACGTGGATGTGCAGAACCCCGATGTCTTCGTGATCGCAACGCTCAAGGGTATCGCAGGAAAGTTTGCGCAGATCGAGACTGAGACGGGCGACAAATATGAGACGGATCTCTTCTTCCCAGCCAACCCGGTGGGGCACCACCAGAGTGACCACACCGCGCTGTTGCACCTCTCGGATGCGACACTACTGGCCAACTCCAAGGAGCGGTACGCCCTCGACGAGATCTACACATTCGTCGGACCGATCCTGGTGGCCATCAACCCGTTCAAATTTATTGAGCGCCTGTACACACCGGATCTCATGGTGAAGGCCAAGAAATACCCAGTGGGCCACCCGGACCGGCCGGCGCACACGTTCTCGATGGCAGAGGCCGCGTACATGCAGCTGATCAAGCAGAAGAAGCCGCAGTCGCTGGTGGTGTCGGGCGAGTCTGGCGCCGGCAAGACGGAGGTGAACAAGCAGTGCATGAACTACCTGGTCTGGCGCGCATGCGATGAGAGCTCCGACCTCTCCACGCGCATCCTCGAATCGAACCCAGTGCTCGAGGCCCTCGGCAACGCGAAGACGGTGCGCAACAACAACTCTTCGCGCTTCGGCAAGTTCGTGACGATGCGATTCGACGATCGCCACAGGCTCGTGGGCGCGGAAGTGCAGACCTTTTTGCTCGAGAAGTCGCGCGTCGTCGCCACCACGGCAAGCGGTGAGCGCAACTATCATATCTTCTACCACGTGCTCTGTGGCGCACGCTTGCTGCCCTCGAGTGAACCCGAGTGGGCGCGGCTGCTTAAGCGCTCAGGCTGCCTGACGATCCCGCATGTGAACGACCAAGAGGAGTACGGCGGCCTTGTCAACGCCTTGCGCAACATTGGCGTCACTGGGACGGAGAACCGCGAGGTCCAGGAGCTGGTGGCGGCCATCCTCGCGCTCGGCAACCTCACGTTTGGCGACGAGGACAACGACGCTGCATCCTACATCTCAGAGCCGGATGTGTGTACGCTCGCGGCGTCGCTGCTTGGTACGTCGGCTTCGGACATGGAGGCGGCGCTCCTCAAGGCCACGCTCAAAGTGAGCAAGACCGAGAGCTACACCATCGAACAGGACCCCAAGAAGGCGGTCCTGGGCCGCGATGCCTTCTGCAAGACGATTTACCAGCGGCTCTTTGACGTCCTGGTGGTGCGCATTAACGAGTCGCTCGGCACCGCGTTGGCGCCTGGGCTTGACTTCATCGGCCTGCTCGACGTCTTCGGCTTCGAGATCTTCGAAGTCAACTCCTTCGAGCAGCTGTGCATCAACTTTGCGAACGAGAAGCTCCAAAACTTTTTCCTGCGTGCCGTCTTCAAGGCGGAGGAGCTCGCATACAAGAATGACGGCATCAGGTGGGAGGCGATCACGTACACGGACAACTCGGCAATTATCGAGGTTTGCGAGGGCAAGGATAAGGGCATCTTCCCCGCGCTCGACTCCGTGTGCAAGGCGCCCAAGGCGACGGATGAGACCCTCGCCACCACGCTGCACGAGAACCACGCACGCACGAAGATTTTGTGCCGTCCCAAGGCGGGCGGTGGTGGCAAGGGCGCCGCCAAGGGACTCTCGGACAAGGAGGCGTTCGTCCTCAAGCACTTTGCAGGCGACGTGACCTACTCGGTGCTCGGCTGGCTCGACAAGAACAACGACAAGCTCTCGGAGGACTACGAAAAGTTTCTTACGAAATCGAAGAAGGTGCTGATCAGGGATTTCATAGCCAAGAAGGACGAGGACGCCAAGGGCTCGAAGGCCGGCGCCGCCGCCGCGAATAAACCCCAGGTTCAGCAGACGGTCTCGAAGGGCTTCCTTGGTTCGCTCAAGAAGCTGCTCGACGCGCTCGAATCGACTGACGCGCACTTCATCCGGTGCATCAAGCCCAACAACGAGCTCAAACCCAACCTGCTCTATGGCGCGTTCGTGCTCACGCAGCTCAAGTGCTCGGGCACGCTGGAGGCGGTCGAGCTCATGCAGCGCGGCTTCCCGTCCCGCATCCCATACGCATCCATCCACGAGCGATACAAGTCGTTTATGCCCGACTTCGTGCAGGCGCTGCCGCCGTCGGAGTTTGTCGAGGCGATTGCGCTCGCCTACGGCCTGACGAAGGAAGACTACCAGCTAGGCATGTACAAGATCTTTATGCGCAGTGGCAAGGCGAATTTTCTCGAGGAGCTCAAGGACGCCAATCTGGACGAGATGGTACCGATCCTCGTCAAAAAGATCCAGGAGTTCCAAGGTCGTAAACAGGCGAGGGTCAAAGTGCAAAACGCTGTACGCAAGTGGATCTGGCGCCGGCGCATCAAGAAGCTGAAGCAATTTCGCGACAGGGAGAGGGCGCGCCTGGCCGAGATTGAGCGCCAGAAGAAGATCCACGCGCAGAGTGTGCTCAAAAAGGGAATCTTTGCCCGTAAACAGAAGATCGAGGAAGAGAAGAAGAAGAATGCTGAGAAGCTGAGCTCGTCCGAGATTCATAACATCCTCGCGGCGACGTGCACGAAGCAGCCGGAGACCAAGGCGACCCAGCCGGTGACGCGGCAGGAGCTGCGGGGCGGCGCGGCGGCCACTGGCGGGGGCGGGGGTGAGAGCGGGCACAAACCCAAGACCAACCCACGCCATTCGATGGGCCAAGGGGTTCCAGTGCAGCAGCGGCAGGCGGCGCAGCAGCAGAGCGGGCCAGATTCGCGGCGCGGCGGGGGCGGCGCGGGTTTGCCACAGCTTTCCTCGCTCGCATACGGCCCGCGCGTCGTCTCCAAGCGCGCGCCCATCGACCCGAACGACAAGAGCGCCTTCACGATCAACATCCCGCAGGGCGCCAAGTCGATCATAAAGCAGGCCATCGAGGAGTACAAGCAGACGAACGACATGGCGCAGGATGAGATCGGACTGCTCGACCGCTTCCTGGCAAACCTTGGGCAGGCGATCGCGCCCACGACTGTCTTCGGAATCAACCCGAACGCGCCCTTGGGTGGCGCGGCGGGCGGCACGGCGCCCACGGGCGCGGGGGCAGACGGCGGCGGTGAGCACTTGATGGACGAGATTACGGACGCGCCTCAGATGTTCGAATACGACGACATCGCGCACTCGGGCCACATGCTCATGAAGGTGATCGACATGGTGCCGCCAAAGTTGGCACCTGGCAAGACGCCCAAGAAACCGAAGAAGGCTGAATGGCAGCTCGAGTACTTCATTCTCCTGCGCACGAAGCACGTGGTGCACTTTCAGCCCAACACGGGCTTCGTCGACCCCTTCGAGAAGCGCATCCGCGGCAAGGCGATCGACCTGATGCAGGCGCAGGTGACCCTCAACGAGGAGGATGTCGCGGTCGAGATCCCCGCAGCGCTCAAAGAGGGCTTCGTCGACGACGACCTGAGCGATGGTTTCGAGATCCAGACGAGCCGCCATAAGTACATCCTGCGCCCTAAGGAGTCATCCTCGGAGGCGTGGGTCGATCGGATCACCGAGGTCATGTTTGACGAGATGGACGAGACTGCACCGCCTGACGATGCGACGCGCGACTACAACGATTTCCTTGTTGGCTACAACGGGGTCACTGGCGCATCGAGGTGAGCGAGCGCACTTTGATTGGGCTTGCATGCTGCATGCAGCTCTCGTGTACGCTTGTGCCGTGTAGATTGATTACTGTTGTGGCGTCGGTCCATGCACCTTGGGCCGTAACCTTGAACCCGCGGCCGGTCCTGCTCCACGTTGAGCGCGGTCGTGGCGGGGGTGAGCGAGGTCCGCTCGATCTCAGCACTCAGGCACCGGCATCATCCGCCGCTGGCACAAAAATGTGCGCAGAGCTCGCCCCCGGCGGGTCAAAACGTGCCGTGGCATTGCGTGTGCGTGTGTGCCGCCTCGTGCCGCGGCCCGAGACCGCGCTCAGGGCTGAACCAGCCAAACTGTCGTCTGTCCGGTGTGCGTTTAATTCGAAATTCCGTTCTGGATCCTCTTCCGAAGCTCGCGCTTGAGTATTTAGATAAACGTGTTACCACCCGACCGCCCGACGCGTGACCGGGCCGCGGCGGTGCGTATAGCATCGAGATTTTATATCGAAATCGATCGACCGGACCCCTCACGGTCCGGTCCCCACAGTACACCGTACCGACCGGGGGCGCGCGTACGGCACGCACGCCGGTGCGGAGGGTCTCGGCTCTCGCAACGCGCGCCTCGCGGTATCGCGGACCGGCCCGACCGCTCGTCCCCCGAAGCAGCAGCCAGCACTAAGCGTGTAAGCGAGCTTAAGCTAGAGCACGGAGGTCGGCGGTCGTACACGCGGGTGGTTAAGAACTGTCGGCGTTTCTAGTCGGTTACTGGGCCCCGACGAGAAACGCCGACAGTTCTACTGGGTCCGCATGGGTCATGTTTATGTCGATGTTTCTGCTAGTCCAGTTGAGCGGGTGGCTCGCACGAGCCGGCGAAGCCTATTCGCCAGACCCGCTGCAGCTTCTCGCAAATCATCGCTGACGATCTGCACTGATGAAACTCGCCGAGTCTCCATTGTCAAGGCTGGGCATGCTGCCTTCGCTTCATCTTGTTCACTAATCTGTTTTATTGCCTGTGGGCTTAGACTGCTGACCATGACGGTGTGAGTCTGAGTCCGCATGGGCATGGATCCGTTACGCATGTTTAGCCATGATCCACGTTGTCGCAACGCAGCCGCGTCACCCACCGATAATAGCACCTGCGATGGAGATGTACGCTCGCTCGAGGCGAGCAAACCTGCGTCCGCACGAACCTCGGCGAAAGATGATTCGGAGCTGGCCGTGCGCTTGTTTGTGCGCTTGGGCTCAAACGGTGAGCGAAAAGTCGGGGTGCGCGATAGCGTCCGTGCGAGATCAGTCTGAAACCAGGAGCTGCGTGCAACCTGTCGCAGCGTGAAGCGCTTCTTGGAATCGAGGCGCAGCATTGCTCGCAGTAGTTTGCCCAGCTCACGATGCATGCGATCGGGAATCTTAAGGTTTGCCCGTGGGTGCAAGGCAAGCTCCACCAGTTCAGAGAAGGAATCGGCAGGGAATGGTGGCGTGCCCAGCACCATCGCGTATAAAACTGCTCCACAGCCCCACGCATCCGTGGCCAGCGAGTCGTATGCGCAACCTTCGCGGAGGGAGAGAAGCTCCGGGGCCATGTACAGCGGTGAACCGCACATGGTCTTCCTCATGCTACGCCGCTCTGGCTGGCCAGAGTCGAGGTTCAGCATCGCGGCAAAGCCAAAGTCGGCAATCTTGAGCACGGCGTTGTCGTCGAGCAGCAAATTCGCAGGTTTCAGATCGCGATGTGCTACCCCCATCTTGTGGCACCACTGCACGCCCATGACGAGTTGCTGGAAGTACGTACGAGCACGTGTTTCACGGAGTGGTGAACCCACGTCTGATTCGACATCGGACGCCAGCTTGAACACGGCTGGAAAGAGCTCACTGCCGCCATACTCCATGACAAGGTAGATGTTGCTGCGCCCGATAAGAACCTCAAGCAGCTGCACGACGAAGGGGCATTCTCGTCCAGTCTTCTCCATGGTCGAAATCTCGGTGGACACACGCTTAATTGCGCACTCGTTAGCAGCATCCTTGGGAAGAATTTTGATGGCCACACGTGCCGCCGTCCTGCGGTGCATGCCAAGGACGACGCGGCCAAAGCTTCCGACCCCCAGAGTCTCGCTCAAAGTGTACTCGCCCACACGGTCTGCCATCGACGCCACGACGGACCACCAACCACGAGTGGAGTCTTGTTTTGTTTTGCGCGAACAAGACAGACGCGCCGCGGTGGTAGAGCGGATGTGCTGAACCATGCAAACCGAAATGGATAGGAGTGAATCGTAAAGGAATAGCTCGAGCAAATCGGGGACGCTAGGCACTTGTACTCGAAATACATTGTAAGGCAGAAACTACGGATTTGACTGTAGAGCTCCCTGACATAATTCCCCGGTCCGTCGCCGCGTGCGGGGCCGCCGCCGCGCGCGCGCCGGTGTGGGGAGCGGCGCTTGAGCGGCGCGGGGACGGGGCACACTCCCCACAAGACTCCCCAGTGGCGGGCGCACCGAGTCGGAGACGTCGCACAGTGCTTATTGAAGGACAGCCTCCGTGTCAAACGAACACCGTCCACAAGCGCGGCCCTCGTGTGTGTAAGTTCGCAGTGCGGTATCGTTACGGGACCCACCTCACTCCGCCAAAAAACTTGCCCTGTTCGTCAACTTTCCGCCGAGCAACAGACAAGCCACACGGAAAAAGGCCTCTGAAACACGCGGTGTGCTTTTGACGCGCGACACTGAGGGTGCGCGAGCAGTATCAACCATCCACTCAGGTCGATCTTTCAGCGATACGGACAGCGGCACGATGCATGTACGCCTGACTTTTCAGGCTACGTCGGACGGGTGGGTTGGGCTGCAGGTGCTGCACGTATCCAACGGAGTCCACAATAATGAGTCCGAGGCGCGCGTGCTCACGGCCCAGCGGACGGCAATGGCAAGTGAGCGCAAGACTAGGGTTAGGGAAGCAGACAAGCAAAGCCTACACCTAAGCCCGACAGGAACAGCATTGGTGCCCTCACAACCGCAATTGGCACCACTGCCCTCACTGCCCCCCTTGCCCGCCGTTATCGGCGGTGCGCACCAGGGCGAAAAGAACACATATGAGGAGCGCTCGCGACCGCGGACGTCTTTTGCGGAGGACCCCTTGGCGTTGTCAGCCATTTCATACACGACACGCTTCGTCCCTACACCTTCACTCCCTTGGGACGCCTACGCACGCGCACGCCCCCCTCGCTCAGGCGGTGACAGCAACTTTGACGCCGGCAGCGTGTGGAGGGGTGACGTTGGCAGCAGCACCAAGAGCAGTGCATACGGCTCGAGGAAGCGGCGTGCTCGCTCGTTAGATTACGATGCTCGCTCGGCCGAGGTGCGGGCGTCATTGCACGCGGATACGCTCGAATTGATACGCAAGGCTGTGAGGCGCGGCTATGCGGTACGGCATTCGCCACTCGAGTCGACGAAAGGCCAGGGGCCAGCCCCACGGCAGTCTCCTGTGACTGGGCAACAGCCGAGAACCGGTGAGGTCAGCACAAGCCGAGCAGTCACCGCTCCAGTCGCTTTGGCGATCCCTCAATTGCCGATGCGGCCGGCGCCGCCAGCGAGTGGCGCTGCAACAGCCCGCGGCAGTCGCCACTTTCGAAGATCCTGGCGCGTAGCCTCAGGACCCGGAGAAAATACGCCTCTTACGCTCACCCCCGCACATCCCATGCGTGAGCTCTCGCCCCGCCTCGCGAGCGATATGAAAGTCTTATCCACCATGGCGCAAGGGGACTGGCGTCGCATGATCTCGCTGGGCGCGGATCCCATGCCTTTGCTACCTCACGGCAAGCCCCTCGTGTACGCGCCACTTATGCCCATCTCGCCGCGGCCGGACACCGTGTTGCCAGATTGGGAGCGACCCTCCGCGGTCTCCCCGAAATCGGCGGCCGCGGCATGGAGAGACCGGTGAGCGGTGTGCGCTCCGTCAACCGTCGAGCTGGCGGTCCCAAGTGTATGCAGCGAGCTCCAGCGTACTCACACATGCGCGTGTACCGTGATCCGCCGGGATTGGGCGCATTCGATCCTGCCACAACAGTGTCTCTGCTCCACTGTGGGGGCTGGGAGGCTTGTCTCTTCTCCCGATCAAGCGACAAGGGCGAAGGCGTGAGTAACGGAAATCGCCCCGACGCGGCCCGCCCGCCGCGCGCACCGCGGCCAGGACGGGCCAGGTCGCGCGTGACCTGCGTCGGTCTCGGGTCTGTTCACTGAGCGCGGCCCGCCGTCGCCTCAGACCCGGACGCGCTCGCCCGCTCTCGCCTCTCCCGCGTCCCGGTGGGAGCGCCCTCGCTCGAGGCGTCTGAGCGCGTTGGATCAAGCTGCAAACGGAAAGATCTCTTAAAAAGGTCAATATCAGTAACAAATCAGAAAACGCTCTTTGCTGTCAACTTCGACGTGCCCCTGCCGAGTGCCGACAGACGTCGTCCTTACGTGTAACTATCCATCGAGGTCCAATTGACCGCCGAACGGCCAATCAGAAAACGGTGAGGTCACCCGGCGCCACCAGCACTTGCGTTCGGCTCGCGATCGGGAGCGGCTGCCGTTTGCGCACGCTGCAGAAGGCCGCCAGATGACGATTTCTCTCGCGCAGGTGCAAGCACCTCTGCAGCCAGCCATGGCGGCCTCCGTTGCAGCGGCACATGCACAAGGTCGGTGTCGAAGAGCTCGATAAACTGCTCGTTGAGGAGCCGATACTTGGGGCCTGCGTGCCGTCGGTACTCCTCGAGGATCGGCGTGAGGCTCCAGCCCTGCAGCTTGCGCAGGCAGCCAATCATCGTGCCTGTACGATGGCGGCCGAGATTACACATGACGAGAAGCGGGTAGCGCGCAGGGTCGAGCAGCAGCCGCAAGCCCTCGAGAACAGTCTCTTCAGAGACGGGCTTGAACGGGCTCCGCTGGCCGCCGCTGCCGTCCTCACCCAGGTGCACAAGGTCAATGTGCTGATCCTGGAGCCACACGAGCAGTGATTGTGGCAGCTCATCTGGCGCGAGGTAGATGATCGTGCGCAAGCGGAGCTTTTCGAGGAAGGGAAAATTAAGCTCGTTGGGCTGCGCCGAGCGGTACAGGTTCTCCTCGATCATGCCAAAATTTTGTGGCGGAATGTACGTGCCCATGCTTCCTGCATTGCAAGACTTCGCCTAAGTTTTACGTCTGGG
>Ga0164295_10003771_pt1 | contig 12113 bp, 6 predicted proteins | sample GEODES006metaG_FD_111798 | JGI IMG/M metagenome (GOLD analysis project Ga0164295, IMG submission 111798) | Oligotrophic lake water microbial communities from Sparkling Lake, Wisconsin, USA - GEODES006 metaG | ecosystem: Environmental > Aquatic > Freshwater > Lake | place: USA: Sparkling Lake...
AAAGAAGAGTGAAAGAAGAAGCGATCGAAAAAGTGAACGAAATTTCCGGCTCTCCTTTGATTGAAATCAATATCAATATATACCAAGTCAAAGCTTTGTTCAATGTGGAAAGCCTTCACTTTCTATGTCTGGGAGCTTTCAATAACTTAATGCTGTGAAAGAATTTTCAGTATTGGTATCTATTTGGGAAGGGCTTGTGTGATATACCTATTTGGGAAGCAAGGGCTTGATCGCGTGATATCCAAGTGTGGTTAAAACAAATGGAGCTTGTTTACGGAAAATGCGCCTCTACAGCTGTTCTTGGATTCATTGTGGCTGGAGGTTTGCATTTTTGGTCTGCTAAATCTTCGCTTCCCTTGTCAACGCTTGCTAAAGAAACTGTTATGGAAGGCGCTCGAACGTCTAAATTGCTCGTTGTTGCAACTGCTGCTGCTGGATGTACATCGCTTCTTCAATATGGTAGATACTCTCCTCGTTTATTCGAGCTACGTGGCGAGCCTATAACAGCAGGAGTGACTGTCTTTTCAGCAGTCCTTTCATGGAATCAAAGCGGAGCAAGTTCTGGCATTCTTCATCGAGGAGGTGGAGCTTTAATTGCAGGCTGTGCAGCGGCTTTTGTTAGTAACTTAATGAGATAATAGAAGCAGTGGGCGGTAGCGTTTCAGCGACATATGAACGCTGCCGCCCACTGCGCTGATGGTGACACAAGAGGTGAGAATATTGAGAAGTGGATTAGCACTCTTGGCGGAATTAGCGGGACTTTATGGAGCTATGAATTATTGTGTAAAACTATTCAATCTTTTCTGTAGCAATATTAGAACCATTGCAAAAAGATGTTGTTCCTTGAATGACTCGCAAGCATACTCTCTCTCCTAAATAGCTCATATTCCATCTTGCTCCTTCCATTTCTTTTGCCGGAGAGTTGACGATCGTTAACCCATTAGCCAACGTCGGGGCAATTCCAAAGACGGCCCGCATGAATCCCCACACACTCAATAGCGCCGTGTTCAATGGATCAAATCCTACCAACTCGTCAGTTTCCCCCCAATACAGTTGTTGTGCCCACCCTCGAGTTTCACCAAAGCCGCTGTTCATTAAAGCTTGAAACGCAGAAAATGCATTATCGGCGCGTCCAGCTGCTCCCAGCGCTCCAAACTGAAGCCCAGCACTGTGGAAAAATGAACCACCGTTTTCGTACCTGGTCAGAATGGAAAGTTTATATAGGAATGAACAGGTAAGAAGACGCTTTATAAATGCAGTGGAAGTCAGAAAAACTAACTCACATTGGAAATGCCATTTTTCCTTCTTGAGTCGCATATTCAAGCGGGTTTGTTATTGGATAAAGATTGCAGGGAGGAGACCAGATGTTCCCCGCAGAAACATTGTATTCAGAGTAGATTTCAGCAAGTCGAGAATCATAATGAGAAAGCAAAGCAGATGTCTTTGATTCATCTGATATTCCTGCTAAGATTGCCGTGAACGCTATATCGACATAAAAGTAATTCCGGACATTGCCGTCAACGTCGATCCAATCGTTATAGAAATTCAGAGTCTCATTCCAAAAGAGTGCATTAAAGTCAATCACAGCGGCTTTGTGAATAATCGAAGCACGATCAGAAGATGAAGCATCTCCTAACACCTTGTATATCTCTGAAAGGCAAGACATTGCCCAAACACCATGGACGGCTAGATAAGCATCTTGGTTCCCAAATTCAATCACGTCGTACCAATTGCTGGAGTGCCTTCCACCATCTGCTAGACCAGACGCAGGAGATGTAAAAACTACGGGCACATTAGGTCCCGTTACATCTAGACCACGAGAAGACAAATAAGCTTGAACTGCTTGAAGGGCTGGTTTCATCGATGCAAGCCACTGCATATCCCCCGTTGCTAGTACCGTGTAATAAACAGCGATTGGGAACATTACATTCTGGTCCTGCAAAGGCCCCCAAGGACACCAGTAAAACCCAGAAGAGGCGTATCGTTGAGTTAGTCCAAATTTGGAACCATCTGAGAGATTGCACGAATGAGCAGTGTTGTAGCTCCCAGAATAATTTGAGTTTTGCCATCCGCAAGTGGCAAAGAACGTCAGTTCTTTCTGCATAGCCGCAAGAGCGGGGCTTCCAGCGGGAAATAAGGACGTAATCAGTGGCCACCACGACATTTCATGCAAACAAGGAACTGATGCAGGATTGTTGCCAAAGATCCAGCCATTTAGCTGATATTGGACTGCTGTCAGTATAGCTATCTGAGAAGCAAGTGTAGCGTTTGGTAAAAAGACATCAATTGATGGAAAAGGATCGCTAACATCAGATGGAGCAGGAACCTCAGTTGCTATCAGATTCATAGTCATGGAAAGTGTCTGCACATCACCAACAGCGACAATACGGGGAACAACCCTAGGGTCGACAGCTTCAAAACCTATATTGCACCACGTCGTGCCATCAGCGAATGGCTTCGCAAATGACCAAAATACTTGAAGAGGATTTCCTCTGTAACTTGCTTCACCTTCAATAGCAAATAGGGCTCCCGTTGGTGAGAACCGAACAATTTGTTGAGCATGTGGAGAGAGGTATTCATATGCAGAGTTTTTAATCGAGAAGCCTCCGGTAGATGATGTGTTTAGAAACATATCAAGATCTATATACGACGGAATCTGTTGAGAGTGAATAGGAAGTCCACCCGTTGTGGCTAATGAGATTCCTAAACGATCAACATCAATTGAACCAGCAGAATTATACACTCGTTGAACGTCCCACGAAATAGTAGAGACGTTTACTATTCTCAAGGTCCAGTCTTCCGTTGCACTGATTTCTCCAGATGTTAAATTCAAACCGGTTATTGTAATCTCGGTCGATGTCGACGAAACAATACAAGCAGGCTGAATGCAACGCGGAACAACGGAGGCTGATTGTGTGTTTGATGAAAAAAGTGTGCTTCCACCGATAGTATCTCCAGAATTAACAGAAAGAGGAAGATTCGTGGTATTAGCACCTGACGCAAAGAAAGAGAATGTGCCGATTGAGATTGAGCCATCATCAAGAATGTCAACACCTAGTGAAAGAAGTGAAGTAGAAACTGAATATTGCCGAGGCGGTTTATTCCATTTGTCATGGTTTGAATCTAACCAAGTGATCTCGTTACAAGAGGCATCTATAGACCCAGTGATCCCACCGCAGCAAGAAAAATGAATCGTATTGTTTGAATCTATGGATCCTGTTTGATTACTCCAACCCACTTTTGAGTTTGCAAGAAAGGTAGCGTCTGAAAACTCGATCACAGTGATTGTATCGCCAGGAGACGACCATGTGCCAGAGATGTTGCACGCTGATGATTCAGCAGTGCAAACTACAAACAATACAGTGAGAAACACTCTGTTACAGATAATGTGCATCATTTGAAAGATTTGGTAGTGATGACAAACCAGAAACACTCTGATAACTTATAATGTGCAACATCAAGAGACTTTTGACACTCAGATATTTATAGGTAATTTTATAAATATACCGATATCTTTGAACGATCAGAACGATGCGATCAATTCAGCAATCAACAATTATTTGCTTCTTATTGGGCGTAGTGATCTACACTGAGGGCGTCAACGTCCAGAAAAGAGATGAAAGCAAGTTGAACGGAGCGACTTCTTCTGAACCTCGATGCGACATTCTCATTGCTGGCGGATCGCTTTCTTCACTTGCCGCGGCAATTTCTGCTGCAAACGCTTCTCTTTCATTTGCGAACCCTTCGCAAGTTTGCCTCTTGGAATTAACCGACTGGCTTGGAGGACAGATATCTTCTTCTGGAACGTCAGCAATTGATCTTGGAGAAACGTGGACCAACTTTCCTGATAATTTCCCTTCAGTGTTTGCTGATTTTCTTACTTCAGCTCCTATGGGACCATCTACAAACAATCCTGGAGGCTGTACCGTCTCAACAAAATGCTTCCTTCCGTTTACGTTTGTAACCTGGGCTGACACTTTGTTACAATCGTTTCCTAATCTTAGAGTCTATCGATCAACATCAGTCATAGGCGTTACGAGAGAGAGGGAAAGTGGAGGAGGATCGATCACATCCGTAACAGCGGTTCGTAGAACGCCAACACCTGCTCATTTGTCTGGATACGATCGACCGCTCTCAGAATCTCTACAAGATTGGTATTCTTCTTCACCAAGCGAGTATTTCGAAAAGGAAGTCTTGTTGTTTACCATATCAAAATTTGGAGTGGTTATCGAGGCTACTGAGTTTGGAGACGTTCTTCTTCTTGGTCAATTGAATGTAACTCAAGGTGCAGAATTGGAAGAAAATAGCGTAATAAACACTCTTCAGTCTTGCGGCCAAGCTGCTACAATGTGCTTCTGGACAAGCTGGGATAAAGAGCGCGCGCCATCACCAGATCCGTGGCCTGCAGGATGGCCAGGGCCTGCAACAATGGCAAACACCTCTCGATGGGATTTAAAGAGCCTAGAGCACACGTTGACGTGGAGACGTTCTTTTGCAACCAATGTTTCAGATTCCATAACTGTGCGACAAGGAGACGTTTCTTTAATTAATGCTGCCGAAGGAAATGATGAAGTAAACGCTTACCTTTTTCTACCAATAGATGAAGCGAGAGCAACAGCTGCGCTCGGAAAATATGCGGGAGGAATAGATCTAACTGCATTAGCAATGGCAGAAGCTCGTGCTTTTGCCTTTTATCATGCAATAGTTAACTCAACTCCTCGTTTACTTCCTGATTCAACTGGATACTTTTCTCTCAACACCAGCACTGCTGGCACTCTTTCAGGTTTAGCAAAATTGCCGTACCTCCGAGATTCACGACGTGCGGCATCTGGGATTTTAGAATTCCGACTCTGTCACCATTTTGCAGACCCCAATTCACCGGGTCCAGGCCCAGCAGGATGTTATAACGGGGAAGGAGAAGGCGAACTTGCCTCTTCTTCATCTGTCCCTACTGGATACCATTGGCTCGATACGATTGGGTTAGGCTCTTACGGATTTGATCAACACCGTCTAGCGAATTCAACGTGCGTCTTACCGCAATATCTCCAATACGGCGGACTTCCCGGACCGTCTCTTCCCTATTTTCTCCCGTGGCGAGCACTTACCGTTGGAGACGCACCAAATGTGCTTGTGAGCGGCAAAACAATGGCTCAGTCTTTTTACGCAAATTCGGTTACTCGTCTTCACCCTTCAGAATGGTCAAGTGGCGCAGCAGCAGGGGCCGGTGCAACATTAATGGTGCAATACAACTGGACCAGCACAGACGTTTTTCGAAATATTTCAGCGCTTCGAAAATTGGTCAATTCTTCAACAGTAGGCCTTCCTCTAGATTGGAGTCTGTGAGAGGAATTTCAACAAAAGGAGAACATTGTATATGTTTCTAGTTCACTTAATCCCCTCCGTTGAGCCCTCCTTTTCCTATATCTCGCTGATTAGAAGGAATGTCTGGATGAGGGATCACAAGTTGAAAAACAGTTCTCTCACCTTTACACGTGCTAGTCACGTGATGCTCAAATGAGTCGTCAAAGATGAGCACTTCTCCTGCACGCCAAGCTCTTGTCTCTCCAGAGACTGTTAAAAAGGCACATGGGATTCCATCATTCAAATCGTTCATTCCAGCAAGTTCACTTATTTCGTCTTCCTCGCCTTTTAAAGTACGAACAAGAGAGGGTACCTCGAGTCCCACGTGCAGTTTTATTTGACCGTTGGTCAAACCACAATGGGGACGAAGCCGAGTGCCGCCAGCAAGCGAGCTGTACGTTCCTCGAAGTGCAGATCCACCCATACCTAGACTTCTAGCCTCGCGTAATAAAGCGCATGCAACGGGCGTATGAATAGAGCAACCATCGTTGTCAATATCGCGAATCCATGGCGCATTTAATGTGGAATAGGTCCACTCTCCAAGAGATAAATCTGCAATGCATTCATTTTCTACCAGTTTTAAAGATTGTGGCATGGATTTCCATTCTGTCAATAATGCAGGAGAAGCCGTTTTTGCCAGAGCAACTAAATCCTTTACAACTGCCCACTGACTTTCTGTATCATTCTCATCAATCGTGTGCCAAGGAAGAGCGCGCAGGCCGCGAGTATAGTTTCGCGGAAGTTGAGTAGGTCTTTCCCACGGCCCTGATTTAATAAGAAAATCAGCAATTCTTTTTCTTCGATTTAATAACTCATCATTATACCTCGCTGCTGATGGATTGCTGCTCTTTTCTTGTGATGCCAGAGCATCAATTTCAATTTCTCCCTCGTCATTGTCCATTAATGATGAACCAAGTGTTGTCCACAGATCCAAAGCCAGATGAATGTCCGTTGCGCTCTTGAATTGATTGACAGGCCAAGCACCACCCATACCTCCTGGAGCTCCTCTATTCCATGCAGCAATGGCTTGTTTTTTTCTTCCTGCACATCTCTCAATGCTGGCTTCAGCTCTCCATAATGCTGCTATAACAGAAACGGATGCAGTCGATGGAGATGTATTTGCAAACTTTCGAGCACGCTTCAAGACTTGTCGTGCTTCTTCAAATAAATGATTACTCCTCAACGATTCTGATAATTTGACTCTCGACAGCATGAGACTTCCTGCAAACTCTTTTGATTCAGGCGTTGAGACAAGAGCCTCAGAGAAGGCCTTTTCAGCGTTTCGACGCGCATTCAAAGAAGCAGTGGTATTTCTAGCTGCATCATACGCATCTCCAGCTCGTGTCCACAGCTTTGCTATATCTTCAAGTGGAATAGAGCCAGGAAGAGAAGATTGCACTTGAACAAGGTACGGCTCAATCTCTTCAATCATAGTAAAGGGGCGATACTTTAATTGATTGTAATCAGAGGTTACATGATGAGGTAAAGAAAGGAGGAGGAGGAGGAGGAGGAGAAAAGATGCCCTGTTCATAACCAAATTTACGCCGAAGATTTTCAAATCAAGGAAAACAATACAGGAGACACAGGTTCCATATAGATTAATTTAGTCGTGATCTTTATACCGTAACGGAACTGTCTGCATACTTCCCCTCTGTTCTACTGGCTGTTTATTTATATCGTTTGAACCGTATCTTCGAGATGTTCTCCCTTCTCCTATTATGTTATACCACGTTTACGTCGGCTCTTGATAATGGCTTCACTATACCTGCTAAAGGCTGGTCGAGCTGGTATGCTGCTCCTGATGGCTCACAAGTAACAGATCAGTTTATTCGAGCTTCTGCAAAAGCGCTAGTTGATAGTGGATTGGCTGCTAAAGGTTATGTCTACGTAAACGTAGACGAAGGGTGGTTGAAAGGAAGATACGCAAACAATTCTATTTATGAAGACTTGGACAAATTTCCTTTTGGGATGCAAAATCTCGGAGACTACATCAACTCAATGCTAGTAGCGCAAGAAAGCTCAGAAACGATGAAGTTTGGCCTTTATTCATGTAGAGGAACTTGTCAATGCGGCACTGACAAATATAGCGGCCCAGGCTCTCATGGTTACGAATCAATTGACACTCAATGGATGATAAATGCTGGTGCAAAGTGGCTGAAAATAGATTCTTGTTGTGGGTCACAAGATCACGAAACTGCATTCGCTGATTATGCAAAATTTAGAGATGCCATGAATGCATCAGGTACACACGTTTGGTTCAACTTATGCGGGTGGTCAGAGTGGTACGCACCAAGCGATCCTAGTATTAATTACCCTGGAGGTTTCTCTCTCGGAAATTCGTATCGAATCTATGACGACGGAGGTTCATGGAGCGCAATTACAGGAGCAATTAACACAATGGCCTCTATTGGTAACTGGACACGAGTCGGCGGCTATCCTGACCCAGATAACATTTTGGGACCGCACGGAACAGTCGGTGCGGTCACAGAGTCTCAAGCGAGAGTTCAAATGGTTCTGTGGAGCTTGGCACCGACGCAGCTCATTCTAGGCGAAGATGTTACCCAAATGAGTCAGGAGTTTATAGAAACAGTCGGAAACGATGAATTACTAGCAATCAACTCTGATGCACCCTTCATGGGTGCTGCTCGTCGAATTGTCGGTGGAGATCTAACGTGGCCTTGCTCTAGTTCTGGAGGAGAAGTGTTAGAAGTGCACACCCAGAACTGCTCCGATTCTCTAGACTCTACTCAACTCTTCTACTTTAACGACTCTGATTCGTCGTTACGTCCATTTATGAATCAAAGCTCTGTTCTGTCTACGCAAACTTGTGAGTTCAACGACGGAGACATTGTGTCGGTATTTTCTGTCAATGGCGGAGGAAGTGCTTGTGGAGGTGCAAAATGGACTCACATGTCTAATGGATCTATAGTTGGTGCAAATGGAAAGTGTCTTGATGAATACATGTGGACGACTCCGCGAGTTGACTTATGGACTTGTGTCCCAGGAGCTATGAATGAAAATTGGGCTTTTACAAAAGCAGACGTTCCTCCTGTCGGTCAATACTCGGTAGGATTGATTGTGAATGCAGATTCTGGATTTTGCTTAACGGTTTCATCACCTCCCCCGATCAATTCTTGTACAAACATTTGGGCAAGGCCTCTTTCAAATAACGACGTAGCTCTTGCCTTCGTCAATAATGGAGACTTAAATGCGACAATAACTTGTGATCAAGATTGCTTTAATTTAGCGGGGCTGTCTGGCGCAAACGGGATAAAAGTTCGAGATCTATTACAGCATGTTGATCTGCCAAATCTATTGCCACCATTTTCGATGACCGTTGACGTGAATGAGGATGGATCAGCTCTGGCTTATAGGCTAACACCTGTATAGATGACATATTGATGGTCAAAATTGTCGGCATCGTAGTCTAGGATTTCGAACTGATCTTGGATACTAAAAGATTGGTCGTGTCTTCGCTCCGTTTTTTCCAGACAATCTTTCAAAACCATCTTTAAAAATCTAGGTTACACGATGTACCTCTTAAGTTTATCGATATTGTAGTTACCTTGGAATCGGTATCAAACATCTTGGATTTCTTTCTGGACTAAATCGACTAAATCAAATCGACTAAATCACACTTTCGTTCTGGACTAAATCACACTTTCGTTCTACTATGCAGCAAGCACTGCCTCTTTTTTGGAGAATCGGCGCGATAAGTGGAGCCTCAGCTGTTTTACTCGGCGCCTTTGGAGCCCACGGGCTTCAAAAACACCTCGAGAACAACCCAAAAGCAATAGCCAACTGGCAAACAGCTGCATCTTATCATCTTATTCATTCTGGAGCTATATTGATTGCTGCAGCAACTAGAAAACAATATGCAAGTGTGCTCTTTACTTCCGGAATTGCCGTCTTCTCTGGGTCCTTATATCTGCTGGTTCTTACAGGCTACAAGCAACTTGGTGCAGTTACGCCGATAGGAGGATTGTTCCTCGTTGGAGGTTGGATCGCGTTGTTGGTGTGATGGATAGTATCTCACTTTTAATCAAACGCGTCACGTGTCTTACTTGACATGTACATTGAATTCATAATGTTACTTAAAACTGTTCGTCGTCAACGTAGTAGACAAGTCTTCCTCAATCCAAGACCATTGTTGCCCCCGCTTCTGCTGATGACAATGCTGCTGATCGCTCTCAATTGTATTATAATTTATAAAAAAAATAGAAACAATTCTGTTACATTCAAAAACTACTGTCCTTTGCTTTCCGATGTAGACGATACTGATCCCTTTTGTTTTGCACTAATTCTGTCACCAATCGACAATGCGACGCCTTGAGTCTTTGCTCGGATTCGAACGTGTCCTTTAATCGCGCCTTCTTGCCTGCTCTCGACAGAGATATTCACCAACGCATCTTCACCAAAGACGCTTCGAGCATAGAGATTCGCCACAAGGAAAGAAACAGTAGATGGAAGAGTGTCCACCGGCGTTAAGATCCTCATATTGGTCTGACGAGCAATCAAGTGGATAAATTCATGCAAGGACGTGACGTTTGTGTTGACCGACACCTTGTTCTCCCACTCAAAGTCTGCCCACATTGCGCGAAAGGTAGCATCGCTGCATTGCGCAGGAACCACGTAATCCATAATATCGACGTGAATTTCAGCCAAGTTGATCACTGTTTGGTCAGCTCCAGACGCGCCTCCATAGACAATGTTGCCAAAGATATGACCCGTCGCTGTCGATGCGACCTTGATTCCGCCCTTCACAGCCTTGGAGTCCCGCGGGCCCAAGGTGAAAGGCTGAGGCCTCTCCACCACCTTAAGGTCTCCCATCACTGACAGCTCCACCGTGACATTTGTCAGTGTTGTATCGGTTCGGTTAATAACAAGCATCTCAAGAACAATATCATACTCGTGAACACGCACATAAGCCTCGGCGTACACTGGGTCAGCAAAGCCCGTGAGTTGATGCACCCTCTTCAGTCTCTGCTGGAAGTCCTCCACCGTTCCTCCACCTGCAGCCTTTGAAAGGTCCGCGACGTCGTCCAGCGCAAGTTCCTCAGAGACTCCATATGCGCCTCCCTTGGTGCCTTTAAGCTGCCTGATAGAAAGCTGCTGCTCTGGGGCGACTCGTTGCGATGGTTCGCCCTTCTTTTCCTCATTTCCACTGCGAGGAGTGCCGGGAGCACGGTTTCCAATCGCAAACCCGCTTCCAACGGTAGACGGCGAGGAGATGGCGCCTTCACGAATGGCAAGGCTCGTGCGCGCGTGACGCTCGACGAGGAGACCTCGGAAGGTGTCCCTGCATGAACGGAGGAGAACAGGAAGAGTGGCTGCAGATGCCTGCGGGTCGCCGAGTACTCGCATGCACAAGACGACTCTTTCAAAATTATCTTGATCAATGCGAGTGCCATTGCTGACTGAAGTCTGCGGTCCTGCAGCTGCTCCTGATGCTGGAGAAGCTCTAGACGAGCCATAAGAGCGTCCTGAAACGACAGGCATAAGAGAAGGAGGAAGAAGAGTGATTGTTCCGGCGAGCCCTGAAGCGCCCAGCTCAACAAGTGAGCACATGACAAGCATGGCGTCAACAATGACGGCCTTAGCCGCCTTGCTCTCGCGGCCGTGGTGTTCCGAGATGCGCAAGGCGAGCTTGGTAAGAGTAGAGGCAACCACACTGCCAAGGAAGAAATCTCCCGCGAGAAGTTGTTTTCGAAGGGACGGCACAGGCACTTCGTCTGGGTCTGTGACTCCGGCTCCTCCAGCAGGCGCATCAGAGCCTAGGCCAGATTGAGTAGCATACGTTCCATCAGCAAGAACTGCAGGCTTGCTGCTGTTTGATGTCGAAGATGAAACTGCTTCTGCCGCTGACGCAGCGCTTGCAGAGATCTTTTCATTGTGCATGGCTGTGTAGTCGACAAATGTCATTGTTAACGGAAGAGGGCCTATGCACTCGCGAATTGTGTGGAGAGCTGCAGCAACTTCATCGTCAGACTCAGAGTACTGCCCCAGGATCCACAAAGCGACGCGATACACCTCTGAGGCAGAGATCTCTCCTGCAACATCTCGAAGCTTTACAAGGATGCCGCGTCTCATCTCTGGATATGACTCGATGATTTCCCTCACGAATTCAATCACAGATAGGGCTCCGTCTGCATTGAGAAAGTCCATCAAAAGGTGCACAACGTTATATGCCACCTCTGGGAACCGAACAGCACAGCCGTGAATAGCAGAAACAAGCATAGAGCGATACTCGAGCGCTTCAGGTTCAGCCTTAATCACTGCTGTGGAGGAGCTCGATCCTGAGGACGAGACAGACTTGCTGCCTGTCGCGATGATCTCCTTCTTTAATAGCGCCATCACCTCTTCTACGTTGCGAGGGGAGACCAAGTCCATAGCGACCTCTAAAGTCCTTGATCGAACAGCCGTGTTGGGTGTAGAGAGCGATCGGAGAAGGTCCATGATTAGTTCTCGAAGTGTCTTGGCGTGGCGCTTGCGCATAGCTGCAATGCGCTCAAGGACAATGAGCTTAACGTTGTTGTCAGACTCCTTCACCAAGATCTTGATATACGTGTTGGCACAAGCGCGAATGGCAGTTGGAGCAGACGAGAGGGATGCGAGAGTGCCTGCAGCCTCGTAAGCAACACTTGTCGACGGATTTTCGAGCAGAGAGAAGACAACGCGGATGAACTTGGTGCGGTGGGCTGACTCAGCTCGTGCCACCTTGCGGATCAGCTCCAGAAGAATGAGTGCAAACC
>Ga0164295_10003773_pt1 | contig 12107 bp, 9 predicted proteins | sample GEODES006metaG_FD_111798 | JGI IMG/M metagenome (GOLD analysis project Ga0164295, IMG submission 111798) | Oligotrophic lake water microbial communities from Sparkling Lake, Wisconsin, USA - GEODES006 metaG | ecosystem: Environmental > Aquatic > Freshwater > Lake | place: USA: Sparkling Lake...
CGGGGTCGTCGCCGCCTTCTGCCGAAAGGTGTGGAGCGCCACTACGCCCGCCACACCGGGGCGTGATCGTCGCCTTCCCCGGGCGCGTATTCTCCGTCGGCGGCCGGAATTTCTGGCCATTCGCCACGAGGGAGGCATTCAAAGTGGCACCTTACTCAAACTCAACTGGCGCAAACTTCCCCGGTCGACCCGGCGTATGGCCATCGTCGTTCCGAAGGCCTGTGGCAACGCGGTTGTGAGAAACAAAATCAAACGTTGGGTTCGGGAATGCTGGCGTGACATGCAGGAGGATTTTTCGGCCGGATCGGATTCCGTCTGGATTGCCCGCCCCTCGGCCGGCCGGGCGGGGTATGACAAGATCCGCCAGGAAATGACCCGGTTGGCCGAGCGAGCTGGCCTTTGGAATGCGCCGGAGGCTTCGTGAAAACTTTTTTTATTTTTTTGGTCCGGCTTCAGCGGGGGTGGGCGCCCGTGTGGCGGAGTTGGCTGGGAAGCCCGGGCCCCTGTTGCCGTTTTCATCCCACTTGTTCGGAATATGCCGAGGAGGCCATCCGTGAGCATGGCGCGAGTCGCGGACTTTTTCTTTCGCTCGGCCGGGTCCTTCGTTGTCAACCTTGGGGCGGAGCCGGTTGGGATCCTGTGAAGGGGGCGCGATGAAAAAAGGGGGCATGGATCGCAGTTCCTGGGTGGCGGCCGCGGCCTGTCTTTTGCTGCTGGTTCTGTATCCCAAGATCGTCGCTCATTTTTATCCGCCGAATCCTGCCGCGGCGAAAAAAGCCACCGCGGGCGCCCTCGCAAAAAATTCCCCGGTTGTGCCGGGTCCTACAACGGCTTCAACCGTTCCATCGATTAAGCCAAAGGAGACCTTGTCGGCGGGATCCATCCACCGGTCTGGTCCAGAACAGACAGCGGTGTTGGAAAATTCGACCTTGCGGGTGACTTTCAGCACGTGGGGAGGGGGAATTCGCGAGATTGAACTGGTCGGACATGCGGGAGATCCCGGGGAAAAAATCCGGCTCAATCATGGGTCACCGGATGCGATTTTTGAACTGCGGGGCTGGAGTGCGCCAGGGGAGGGGTTGGTGTGGAGTCTGGAAAAGTCCGATCCGCAGGAGGTGATTTTTACCGCACCGGCGCAGACGGGAGGAGAGGTGACGATTCGACGGATTTTCCGGCTGACGGGAGAGTATGCTCTTTCCGTCGAGCAGGAGGTGGAAAATCGCGGAGGAGTTCCCTTGGCTCTTCCCGCGTATGCGCTTTCTGCCGGCGTGGGCGCGCCGGTTTATCTCCGTAAGGATGAGGAGAGTTATATTGGAGCCAGCTGGTTCACCACCGATGCGACATACACCTCCCACAAACTTCCCGAGTTTTTGCCATCCAATTTTCTTTTTCTTTTTCCTCGTCCCGGTAAGGACCAGGTCTCTAGCCGCGAAGACCGGCAGGTCAAATGGGTTTCGGCCAAGAGCCAATTCTTTGCCTTGGTGATGACGGCCTTGGACACGCCGGCGGCCGGCGCGGAAGCCCATAAGATTGATCTCGAAGGCGAGGCCATGCGGGACGGATCGGGTAAGGTTCCGGCCGTTGAAGCCTGGATTAAGCTGCCGGGGTTTGATTTGGGCGTGGGGGCAAAAAATGCCCGAAAGTTTGGTCTCTACGCTGGGCCGAAGGAGGATTGGCGTCTGCGTGGCTTGTCCCACGAAGAGGATCAGGTGATGGAGTTTGGCTGGATGGGGATCGTCAGCCGGCCCCTCCTCGTCGTGATGAATACCATCGAGAGGTGGGTGGGAAGCTATGGTTGGTCGATCGTCATTCTCACGATTCTGCTTAAGGCCATCCTCTGGGTTCCCCAGGCCAAGGCCAACCAGAGCATGAAAAAAATGCAGATTTTGGCGCCGAAACTGAAAGAGATTCAGGAAAAATACAAAGAGGATCCTGCGAAGCTCAACACGGAGATGATGAAGTTGTATCGGGATTACGGGGTGAGTCCGCTGGGAGGATGCCTGCCGATGCTCATCCAGATGCCGGTCTTTCTCGGCTTTTACTACATGTTACTCAGCTCGGTGGAGCTGCGCGGGCAGTCGTTCCTTTGGATTCACGATTTATCCCGGCCGGACACCATCGGTTTTCTGCCGGGGCTAGGACTCCCGATCAACCCGATGCCCCTGATCATGACGGCGGCGATGGTGGTCAGCATGCATCTTACGCCCCAACCGCAGGGGGTGGATAATCCCGGCGCGAAAATGATGAAGCTCATGCCGCTCATCATGCTGGTGTTTTGCTATAACTTCAGCTCGGCCTTATCCTTGTACTGGACCGTGCAAAACTTCCTCTCGATCGGACAACTCATGTACAACCTCCGTCAGCCGATGCCGAAGTTGGAGAAGGTCGCGCATCTGGGCGATGCGGTGAAGCGGGGACGTTGGAAGGGTGGAATGTGGGGGCGCCGTTGAACACGCAGGCTGCGCCTTCCGGGGCCCGAGAGATCCTGGAAAATATGCTGGGACATTTGGGCTTTGCCTTTTCGTTGGAAGAGGAAAAGCGGGGAGAGGACTCGGTTCTTCACGTGCGCATGCAGAATCCGACCCGGTTAATCGGCCGGGAAGGGGAGGTGATTGATGATCTGCAATTTTTGCTCAATCGGATGATGGTCCGGGGGGAGGAACCGGCGCCGCGGGTCATCGTGGATGTGGAAAATTTTCGCAAAGAGCAGGAGGCGGGGCTTTTGGGCGGGATTCGCGAACTGGTGGAGCGGGTCCGCACGGGTGGCGAGACGGTGGAACTTCCTCCGATGAATGCGTATGAGCGACGGATCATCCACCAAGCTTTCCGGGATGATCCGCAAGTGGAGACGGTCAGTCCGGAGAGCCCGGCCCGACTCAAGCGGATCCGGGTTCGCCCACGACGACCGGCGAAGTCCTGAACGACATTCATTCCCCGAACGGTAAAGCGGGATCCGGCCGGCTTTCTCCGGCTTCACGGGTGGCGGTGGGGTTATCCTGGGGGATGATTCTTTTTTTGGTGGTGGCTTCCGGTCTTTACCTGGGAGGAGCCCGGCGTGCGGTCGCCGGGCCGGCGTTTTTGGCGGGGGCGGGACTTTGGGGTTTGCTGGCGTGGCGGGGGGTGGACGAAATTCGTTCCGGCAAAAGGGTGGTCGGCCTGATGGACCTGCCGGTTTTTCTTTTTCTTGGTTATGCGGCGTGGGCGGTGCTTCGGGCACCGTGTGAATATTTCGGCCGGCTGGAATGGCTTTGGGCCTCCGCGTATGGAGCGGTTTTTCTCACCGCCCGGCACCAGTTGCCGACCCGAAAAATGATTCCATGGATTCTAGGGGGATTGGTCGGGGTGGCCCTTCTAACGGAGATATTTGGGTTTCTCCATTTCCGTGTCGGGACTTATCCGATCGGGCCGGTTCCTGTGTTGGGATGGAATATGCAGATGAGGCCGGATTATGAAGAGCGCATGTCGGGAACATTCGGCTGTCCGAATCATTTTGGAAATTATCTGGTCCAAGCGGGAGTGGCGGCGCTCACCTTGGCCAGCTGGCCAAGTTTGGCGTCGACCCTCCGGGTGTTGGCCGGCTGGGCGGTACCTGTGTTGGCCGCAGGGGTTTTCTTTTCGATTTCGCGGGGGAGTTGGATTGCCTGGGTGGCGGGGAACGGAGTCTGGCTTTTGCGCTGGTTGCGACGGGGTCCGTTGAACTGGTGGGGGCGGGGAGTGATTCTTTTGGTGGCCTGCGGAGTTCTGCTGGGCGGATATGCAGCGGCCCGGGGGGATTCAGTTGTCGCGGAAAGATGGGGGAGCCTTGTCGGGAAAGGAGAGGGGCTGGGTAAACTGCTTTCGGGGGAGGGGGATTTTCGTTTGGCGCTGGCGAAGGACGGCTTGGCCATCTGGCAGAAAGCACCGTGGTTCGGAAACGGCCCCGGAAGTTTTGATCTCGAGCACCTGCGCGTGAGCACATGGTATTACGGCACCCGGGCGCTTTTTACCCACAACGATTACGTCAACACGCTGGCTGATTATGGGGCGGTGGGGGCGGCTTTGGTGGCACTCTTCTGGTTATTTTTGGCCGGATTTCTCTGGCGGAGGGGAAAGACGCGGGAGGAGGGATCTGCGGCGGATGTCTGTACCGGCATGGGTTGGGCGATTTTTGCGGCGATGTTGGTCCACGCCTTCGTGGACTTTAACTATCACATTCCCGCAACGGCGATTTCCTCCCTCTTACTCCTTGGTCTGGCCACGACGGTGACTTGGCCGGAGAGGGCGGGCGGGAGCGCGGGGGTTGAATATTTTTCTTTTTGTAGTCGCGCTAATTCTGATGGGGGTAACGGCTTGGCAGGGGGCGAGGACCTGGATGGGATGGAACTCCGTTCCGGAAAAGGCCAAAGAGGCGGCCCAACTTTCCGAGGAACAACTGGCCGAATGCGGAAAGAAGGCGGAAAAGTGGGATCCGCGCTCCCCCGTCTTGGCTGAAGTTTTGGGGGACGCCTACCGCCTGAAGTTGATCGAACTCTATTTTTCTCCGAGCCCGGTTTCCCAAGGAGGGAGGGTGGTGCGGCGGGAGAAGGAGAACCGTTTGGCCGAGGCGGCCGTCCATTGGTACCGGGAACAGGAAAAAAGGTCGCCCAAGGATGATGTTCCTGCCGTGCGTCGGGCCAGTATCCTGGATCTGCAGGGTAAATTTGCTGAGGCGGCCCCTTTATATCTCCTCGCCTTGGAACAAAGGCCGCACAGCAAATTTTTCCAAACAAGTTATGGAAATCACCTTTGGCGGAAGGGGGATTTGGTGGGGGCCCAGGCTGCGTTCGAGAAATCCATCGCCCTGCCGGGGATCAGTCGCCCGGGGGATGAAAAGGATGCTACGACCGAAGCGCAGGGAATGTTGGCGAAGGTAAAAGAGCGGATTGCGAAAGGCGGGCCGATTCGGCAGGGTCGTAAGTTCAACCCACGTGAGGATTAAATATGAAAAGCCCTGAAATTACCCTGATTTTGGTTAAACCCGATGCCGTGGCCGATGGCCTGACCGGGCAAGTGCTGGCCCGCCTGGAGAAGGAAGGGATGAAAATCCTGAACTGCCGGATGCTTCGTTTGGATGGAGCCCTGCTGAAAGAACATTATTCCCATCTGGCCCACCTTCCCTTCTTCCCGGAGATCGAAAAATTTATGTCTTCGGGTCCGGTCATTGCCGTGGCCCTACAGGGGGACAGGGCGATTGAGCGGGTCAGGGAGCTCTTGGGACCGACCGATAGCACCAAAGCCCCGAAAGGGACCATTCGGGGGGATTTGGGGAAGGATAAGATGCAGAATGTCCTCCATGCCTCTGATTCGGCCGAGACGGCCAAGTCCGAGCTCAAGCGGTTCTTTGGTAGCGAAAATCCGTCCGTTTAGACTTGGGTAGGGGGATAGAATTCAAGCTACCCAGGAAGATTTAGCGAATACCTCTAATAATCAGCAGCTTGCAATTATTGAAGGAATTTAAACAAGGAGTTTTTAAGCCTTAAATGACTGTAAGCAAGGCATATAAGCAAAAAACGCAGGCTTTGGCGGCCTGCGTTTCTTGACGAACACCCTCGGAGACATTCGTTATTGAAAAAGGTACGACAGGTAAGTTATTAAAACGTTCAAAAAATATTTGTTGACGGTTCCGCAGGATCCATTACTCTTTACCAGTTCACGAGGCGCTTTGGCCAACAATCACGGCGTTGCGTGGACAAAAACAAACACAAACCAAAGGAGATACTAAACAAAATGATCAAGAATATTACAGCGATTCTTGGCGTGCTTGCAGCCGTGGCCAGCTTGTCCCTCGCGGACAGCGCTCCGGAAGCATCCGCTCAAGATACCAAAAAGATGGTTCAAAATAACTTCGTTGAGACCGCCCAGAAGGGCATCAAGCTCAGCGGATACGTCGATGCCGGTTACAGCTATAACTTCACCGGATCGGGTAACCAAGACCAAGTCAACGGTCGTTTCGGTAGCGATACCGCAGAACGTGGTGACTTCAACTTGTACGCGGTCAAGATCGCCCTTGAAAAGGCGCTGACCTCGGAGAACAAAGCTCAGGCTGGATTCCGGACTGATGTGATGATCGGTGAAGATGCTTCCTACTTCATCAATCGTACAGCAGGTGCAACCACGAACACGAACAACAACTCGAACTCGCTCTTCTTGGAGCAGGCTTATGTTTCCATCCGCGCCCCTGTGGGTAACGGCTGGGACTTCAAGGTTGGAAAGTTCGTCTCGATCCTCGGCTACGAAGTAATGGAGCGTCCTGCCAACATGAACACGACCTATGGCTTGCTGTTCAATGTCATGCCCCTCTACTACACGGGTGTGTTGTCGTCCTATAAGTTCGACGATTACCTCGATGGTAAATTGGGCGTAGTCAACGGTTCCAACACGGATAACAACACAACCACCAATCCGAATGGTACGGACGGCGTTGCGGTTCTCGCTGCGTTGAACGTGACCGCCCCTGGTGGCAATGCGAACTGGAGCAACAACTTCCAGTACAGCAGTGGCAACGACAACAACACCTCCGTGAGCACACAAAACACGAGCTTGAACACTTCGAGCGCAACAACTACGGCAAATGTATCAGCTTACACCGTGATCTATAACACATGGGGTAACTGGGCACCCAAGTTCGCCGACGATAAATTGCTCTTCGCGTTCAACGCCTTACTCGGCAACACCTCGGGTTCGGCAGGCAACACCAACGGCAATGCAACTGGCAGTGCCAATATTGACAGCACGTGGTACGGTGCAGGTGCATATGCGAAATATCAGTTTAACGACTGGTTCTCTCTCTGCAGCCGTGGTGAATATCTCGGTTCCAACAATTCCACTGCGTTTGGCAACCAAGGTTCCAACAACACGCAAGTGAATCACGTCACAGGAAACAACCTCTGGGAATACACCATCACAGCGGGTTTCAACGTGATTGACAACCTCCTCATCCGAGCGGAATACCGCTTGGATTGGGGTAGCAACATCTACAGCACATCCAATGGCAACCAAGATGGTTGTGTCTCGGGTGGCCCGGCTCACTACGCTGGCGCTGAAGTTGTCTACAGCTTCTAAAGACTATTTAGAGCAAGACTCTTAAACAAAACCCCTGGGACCAGTGATTGGGTCCCGGGGGTTTTTGTTTTTATGGGAGGTGACCGTTAGTGGGTGCCGGATATGTGGCGGGCAAGATGCCCGCCGTACATGGGATTGCGCTTGGTAACCGAAATCTGTCTAACTTTGGAGCGACTATAAAAAATCAGAAAAATGGCTAAAATAAACCCAAAAACAATATTTTAGAGCTTGAGGCTGGAATTTTAAGCTATGTAATATACTGGCATGGAATATGATGTGTATTATTTTAAATCATGAAAATAGTTGGCATGGATCGTGCTACATATATAATAGCACAGTTCATAAACCAGTTTTTGGACTAGGCTGAAAACGAAATAAAATCTCGTCGATTTTTGAGTTTTCTACTAAAAAATTGGTCAGATTGGAGCTAAGTTTTGCCAAAAAACACCACTTAGTTTCAGTTAAAACACAAACACAAACACAAACACAAACACAAACAGAAACAGGAGAAAGAAATGATCAAGAATATTACAGCGATTCTTGGCGTGCTTGCAGCCGTGGCCAGCTTGTCCCTCGCGGACAGCGCCCCGGAAGCATCCGCTCAAGATACCAAAAAGATGGTTCAAAATAACTTCGTTGAGACCGCTCAGAAGGGCATCAAGCTCAGCGGATACGTCGATGCCGGTTACAGCTATAACTTCACCGGATCGGGTAACCAATCCGTTGTTAACAGCCGGGTACAAAGTGATTCTGCACAGCGTGGTGATTTCAACCTGTATGCAGTCAAGCTCGCGCTCGAAAAGGCAATGACCTCTGAAAACAAAGCTCAAGCCGGATTCCGCGTTGATGTGATGATCGGTGAAGACGCCAAGTACTTGGCGAATCCCGCTCAGACCTACAGCTCCACTGCCAACAACAACACAGCCCAAGATTCGAACTACCTGTTCCTCGAGCAGGCCTATGTTCAAATTCGCGCCCCGGTGGGTAACGGTTGGGACTTCAAAGTGGGCAAGTTCGCTTCCATCCTCGGATACGAAGTAATGGAGCGTCCCGCTAATATGAACATCACCTATGGCTTGCTCTATAACCAGTTCCCATTCTGGTACACGGGTGTATTGTCGTCCTACAAATTTGACGACTACCTCGATGGCAAACTGGGGGTGGCGAACGGTGCAAATAGTGATAATAACACAACCACTTCAGGTGGAAGCGATGGCGTAGCTCTATTGGCCGCCCTCAACGTGACCAATCCGGGTGGCAATGCCAACTGGAGCAACAACTTCGAGTACAGCACCGCTAGCGAAAACAGCACAGGTGCAACACCTGCAACAAACGCAACAGGCCAGAACGCACTGCCTTCGAACGTAGCTTCTACACCGACTGGTGGCGGAGCCTGGACAATCATTTACAACTCTTGGGGTAACTGGTCTCCAAAGTTCGCCAATGATAAGCTCCTCTTCGCATTTGATAGCGTTCTTGGGAACACCGCAGGTGCTAATCAGGCTGGTGGTCCGCAAAATACTACTTGGTGGGGTGCTTCGGCCTATGCGAAGTATCAGTTTAACGACTGGTTCTCGCTCATGAGCCGTGGTGAATACTTCGGCGGTGACAATCTGAATAAAATTAATAACGACTTAGGGAATGCTAACTCGAATGCTGGTCTAAGCTGGTGGGAATATACGATCACTGCTGGTTTCAACGTGATCGACAATGTTCTGATCCGAGCGGAATACCGCTTGGATTGGGGTGAAAATATTGCCGGTACCAACGTCAATGGAAATGCTGGTCAGCACAACAGTGGTGGTCCAGCTCACTATGCCGGCGCTGAAGTTGTCTACAGCTTCTAAAGAATATTTAGAGCACAGTAGTTTAGAAACCCCTCGGAGCCAGTGATTTGGCTCCGGGGGGTTTTTTGTAGGGCGCCCATTCGTGGGCGCCAGGGGCGATGCGGGCAGGAATGTCCGCCCTACATGGTTTTCCAACCCGCTATCTGACCGGACCGTGCTGATTACTGAAAGATAGAGGGACCTGAGTGATTCATTTGCCTAGACATGAGACTTTGTCTCATCTAATTTTCAAATTTGATGTCAACTCTGTCTCTGCTGAAGCCGACAAACCTCGTCAAAGATTTACCTGCTGGGTTGGTCGTTTTCCTTGTCGCGTTACCTCTCTGTCTTGGAATTTCTCTAGCTTCAAACGCTCCTCTTGCCGCTGGCATCATTGCCGGAATCGTAGGGGGTCTGGTGGTGGGTGCGTTAAGCGGTTCGAGTACCAGTGTTACAGGTCCTGCGGCCGGGTTAACCGCTGTGGTGGCTGCCCAAATTGCAGAACTTGGCTCCTTTCAGGCATTTCTTGTAGCCGTCATCGTAGCCGGGGTGTTGCAGATCGTCTTCGGAATCCTAAAGGGCGGATTTCTATCCTCCTTTTTCCCATCCAGCGTGGTGAAGGGGCTGCTGGCTGCAATCGGGATCATCATTATCTTAAAGCAGCTTCCCCATCTGGTGGGATACGATGCAGATCCGGTAGGAGAAACCGATTTCTGTCAAACAGATCAAAAAAACACCTTCACGGAGTTGCCTGATGCGTTCCGAATGTTTCTTCCTGGCGCGGCAATGATCGGGTTGCTGTCGGTCGGGCTTCTCATCCTCTGGGGAAAGGCATCCTGGCTACGAAAATCTCCAATCCCTGGACCTTTGGTGGCGGTGTTGTTTGGCACAGCAGTTAATCTTGTCCTGATTCGAATTGGGCATCCCTGGGCGATTGTTTCCACCCACCTGGTTCAAGTCCCTGTTGCCGAAGGAGTATCTGGGTTCATGCAACTTTTTGCTTTTCCTGATTTCTCCGCGTTCGCAAAGCCCGCGGTTTATGGAGCTGCAGTTACGTTGGCCGTCATCGCCAGCTTGGAGACCCTTTTGACCATTGAGGCGGTGGATAAGATTGATCCTCAGCAACGAAAGAGTCCGGCAAACCGAGAGCTTCTCGCCCAAGGGGCGGGAAACATAGTCAGCGGCTTTCTGGGCGGACTGCCCATGACTAGCGTGATTGTTCGGTCGAGCGCGAATCTGAACGCTGGAGCCGAAACAAAAATATCCGCAATCTTTCATGGAGTGCTGCTGCTTGGCTGTGTGGCATTTTTCTCGCATTGGTTGAATCAGATTCCGCTGTGTGCTCTTGCCGCGATCCTGATTATGACAGGTTACAAGTTGGCGAGCCCGAACGTCATAAGACAGATGTGGAAAGAAGGAAAATATCAGTTCCTTCCATTTGCCATCACCGTCATTGCGATTGTTTTTACCAATCTACTGACGGGAATTTTGATCGGCTTGGGGATGAGCCTTCTCTTCATTCTTTATAGCAACTTTCGTCGACCCATTCATCAGGTCCTTGAAAAGCACTTGTCGGGAAATGTGATGCGAATTGAACTTCCACCGCAGGTGAGCTTTCTGAATCGCGCCGCCATCCAAAAATCTCTTTATGAGATCCCTGCAGGTGGATCCATTTTGATCGATGCTCGTAATGCCGATTATATCGATCCGGATATTCTCGATCTTCTTGCCGATTTCAAAAACGTGACGGCGAAGGCCCACGGGGTTGAGTTTAAAACGGTGGGACTTAAAGAGAAGTACAGCCGATTTGACGAGCAGGTTCCCTTTGCTGACTATTCGAGCAGGGAGTTGCAGAACTCGATCAAACCAGGGGAGGTTCTGGATCTCTTAAAGGCCGGACATCAACGTTTTCTGGATGGGCGACCTCTGGTTCGGGATTTGAGACGGCAGGCGGGCGCGACCGCGGCAGGGCAATTTCCCATTGCAGCGGTTTTGGGATGTATCGATAGCCGGGCCCCCGTGGAGCACATCTTCGATCTCGGATTGGGGGAGGCTTTTGTCGCCAGGATTGCGGGAAATGTGGCACGGGACAAAATGATCGGCAGCTTGGAGTTCGCCTGCGGGGTGGCAGGAGCCAAACTCCTGATGGTTTTGGGCCATACATCGTGTGGGGCCGTGAAGGCCTCAGTGGAGCTCAAAGTGGCTGGTAAAACAGCAGCGGAAGCAACTGGATGTGATCATCTGGATGAGTTGGTTGGTATTATCCAAGGATCCATCGATCTTAGCCAGTTGAAGGATTTTTCGAATTGGGCTGATGATAAAAAGAAGGCGTTTGTGGATGAGGTCGCTCGAAAGAATGTGATCAACACCATGAGCTATATTCGGGAGAAAAGCAGGATTTTGGAAAAGTTGATTCGGGACAACAAAGTTATGATGGTGGGCGCGGTCTATGATGTACAAACAGGCAGGGTGCAGTTTCTTTAGGACTAAACTATTCAACACCAAGAACTTGAGCCAGTCGCGGCCAGCGTCCTTTTATACTGACTTCAAGCGAAAAAAGAGTATTTATTAATGCATGAAAAATAGCAAATGCGTTGCTCTCGTCCGTGCAGTTTTTGTTGTGGCTGGGATGGCCGTATCTCTTGGAATGGCGGATAGCACGAGCGAACCGGTTATGGCCCAAGATACAAAAAAAATCGTTCAAAACAATTTCGTCGAGACAGCCCAAAAAGGGTTGGTGCTGAGCGGCTATGTGGATACGGGCTATAGCTATAATTTTACGGGCACAAGCCAGACCAGTTCCACCGTCAACGGGCGTCTTGGAGATGACTCTGCACAACAAGGTGACTTTAATCTCTACGCCGTGAAACTGGCACTGGCAAAGGCCCTGACGGATGAAAACAGGGCTCAGGCGGGTTTCCGGGTGGATGTGATGATCGGTGAAGATGCGAACTTCATGAAAAACCGTGATTCGGCGAATGGATCCATCGACAATGCCGACCAAGACTCGAATTCGCTTTTCCTAGAGCAAGCGTTCGTCGCCTTTCGGGTCCCCGTAGGCAACGGCTGGGATTTTAGTGTGGGAAAATTTGTTTCCTTCCTCGGCTATGAGGCTTTAGAGCGTCCGGTGAATATGAATACGACCTTTGGGTTGCTTTGGAACCAGTTGCCATTCTATTACACAGGTGTCCTCTCGAGCTA
>Ga0164295_10003774_pt1 | contig 12101 bp, 13 predicted proteins | sample GEODES006metaG_FD_111798 | JGI IMG/M metagenome (GOLD analysis project Ga0164295, IMG submission 111798) | Oligotrophic lake water microbial communities from Sparkling Lake, Wisconsin, USA - GEODES006 metaG | ecosystem: Environmental > Aquatic > Freshwater > Lake | place: USA: Sparkling Lake...
GCGATTGGCTTGAATCCTAAATTAGAAGCGAAAGTTCCTTTGGTAAAATAGGCCACCACTAAAGCTGGTACACCAAAACCAATGATGGAGGCAAATGCATTGGCAATTTGCGTCATGCTTGTATTTTCAGGTTGTAATAAAACAGACTGAATCTCCATGAATGGCACATGCAATGCAGCTGCCACAATCGAAAATGTAATTAAGCCCCCAAGAATCATACTCAATCCAGTCATGGATATGAATAAAACCATCCTGAATCCAGGGCTCATATTAAAAATAGAAGTTTCATTAGTATACATGTCAATGCAATTAATTGGTACCTTTGCCGACGTATCGGTTAGATGCAAGATAATGAATTCATATGGTATCTATAGGGAACATACAATTACCAGATTTTCCGCTTTTATTAGCGCCCATGGAGGATGTAAGTGATCCCCCATTTAGAGCCGTGTGCAAAGACAATGGCGCAGATCTTATGTATACCGAATTTATTAGTAGCGAAGGCTTGATTCGGGATGCCATCAAAAGCAAACAGAAATTAGATATTTATGATTACGAGCGCCCAATAGGGATTCAAATATTTGGTGGAGATGAGGAAGCGATGGTCTTGTGCACCAAAATTGTTGATACTGTAAACCCAGATTTAATTGATATTAATTTTGGATGCCCAGTAAAAAAAGTAGCTATGAAGGGCGCTGGTGCTGGCGTCTTAAGAGACCTTGACTTAATGGTGCGTTTAACCGAAGCAGTTGTAAAAAGTACCAACCTTCCTGTGACTGTGAAAACAAGATTGGGATGGGATGATAGTAGTTTGAATGTGCATGAAGCCGCATTAAGATTACAAGATGTTGGGATAAAAGCTTTGGCCATTCATGGACGAACAAGGGTACAGATGTACAAAGGCGAAGCAGATTGGACCATCATAGGCAATATCAAAAATGACCCAAGAATTCATATTCCTATTTTTGGTAACGGAGATATCAATTCTCCAGAAAAAGCATTGGAATATAAACATAAATATGGCGTGGATGGGGTGATGATTGGCAGAGCTGCAATTGGTTATCCATGGATCTTTAGAGAGATTAAACATTTCCTTGCAACTGGTGAAAAAATGAAATCACCGACTATTGAGGAACGCGTAGAAGTCGCTAGAAAACATTTAATTAAATCTTTAGAATGGAAGGGACCCATTGGTGGCATCAACGAAATGCGAAGACATTATGCGAACTACTTAAGAGGCTTGCCAAATATCAAAGAATATCGAAATCAATTAGTGCGCATAACAGAACGCGAAGGCATCGAAGCGATTTTGGATGAGATCAAAGAAAAATTCAAAGGGATCGAAATCGACTCAGGTAAAATTGTTTTAGAGAATTACCATGAGCATTGCCCTATCGATTAAAGCAGGGACCAACATTCTTTTTATTGAGAAACAAATTGACCTATTAATTTTTAATGGCCTCAATCACTCTTGCATCCAAGGGATCCACACTCATTGGAAAATAATGTGTCAATACGCCTTGTTCATTGATCAAATATTTACAGAAATTCCAAGCAGGTGTTTGATTGCACCATCCATTTAAATTAGAAGAGGTTAACCAAGTATATACCGGATTCTGCTCCTTGGTTTTTAACACCACCGACTTGGACATCAAAGGAAAACTCACTCCGTAATTTTTTTGACAAAAAGCCGCAATGGCTTGATCGTCTTTTGTTTCTTGATTTTTAAAATCATTGGCTGGAAAACCAACAACAACCAATGATCCAGCAAACTGTTTAGATAATTTTTCTAAATTTTCATACTGGCCAGTATAACCACAATCACTTGCTGTATTTACAATCAATACTTTTTTACCTTTGAATTGCTCAAAACTAAATGCATTACCTGTAATATCTTTTGTGGTTAAACTATAAAACTCAACCGTGCCTTTTTTCATATCCGTATTCACCTGTACTTGCTTCGACCCAGCCTTTCCTGAAGACCACATGATGGCAGGATAGATTGTTTTTAAAATAGATTGACGATAAGTCATCTCTTTTTTCTTCATCAATAATGCAGCAGTCACCAATACCCCCACTGCAATGGCTATTTTAATGATCATATTATTATATTTATTTAAGTACATTTTTTTTGAGGCATTTATCCAATTAATCTTTTTAACAACCAGCCCTTGCCTTTATAAGGAGGATATTTAAAACTAGGGTCTATCCAAGTAGGTGTTTTTAAAACTGACTTTGTATGCGTAAATGTGTCAAAACTTAATTTACCATGATAGCCTCCAGTGCCGCTATAACCCCTGCCACCAAAGGGTAATTCATGATTGGTGATATGCATCGTGGCATTGTTTACACAAGCCCCGCCTGAAGGCACATTGGTTAACCAATAAGCCTCATCCACTTGATTTTCAGTAAATACATAGAACGCCAATGGGTTTGGATTTTTTTGAATAATAGCCAAGGCTTCTTCCTTGGATGCATAAGTAAGAATAGGAAGAATAGGTCCAAAAATTTCATCCTGCATAATTTTTGCATCTGGTTGAACACCTACTATGATCGTAGGTTCAATAAATAATTTTTCTCTATTTGATTTTCCTCCATACACAATTTCACCATCTCCTAAATAAGAAGTTAAACGCAACCATTGTTTATCATTAATAATTTTACCATAATGCTCTGAGCTTTCCGCATCTGCTCCATAAAATTTTTGAATCGCAATGATTAATTCTTTAAGAAGTTCATCTTTTAAATGATGAGGTACTAAAATATAGTCAGGCGCAATACACATTTGACCGCAATTGGAAAATTTTGGATTGGCTAAACGGCGCGCGGCTACTCTTAAATTGGCATCGTCACAAATCACTGCAGGACTTTTTCCGCCTAGCTCTAAAGTTACTGGCACTAAATGTTCTGCAGCTAATTTGTAAATTATTTTTCCTACCATGGTACTTCCCGTATAAAAAATATGGTCGAATCGATTTTCTGTAAGTAGCGGTGGCAACACCTGGGCGCCATCCCCTTCTAAATATAAAATATAATTTTCAGGAAATAATTCAGTAATAATCCTGCGCATCACCGCTGCAGTGGCTGGCGCAAACTCACTTGGTTTTAAAACAGCACAATTCCCTCCTGCAATGGCCCCAATCAAGGGCGTAAACAATAACTGAAATGGATAGTTCCAAGGAGCAATGATACAAACTACGCCCAATGGCTCTTGAATAGTAAAACTAGAAGAAGGCATATTGACTAAATTAGTAGCAACTGATTTAGGCTGCATCCATCCTTTCAAATGTTCGATGGTATAATTTAATTCACTTAAGAAAAAACCCACTTCAGTCGCCCAGGCATCTTCATCTGTTTTTTTTAAATCGGCATGCAATGCTTTGTACAATGCTTGCTCGTTGTCAAGTACCAACTGCTTGAGTCTTTTAAGTTGTAAAAGTCTAAATGCAAAAGGCTGGGTCGCACCTGACCGAAAATACTGTCTTAGTGTCTCTATTGATGTTTTCATAGCTTCTATAATGTATAGCAATTTAAACTTTAATCCTGATACCTATGGCAATTTATACCTTCCTAAAAATAATTTTAGCATATGGGCAATTTTTAATAATTTACTATACTTAAGAACTCCCAAGGAGTACCCTTTCATCTTTTATATGATTGCCATGAAAAAAATATTAAAATCAAGAAGAGATTTTGTCAAAAATACCGCATTGGCGTTAGGCGGATTTTACATTGTCCCTAGACATGTATTAGGTGGTCCAGGATTTATTGCACCAAGTGATAAATTACAAGTTGCAGGTATTGGTGCTGGTGGAAAAGGAGAAAGTGATTTATGGGCCTTCTACCAAAGTGGAAAAGCAGACGTTGCATTCTTATGTGATGTAGATGATCGCCAAGCTGTTAAAAGTCGTGAAAGATTTCCCAAAGCAAAATATTATAAGGACTATAGAGAGATGTTAGACAAAGAACATAAGTTGATTGATGCAGTCTCTGTATCTACACCAGACCATATGCATGGCGTTCAAGCCATGGCAGCAATGCAAAAGAAAAAACATGTGTATGTACAAAAGCCAATAGCACATGATATCTACGAAGCTAGAATTATGACTGAAGCCGCACATAAATACAATGTAGTGACACAAATGGGTAACCAAGGTGCATCAGGAAACGGGGTACGTGTGTTACAAGATTGGTACAATGCAGGATTGATTGGAGATGTGCATACTATTTATTGTTATACAGACCGTCCAGTATGGCCGCAAGGTGTGATTCGTCCAACAACCGCATCTGCAATTCCAGCAGGTTTAGATTATGATTTATGGTTGGGTACCGCTCCTCAAAAGGATTATTTTGATGATGTATTACCATTCAATTGGAGAGGCTGGTGGGATTACGGGACCGGCGCATTAGGTGATATGGCATGTCATATTATGGCACCAGGTTTTGCAGTGTTAGGATTAGGTTATCCTGTTTCGGCAGAATGTAGTGTAGCTACAAGATATACTGCACCATGGCAAAGAGTATATTCACCAGATAGTCCACCAGCAGCATCTCATATCATTTTAACTTTCAAAGGACAAAATGGAAAACCAGATGTAAAATTGCATTGGATGGATGGAGGAATTCAACCAGAAAGACCTGCTGAATTAGGACCAAACGAAATCATGGGTGATGGCGGTAATGGTATTATTTTTGAAGGAACCAAAGGAAAGATGATGGCAGGAACTTATGGTATAAATCCACAATTGCTTCCTACTAATTTAACTAAAACAACAAAAGTGCCTGAAAGTGTTGAAAGAGTCAAAGGGGACGCTGAAGGACATTACGCAGCTTGGGTTGAAGCATGTATCGCAGGGCCAGGAAGTAAAGAAGCAAAAGTATTGAGTTCTAATTTTGATATTGCAGGTCCTTTAACAGAATCTGTATTGATGGGTAATTTAGCCATCCGTTCTTATGATGTAAAAGCCAATGATGCAAAAGGATTAACTAGCTACCCTGGAAGAAATATTCAGTTACTATGGGATGGGCCAAATATGAAGATCACCAATTTTGACTTAGCGAATCAGTTTGTAAAACGAACATATCGTGAAGGTTGGAGCCTAGGTTCATAATTAAAAATATATGGAATCTTTAAAAGAGTATTTTTTATTAAGACCCGATATTCATTTTTTGAATTTTGGTTCTTTTGGTGCAACACCAAAACCAATATTCGAAAAATACCAAGACTGGCAAAGGATTTTAGAAGCAGAGCCCGTGCAGTTCTTCGCATTTGATGGCTACCAATACCTTGCAGATTCAAGAGCAGTTTTGGCTAAGTTTTTAAACTGTGCAGACAAAGATGATTTAGTCTATGTCACCAATCCAAGTTTTGCAGTCAACATGATTGCTAAGAGTTTTCCTTTAGAAGCGGGTGATGAAATTTTGGCTACAGATATTGAGTATGGGGCTTGTGATAAAGCATGGGAATATTATTGCAGTAAAAAAGGGGCTATTTATCGAAGACAAAAAATCAATCTTCCCATTGTTGACAAAGCACAATTTATCGAAGATTTTTTCAAAGGATGTAATGAAAAAACAAAAGCCATTTTCATTAGTCATATCACCAGTGCTACTGGATTAATTTTACCTGCAGCAGAAATTTGTGCCATCGCTAAAGCAAAAGGACTCATCACTATTGTTGATGGCGCACACGCACCTGCACATATCCCATTGGACCTTAGTTCCATTCAGGCAGATTTTTATACAGGCGCTTGTCATAAATGGATGATGGCCCCAAAAGGATGTTCTTTTTTATATGCAGCTAAATCGGTGCAACCAATTTGTGACCCAATGATTGTAAGTTGGGGTTACCAGGCTGCCAAGCCATCGCATTCCAATTTCCTAGACTACCACCAAATGATTGGTACCAGGGACTTTTCGGCTTTCTTAACAGTGGATACTTGTATTGAATTCATGGAGCAACACGACTGGAAATCTGTAGGAAGAAAATGTCATAAAATGGTTTTAGAACATGCTTCAAGATTTTTTTCCTTATTGAAGAGCAAGGCAATTTGTCCACTTAACAGTGAATGGATTGGTCAAATGATTAGCATACCCATTCGTACATCTGACCCAGAAAAATTACAAAGGACCTTATTTCTTGATTATAAAATAGAAGTTCCTATTATGCGACAAGGTAACGATGTATACCTAAGGTATTCAATCAATGCTTTTAATACTGTGGAAGATCTAGATGCATTATACAATGCATTAGCGGAAATTCAAAAAAAAGGAATTCTTTTGAATTAGGATAGCTCATTGTAAATTTTATTTAATCCTTGATATCATCACCAATTCAACGTTTTCATAAAAGTAGCATCATCTCTTGCAGCATCCAACTCATTGGTTCCAGTATACGCTTCTTGTTCAACAATCATATGCTGTACCCCTCGCTTTGCAACCTCTGGCAATAAAATTTTATAATCAATTGTGCCTTTGCCAATGACACATGATTCATGCCCTTCTGGTGTATTTACTTTCACAAAATCTTTGACATGCACTAATTTAAAACGATTTGGAAACTGATCCATATAAGCTATTGGATTAATACCTGCAACTCTTGTCCAATAAAGATCCATTTCAAAATCCACCATAGCAGGGTCTGTATTTTTCATAAGGATATCCTGAGGTACAATTCCATTCATTGGAACAAAAGAATATTCATGATTGTGATATGCGAAACGAATCCCGTATTTTTTAGCTATCTCGCCACATAGATTGAATTTATCTGCAAATTTTTTGTAGTGATCAATAGTTGGTTGTGCACCTATATGAGGACAAATCAAATACTTCATTCCTATTTCACTTGCTTGAGCAACTTTACTTTCAAAGTCTTCTGAAATTTCACAATGAGATGAAATAAAGTTCATACCTAAATCATCCATCACTTTTTTCAATTCTGTATGTTTCATTCCCCAGAATAATCCTAATTCACCTTCAAAGCCTTCGATTGTTTTATAACCATTAGAAGCAATTTGTTTTAAAACACCCAAGGTGTCTTTATATAGCGCCTGCTTAACGGACCATAATTGTAAACCAAATGGTTTTGATTTAACAGGCATTGCCATTAACTCATTTTTAAATGGTATCGATAATGTTACACTTGTTAAAGCAGCACCTCGTAAAAAACTTCTTCTTGAATTTGACATAAAATAAAGTTGTAACCCTGATAAACAAAGTAAAATTATTTGTTGGGTCTTCTTATTTTATATACCCAGCTGTAGCAACTAATGGAATAGCTTCCAGATGATCTTGCAATCATTAAGATAAGAATATAAATGTAATTTTATTTTTTATTCTTTTATATATTTCCCTTGGTAAAAAAGGGTTTTTTGAGATATATTGAGGAAATTGCTCTTGTAACAGGTTGAACCTGTTATCATGATTTCAAAAGAAGCACAATTAGGATATATTTAAAAAAGTGATCATACAATATGACAACAGTTAAAGGCCCGGCTATATTTTTAGCACAATTCTTAGAAGATTACCCTCCATTCAATACCTTAGAGAGTATATGCAAATGGTCGGCAGGGTTGGGTTTCAAGGGTGTGCAAATTCCAAGTTGGGATGCAAGATACATTGATTTAAAAAAAGCAGCAGAAAGCAAAACCTATGCCGACGAGATCAAAGGCATCGTGCAAGCTGCTGGATTAGAGATCACAGAATTATCAACTCATTTACAAGGACAGTTGGTGGCGGTTCATCCTGCTTATGATGCACAGTTTGATGGTTTTGCACCAGTGGAGCTTAGAGGCAACCCAAAAGCAAGAACTGAATGGGCGGTCAGTCAATTAAAATATGCAGCAAAAGCATCTCAAAATTTAGGCTTAAATGCACATGCCACTTTTAGTGGTGCTTTATTATGGCATACTGTTTATCCTTGGCCTCAAAGACCCAAAGGTTTAGTAGAAACTGGATTTACTGAATTAGGTAAAAGATGGTTGCCAATCTTAAATGAATTTGACGCTGCGGGTGTAGACTTATGTTATGAAATTCATCCAGGAGAAGATTTGCATGATGGCGTTTCCTATGAAATGTTTTTAGAAAAAGTGGGCAATCATCCTCGTGCTTGTTTATTATATGATCCATCGCATTTACTATTACAATGCATGGATTATAAAGGTTATATCGATGTCTACCATGAGCGTATCAAAATGTTCCATGTAAAAGATGCCGAATTTAATCCGAGTGCAAAACAAGGCGTATATGGAGGTTATCAAAACTGGGTCGATCGTGCTGGTAGATTTAGGTCTCTTGGTGATGGACAAGTAGATTTTAAAAGTATCTTTAGCAAGTTAGCAGCTTATGATTATAAAGGCTGGGCAGTATTGGAATGGGAATGTTGTTTAAAGCATCCAGAAGTAGGAGCAGCAGAAGGCGCTGTATTTATTCAAAACCATATCATCCCTGTAACCGAAAAAGCTTTTGATGATTTTGCTAGCACTGGATCTGATGAAGCATTTAATAAAAAATTATTAGGCATGTAATCCATAAGCCAAATAAACAGTTCAATATATTCAATCAAACATTGCACAATGCGTAAAATTTTATACACTCTATCAGTAGCCCTTTTACTAGTAGCATGTGGTGGTGGAGCAACAAACAAAGCATCCACAACTGAAACAACAACTATAGCTCGAGAAAATGAATTATCTGACAATCCAGATTATGCAAAAGGATTGGCCTTAATTGCAGGAAGCGATTGTTTAAATTGTCATAAAGTAGCTGAAAAAAATATTGGACCTGCCTATCAAGATGTGGCTGCAAAGTATGAAAATACAGATGACAATGTCGAAATGTTAGCTGGAAAAATTATCAAAGGCGGAAGTGGCAACTGGGGCGCTATTCCAATGACACCCCATGCAAACCTTAGCGAGGAAGATGCAGAAGCGATGGTTAAATACATTTTACTATTAAAAAAATGATTTTAACTCATTCAAATACTGATCATCAAGACTTCTTATTTGATTAAATGTTTCAATAAAAAATTATGAAAAAAAAATTGCTTACTCTAATCTTGGTAACTTTTGCAGTACTTGGTATGAATCAAGTACAGGCTCAAGAAAAATGGATCTCTTTATTCGATGGTAAAACAAAAAATGGCTGGCATGCCTATGGGAAAAAAACTGTAGGTGAAGCATGGAAAGTAGTAGAAGGCGCTTTGATGTTTGACCCTAGCAATAAAGTGAATGGAGAAATTGTTGGCGGTGGTAATATTGTAACCAACGAAAGTTTTACCAATTTTCATTTACAATTAGAATGGAAAATTGCTAAAAATGGAAATAGTGGTATTTTCTTTTTTGTACAAGACAACCCAGCTAAATATAGAGAACCATGGCATACAGGACCTGAGATGCAAGTCATAGATAACGATCATCATCAGGATGCAAAAATTAGTAGTCATAAAGCAGGTAATTTATATGATCTTATTGTAGGCGATGAGTCTGGCGTTAAACCTGCAGAAGAGTGGAATCAAGTGGACATTATCGTAAATAAAGGGAATTTAGTAATGAAATTAAATGGTGTAACATGCGTAAATACACATTTAGGTGATGATAGCTGGAAAGAATTGATTAGGAGGTCTAAATTTGCAAGAGGCGAATCAATTGATTTTGGAAAAGTGTTTTCAGGACATATCAGCTTGCAAGATCATGGTGATAAAGTTTGGTACAGAAATATTCGAATCCAAAAATTATAACCATAGTAATTCTAACAAGTGGAAAATAAACATGAATCCTATATGCGTCAAGCCCTTTTACAAGCAAAGCGGGCTTTTGATGAAGATGAAGTACCAGTAGGTGCTGTCATTGTGATGAACGATCAGGTAATTGCAAAAGGTTATAACCAAGTACAACTTTTAAAAGATGTTACAGCGCACGCCGAAATTCTAGCACTCTCTAGTGCTTGTGAAAACTTGCAATCTAAATACCTGCCTGAAGCTACGCTCTATGTAACCTTGGAACCATGTTTGATGTGCGCTGGTGCATTGTATTGGAACAAGATTGGCCATATTGTATTTGGCGCCTTTGACGAAAAAAATAGCTACCGTCGCGTCACAGAAAAAAATCCATTCCATCCTTCTACTACCCTTACTGGAGGTATCCTGCAAGAAGAATGCGCTGCCTTAATGCAAGCTTTCTTTAAAGCGAAACGTTAGCTATTTGCTTTTTTACTTTAATAGCTTAGTAATAAATAGCTTTCTTGCTTAATCCCTTTTCTTTTTATCGAGTGAAGCTATTGAAGCAATAAACATAGCTACCCCTCATCCTCATGCGGAAGGAACCGAAATCGGCTTCGGGGTACTATGTTTATTGCTAAATTCCTATACAAGCGCAGTCAATAAATAATTACTGGAGTAATCCGTTTTTAGGATTATTAAGGAACGTTATTTTCATCTTTAGGGCGCAGTAAATAAATAGTTTCTGGAGTAATCCGTTTTTAGGATTACGAAGGAAAGCTATTTATTTACTGCGTTCCTACTATTTATTGAAAAAAAGGCATCAAGTCGCTTAAATCAGCGCAAAGCATTGTAATTTTGGCATTCAAACATTCAAATTAAAAAGAAAAAATATGTCATTTACATTACCTGCATTACCCTATGCACATGAAGCCCTAGAACCGCATTTTGATACATTGACCATGCAAATTCACCATGGCAAACACCATCAAGCTTATGTTGATAATTTAAATAAAGCCATTGCGGGTACCCCTAATGAAAATAAAACAATCGAAGAATTAGTTGCGGTTGCTGGAAGCATTAGTCCTGCTGTTAGAAATAACGGTGGTGGTCATTGGAACCATACTTTCTTTTGGAATAGTTTAGCCCCAAATGCTGGTGGACACCCAACAGGTGATTTAGCTACAGCGATTGATGCAAGCTTCGGAAGTTTTGATGCATTCAAAGAAAAATTTGCCAACGCAGGTATGACTCGTTTTGGAAGCGGATGGGCTTGGTTGATTGTAAAAGACGGCAAATTAGAAGTAAGTTCTACACCAAATCAAGACAACCCATTAATGGATGTAGCTGAGGTAAAAGGCGCACCAATCTTAGGTGCTGATGTTTGGGAGCATGCCTACTATTTGAAATACCAAAACAGAAGAGCCGATTATTTAGCTGCGTTTTGGAATGTAGTGAATTGGTCTGTGATTGCAGATCGTTTTGCTGCTGCGAAATAATTAAATACAAAAAACAATACTCAAAACCGTCTCCAAAAGGGGCGGTTTTTTTGTTGTATGATTCAACTAACTAAGGCACTGGGTCATAGCCATATCCTCCTCCAGGCCTGCATTTGCTAAGTCTTTTAATGCCCATCATCATCCCTTTAATGGGGCCATATTTTTGGATTGCTTCTGCAGTATATTGAGAACAGGTAGGTGTGTATCGACACTTGCTTCCTCCTAAATAAGGGGATAATGCATATTGATAAAATCGGATCAATACGATAAATGGGAAGGCTATGATTTGTTTAAGCTTATCCATGGATACGTTTTACTAATTGATTCAATATCAATTTCATTTTTACATTGATCTCTATTTGTGGTAACACATTTTCTTCCATGTATAAAATAAAGATACTTAACCGCTTGCCTTGCAATGCAAGCTGTGCTTTGAAAGCAGGTAGTTCTAAACGATATGCTTCTCTCAATAATCGCTTTACTCGATTACGTTGTACTGCCTTTTTAAATTGTTTAGTGGGTGCGCCTACCCCTGCTTGTATAATAAGCGGTGCTGGATTTGTTGGATGCTCTTCGGCAATATTTTCTAAAGTATAAATTAATCTAAGCGGCGAATTAGACATCGACTTGCCTAAAGCAAACAAATTTTGCATTTGCTTCCTACTCTTTAATTTATCCTGATGTTGATATGTAAAAATCTTTGGCAATGATGAATATACTTGTTTACATTTTTATGAATGGTGCATTAAAAAAGTCCACCCGAGAACGAGTGGACTTTAAAATTATAAGTTTCTACGAATAGAGATTAAATTATTTTAATCCTTTCTCGCTAGATACAGTTAGTTTCTTGCGTCCTTTCTTACGGCGACTTGCTAATACTTTACGAC
>Ga0164295_10003775_pt1 | contig 12099 bp, 9 predicted proteins | sample GEODES006metaG_FD_111798 | JGI IMG/M metagenome (GOLD analysis project Ga0164295, IMG submission 111798) | Oligotrophic lake water microbial communities from Sparkling Lake, Wisconsin, USA - GEODES006 metaG | ecosystem: Environmental > Aquatic > Freshwater > Lake | place: USA: Sparkling Lake...
ACTACGGATCAGGAGGTTAGAAGTTCAAATCTTCTACGGCGCAGATGGTTTGCGGCTGTAGTTCAATGGTAGAACGCTAGCCTTCCAAGCTAGACACGAGGGTTCGATTCCCTCCAGCCGCATTTAATTAATAATCAACGATATCTATATAAAACCTATAATAAAACTTAGACAATATCTAAATTTTGTCATTCATTTCATACGAGTAAAATAAAGTCACCCTCACCCTGTATTTGTCCTAGGGGGAGCGGTAAGGTTTTAATTTAAATATGTCATTTCGATTTCACCGCGGGATACGACTTCTTCCCGGGCTTCGGCTGAATCTCTCCAAGACCGGCACTTCGCTTTCCTTGGGTGGACGTGGGCTTTCCCTAAATCTTTCTCCCTCTGGGGTGCGAACCACAGTGGGCATTCCAGGAAGTGGAATGTCTTATCGATCTCCAAAATTAAAGTGGGGTAGTGCGCCGATTGGTTCACGCGGGGGGACTTCGCCTACTCGGTCGGCAACTCCAAGGGGTAGAAAAGAAAAACTCCGCACGATTCTTTCCGATCCCACAAGGTATCCGCAGATCGATGAGGAGTGTCGGAAGCTCATGACCGATCAGCCCTTGCACTGGGAATGGATGTTGGCGTACCGACTGATGACCCTTCGCTTCACCGTGATTCGGCAGGATTGGGAAAACGTAACCGGAGCTAGAGAAACACCCCGGCATCCCCATGGAATCCGTGATGTTCTTTCTTGGAATCGCAAGCAATTGAACAATCTGCAGGGCATCGTCAACCGCATATCCGGTTTCGGTGATGAACGCGTCACAAACGAAGCCTTTGGTCCGCCCGGGGTTAAGGGAAATCCGGAAAAGATCGTGGCTTGGGTGGATTTGATCTGCGGTGACCTTGCGGCTTGTGTGGATTGGGAGAGAGAGACCCAGACCCTTCGTTGGTACCCGGAAGGGGGGCAACTATTGACGGCGATGAACGGATGGACTCTATGCATCCTTAAGCCCTTCTTTGAAATGCTGGCGAGTTTGGAAAAACAGCTGGCGGTGGTGGAGCAGACCAAACGATTGGATCTTTATGTGAAGATTGACGCCTTCGACGGGGATAAAGCGGTCAAGGTTCTAAGAGAGATGCCCAATCGGTTATGGACCCCATTTTCCGAAGATGGCGAGGCCAAGGTGGACACAGGTGGTCCGAGCGGGATTGAGCCTCCAACTCTTGAGTTTGGCGGAGGAGGAGGGGGTGGAGATGGGGAAAAAGAACCCAAGGTATTCTTTGATGATGGCCAGGTTAGGGTGACGGAACATCTGGTGACCATCGGCCCGCCATGGAACAAGGCTTTTGCGGTTTCGGAGATCCGGTCGGTCACTCATGGTGCGAACAAGGAGAATTCGATTTTTCGAGGACCCATGCGAAGCCTGGGATGGCTCTTTATCGCCTTGGGGATTTTATCGGGTGTCGCTGGAGTTTGGATAGGAGTCGCATTTTGTCTTTTGATGGGGATAGGACTGATTTTTCCGAACTTTAAGCACGAAATACCCTATAGCGTGAACATCTGCACCGGCGGCTTTTGGGAGACGGAGTACTTGAGCAGCAAGTCGCTGGAATGGTGTGAAGCTGTCGCCTCTGCGGTTCAGCAAGCGATGTCATATAAGCCCGAACCACCTTCGAACGACGGGGGGCAATTCATCCTTGGACCGCAAAGCAGATTGAGGAATTGAGGGCTTGGGTGCGGTTGTTTATTCGATAAAACTAGTAGTTAATGAAGAGTCACTATGCCCATCAGTGCGCCCAGGTATCGTTTAAGCTAAATAAGGGCTAATGGGGTTAGTAAAATCAAAGCAGCGGGTTGCAGACCACGGAGAGGTATTTACTCCTGCGTGGATGGTTGAGGACATGCTCGACTTGGTAAAGGGCGAGACTGAGCGTATCGATTCGCGCTTCTTGGAGCCAGCATGTGGAGATGGCAACTTTCTTGTGCAAATTCTGAAGCGCAAACTTATCTCTGTGGAACATAAGTATGGCAAGTCCGGGTTTGAGCGACAGCACTTTGCCCTTTTTGCATTGATGTGTCTTTATGCGATTGAACTACTTTCGGATAACATTTCAGATTGTCGTGCAAACCTTCTTCGGATCTTTGCCGAGTACCTTAAACTCGATCCATCGGATGACGTATACAGGGCGGGCTTCTATGTGTTATCGCAAAATCTTGTCCACGGTGACGCCATGAAAATGCGCACTCATAAAGACCAAGCAATTACATTCGCCGAGTGGGGATATCTAGGTAAGGGGCGCTACCAGAGACGTGATTTCCGATTGGATAGCCTTGCTCAATCTTCAGAATTCAGTGCAGAAGGTTCGCTTTTTGCTCAACTGGGCAGGCATGAAATCTTTACGCCTACAAAAACGTATCCATCGATGACGATTGGAGAACTAGCTGCCTTTTCTCCAAAAATACTTTGATGAATGTTCAAGCTCAATTCGCCTTGCGAGGACGCAACCCTGACGTGCTGACTTGTATTGCCAATCTTTCCAACGACGAGGTTTTCACCCCGCCAGAGTTTGCCGGCCGGATGCTCGACACGCTCACAGAAGCCTGGGCGGATAATAATCAGGGGGCAGATATCTGGGCCGACAAGTCGGTGAAGTTCCTAGACCCATGCACGAAATCCGGCGTGTTCTTGCGCGAGATTACTAGTCGTCTCAGTAAAGGCTTAGAAAAAGAAATTCCGGATCTGGAAAAACGTGTGAACCATATCCTGACCAAGCAAGTATTTGGGATCGGGATTACCCAAATCACTGCTTTGCTCGCTAGGCGTAGCCTCTATTGCTCAAAGTATGCTAATGGGAAGCACTCCATCGCCAATTCCTTCGCCAGCGACGACGGGAACATCTGGTTCAAGCGCATCAAGCACACATGGGATGGGGACAAGTGCAAGTATTGCGGGGCTGCACGATCCATTCTCGACCGAGGTAAAGACCTTGAAACCCACGCTTACGCGTTCATTCACACTGACAACATAAAAACTCGGCTGGCCGAGATATTTGGAGGCAATATGCAATTTGACGTAATCATAGGAAACCCCCCTTATCAGCTTGGTGACGGTGGCGGTGGCGGCGGTGCTTCTGCGACACCCATATACAACTTGTTTGTTGAGTCCGCCCTCTCCCTCGAGCCACGGTACGTAGCGATGATAACACCTTCCCGATGGTTTTCAGGCGGCAAGGGACTCGATAATTTCCGCGACCGAATGTTGCGTGACCACCGTTTAATGAAGCTTGTTGATTTCCCGCAATTGTATGACGTATTCCCAGGGGTCAAGATTCGTGGCGGCATTTCTTATTGGGTATGGGGACGTGAACACAAAGGTGGCTGTGAGGTAGTCACCATGATTGGAAACGAAGTCATCGGTGAGCCCGTAGTGCGGAGGCTCGATGCATACGATGTTCTGGTTCGGCGAAACGAAGCGGTACGGATACTTGATAAGGTCACTGGATTCCGAGATCGGACCCAGAGTGAACCGAGTCTCGGCGACCAGGTGTCAGCGAGGAAGCCTTTTGGATTAACCAATCAACGTGGTAAGCCTACGAAAAATGGTCTTAAGAAGCCTGTGTTGGTTTATGGCAATCAGCAAACATCGTTCATGGAACGCTCCGCAATCACCAGCAATGTTGACTGGATTGATCAATGGAAGGTTCTTTTGGTCAAGGCTCACGGCACAAGCGGACGCGATGACGTGACGATTTTGGGAGAGCCTGTTATCGCTGCTCCAGGCTCCGCATGCACCGAGACCTATCTTGTAATTGGTGTCTGCAAATCCGAGACCGAAGCTAGAAACCTCGCTGCGTATATGCGAACGAGATTTGTTAGATTTCTCGTCTCGCTGCGAAAGATCACTCAAAACATTACGCGTGACTCTTACCGTTTTGTGCCACTACTGCCTACCAATCGCCTGTGGACCGATAAAGATCTATTTGAGCGTTACGAAATCACACCGAAGCAGATTGCCTTTATCGAGTCCCTTATTGCCGAGCGACCTAGTGACGACGTAAGCGAGTCTGGTGAGGAAGACGATGAGTAAGACCATCGAAGAAATCCTTATGCCCAAGCCGGAGGCCCGGCCGCGCATCTACGCCTATTCCATCGCGGACAAGGCGCACCTGGGTCAACTCAAGGTGGGCCAGACCACACGCGTCGTTAAACAGCGCGTCGCTGAGCAGCTCAAGACCGCCAACATCAAGAACTACACCATCGAGCTGGACGAGCCCGCTGAGCGCGACGACGGAACGACCTTCACCGATCACGAGGTGCGCGCCGCCCTCGACAGGAAGGGTTGCCTGAACACGGAATTGGAATGGATGCGCTGCACACTCAAGGACGTGAAGACCGTCCTCACCGAACTGCGCACCGGACAGCGGTTCAGCGGCACGCACGACCAGACCTTCGCCATGCGCGCCGAGCAGCGCGCCGCCGTGGACAAGACCCACGACTATTTCCACTCCATCTGGAACGAGGATAAGCACGCCGTCCCGCGTTTTTTATGGAATGCAAAGATGCGCTTCGGAAAAACCTTCACTGCGTATCAACTAGCTAAGAAACTTGGTGCTAAGCGTGTTTTGGTAGTTACTTTCAAGCCCGCCGTGGAAGATGCATGGCAGACGGACCTGGAATCCCATGTTGATTTTGATGGTTGGCAGTATCAGTCGCGTAGTTCCGGCAGTGATCCGACCAAAGTTTCCGCACTCAAGCCACTTGTATATTTTGGCTCGTTTCAAGATCTACTGGGACGTGACGACGTGGGAAATATTAAGGCCAAGAATGAATGGTTGCATAAGATAAAATGGGATTTGGTTGTTTTCGATGAATATCATTTCGGCGCTTGGCGTGAGTCGGCCAAGGAACTATTTGAGGGTGAGGAGGAGGCCGTTGCAAAGAAGGAATTAAAGTATTCCAAGGATTTGGATGAAGTTAACGAAGATCTTGCGGTACTTTCTGAAAAAGAGTCTGAGTTTTTGCCAATCACAACCAAGGCGTACTTATATATGTCTGGTACCCCGTTTAAGGCGCTAGCAACGGGAGAGTTTATTGAGGAGCAGATCTTCAACTGGACCTATACCGATGAACAGCGGGCTAAAGAGAACTTTGCGAAAAAAAACCCTGATAAATGGAATCCTTACGGAGCGTTACCGCAGATGCGCTTACTAACTTATCAGATGCCTGACGAACTAATTGCAATCGCGAGTGCGGGAGAGTTTGATGAGTTCGATCTTAATGCTTTCTTTGAGGCTTCTGGCCTCGGAGCTAAAGCCTATTTTAAGCACAAGACGGACGTCCAGAAGTGGTTAGACATCATAAGAGGGGGGTTTGCACCTAAGGCTCTCGAGAATCTTAAAATGGGGACTCGTGCTCCTTTTCCTTATTCCGATGTCCGGCTTTTGCCCTATCTCCAGCACTCATTCTGGTTTCTGCCTAATGTCGCAGGTTGTTACGCGATGGCCAATTTGCTGGCCGAAAAGCAGAATGTCTTCTGGCAGGACTACAAAGTGATTAAAGCTGCTGGCGTAGCTGCGGGAATTGGGTTGGATGCGCTTCCACCTGTGCGCAAGACTATTGGAAGTGGCTTTGATACCAAGTCCATCACGCTCTCGTGCGGAAAGCTAACCACTGGCGTTACTGTACCGCAGTGGTCATCGATTCTGATGCTGCGAAATCTTAAATCGCCTGAGTCTTATTTTCAGTCTGCATTTCGCGTGCAGTCGCCTTGGTCGATAAAAAATCCGAATGGTGATGACCCCAATGAGGAGGAAATCCTCAAGCCCGTCTGTTTTGTCTTCGATTTTGCGCCAACACGGGCTCTGCGGCAGATCTCTGAATATGGTATTGGGCTTTCACCTGATGAACCAAATCCTGAAAATGCGGTAAAAGAGCTTGTTTCGTTTTTGCCTGTTTTGGCTTACGACGGCGCAAACATGACTCAGATCGACCCTGGTGGAATCCTAGATATGGCAATGACTGGTAGTACAGCCACGCTGCTAGCCCGGAAGTGGGAGTCGGCAATGCTAGTGAATGTCGATAATGACACTTTGCGCCGCATCCTAGAAAATCCCGAGGCGATGGCCGCCGTGGCGCGCATCGAAGGCTGGCGCTCGCTCGGGGATAACATTATCGAAACAATCATCAATAAGAGTGATTTGGTTAAGGATCTGAAGAAAAAAGGGAAAGAAGGGCGCTTATCGACCAAAGAAAAAAAACAACTTACTGAGGAAGAGAAGGAATATAAATCCAAGCGCAAGATGGTGCAGGAGAAGCTTATCAAATTTGCTACGCGGATTCCGGCGTTCATGTATTTAACCGACTTTCGTGAAAATACCTTACAGGACGTCATCACGAAGTTGGAGCCTGATTTGTTTTTGACGGTGACCGGACTGACCGTAAAAGACTTCCATCTACTGGTTCGCCTCAAAGTCTTTAATACCGAACATATGAATCAGGCAGTGTTTGCTTTCCGGCGTTATGAAGACAGCTCGCTTCGATATACGGGTATTAATAGTCATGAGGGGCTTACTCGAATTGGCGGGTACGACACTGTGATAGCAAAGGAATAGAAGGGTTTTTCTGTGAGCCATCTCGTTTACCAGCATCTCGAAAACATTTGCCGGGATGCCTTTGAGAAGCATCAGAATGGGTCACTTGAGAAAGTGAGATCTCGACATAAAAGCTTTTAGTCTGCTTGCGGTCCCCAAAGATAGCTTCAACTGCTTCGAAAGACTCGTTACCGATGTACATGGATTCAGCTGAAGAATCTCCTTCGCCAAAACTCGCTGAGCTTCGGTCACTACTGTTTCCCGGCCGAATTTAACGCCTCGGGCCTTGGCCGCTTTCATTCCCGCCTTGGTTCTCTCCCGAATCAGATCCCGCTCAAATTCGGCCACCGCTGCCAGAACGTTTAACTGGAGCTTGCTGGCTGGATTCATAGAACCAGCCGAGGTATCGATACCTTGGGAAGGAACTACCAACCCTACGTCCGTTTTAAGAAGTCGGTTGATGATACCAGCCAAGTGCTGGGTGCTCCTACCAATACGGTCGAGTTTCCAAGCCATAATGACTTTGATCCGTCCTGCATCCGAATCGGCGAGCAGTCGGTTCAAGGCTGGTCGGTCGAAGTTTGCCCCTGAGATGCCTTGGTCTTCGTAGATAATCGGCTCCCAGTCTCGGAATTTAGCATGATTTAGTAGTTCCATTTTCTGAAGGTCGGTATTCTGGTCGTCTGTACTAACGCGAAGGTAAATGGCCACCTTTGTTCGTTGCTGGGGTATGGGCTTGGGCTCGAAATCGGGACATATATGGGGCAACGCTCTGGCAGTCTGACCGACTTCAAACAGCTCATATGATCTCATACCTCAAATATCCTGTCCGTCTTGGTCCTCTGGGACGATAAGCTCAACCGGCTGGTCTGAGTCGAGTCCAGGCAGGTAGGGTTGAATCCATGTCTGTTTTGGCGGTGGTTCCTTTGCCATACCCTTAGACCCTTTGAGTCCGCTTACGTTGCTCATAACACTTTGAGTTTTTGCCTGAGCGGATTCACTTGAGTCGTTATCCACGAAAGCTCAGTTTGAATAAATGAATTGTCTACTAGCGCTCGGGGTTTTATTTGCCTGCTTGCTTAATCCTGTTTGGGCAAAGGACACCACCCCCGCCCTTGCCATCGCCAGCCTCACCGACCCCGCCAAGCTGGCGACCCTCAAGGGTGAGCGAGCCGCCAATCCGAGACTTCAGAAATGCGTCTACTGGCTGGCCTATGCCGAAGAGCAGGGGCAGAAGCCCGAAGCCGTTCTGGATGAGTCGGCCAAGCTGAACAAGACTGAGGGAACGCAGTATGCTGGTTTCGTCCGTTGGGGCTTGCTGGAGAATCTAAAGATTGCGAAGGAATTGGGGTTGTTAACCCCTGAAGGAATGGCCGAGTTAAGACGAGGTAAGTCAGCAACGATTACCAAGGGTCAAGATGCGGGGCAGGAAGCAGAGGCTGACCATGTGATACCAAGGGCAATTTGCCCAGAACTGCAAAACCAGGTGATGAATTTAGAACTGCTCCCAGCCTCACTTAACCGATTGAAAAGCGACAAGGTGACAGATAGAGCGAAGGTTTTCGCGAAGGAGCTTTATGAGGCGAAGTTGCTTTCGGAAGAGGGGTGGAAAAAGGTTCAGTGCTATTAACCCGACTTTTTTGAGGGGGTTAGAAGGGCTGTAAAGTGTTCAGAACGATGGTGTTAAAGAGGGTATGGGGTGTAGTGCAGAGATTGGAAAACGCTACGAAAAAGCGAAGCACAGAGTGGGCATTGCTAATACTGAAAAGGGTGCTTAATTGATTGAATGATAAAGAAGGGTTTATTATGTCTACTAACCCTAACGATACTCAACACCCTCGCATTCGGCCAAGACACCACACAGACTTTTGCAGCTGGCGCAAACAGCCTGAATCTCGTTTTCGTTAATATTGGAAACCCCGGAAACAAGAATGACGTTAATTGTACACTTGAGGGTAGATATCCTATTAACACAGTTGGAACAGTCAGCTACAAATACCGTATCTCCAAATATGAAATCACACGTGACAATATTACAAAGGCTAATGCCGCAGCGTCGTTTGCAATTACCTTGGAGGATATGTCGTTTGGAGTCGGCGGGAACGGACCAAACAAACCAGCTACAGGGATCAGTTGGAATGAAGCTGCACGATTTGTAAACTATCTGAATACAAATAAAGGATTCCCCCCCGCATACAAGTTCTCCGGAGCAAGCATCAACGAAAACATACAACTGTGGCAATCTACCGACGTTGGTTATGATTCCGCAAATCCCTACCGAAACAAGAATGCCAAGTTCTTTTTACCCAGTATTAGTGAGTGGCATAAAGCAGCGTACTACGACCCGGTGGCAGATAAGTATTATCTCTATCCGACAGGCAGCGATAGCGCACCGACGCCTGTTAGTGAAGGCACTAGTCCGAGAACTGCGGTATTTGCGCAAGGCTGGACCACGCCAGCTGATGTTGATAAGGCCGGTGGCTTAAGTCCCTACGGAACGATGGGACAGGGAGGTAATGTATCGGAATGGCTTGAAAATGCTTTTTATTCACCGGGCCCACTCAACAACAACGATCCTCTCAAAAACAGGGCTGTAAAGGGAGATGATTTCAAAAACTTTGAACGATATATGGGTTCAGACACCATTGATAATTACATCGCAACTAATGAATCACAACTCAGAGGGTTCAGAGTAGCTTCTACTGCTGAATTATTTTTTGAAATAACCCCCACAACAACCCTACCCGCGATAGCATCTAACGTAGCACTCGGTTCATTAATTAGCGTATCCAGTACCTATGAGGACAACATAGCAAACTTTGGCCCCCTAAAATTAATTGATGGCTCAACCTCTGAGACACCTAACAGTTTCTGGTTAGCGAAAGGCACGGGTGATGCTATTGCAGGGACTATGCCAGCTTGGATTATATTTGATCTCCGTCGCGCATACGAATTGGGAACCATTTCTATTCTTAATGCTAAAAACAGTCCATTTAATGATAGGGGGGCAAAGAATTTTTATATTTCAACTTCATCTGATGGAATTACTTTCGAAACCGTCAGCGGCGTAAAAACACTGGGCTGGCAAAATACTTCTTTTCAGAGCTATCAATTCCCATCGAGCATTGTGGCCCGATATGTAAAGATAACACTTCAAGATGCGAATGGTGGAGCGGTTGGCCTTAACGAAGTGAGAATCTATCCTGCGCCATCAGCGTTATATGCCTTAACAAGAATATACGATAATACGATGGGTTCTTTGACAGCAGAGCCTGATCTGGCGACATATGAGGCAAACTCTATTGTATCCTTAACAGCGAGTCCAAAGCCGGGATTCCGACTCAATAGCTGGTCAGGTGACGCCACCGGAAGCTCCAGTACCATTTCTATAACCATGAATACTGATAAAACGATTTCCGCAAACTTCGGACAAGACACTGGTGATAATGATTCTGATGGCCTATCCAACTACCAAGAAACAGTTACGTATGAAACGAATCCTAATCAAAAAGATACCAATACAGATGGAATTGAAGACGGGCAGGCTGTGACACTCGGGTACAGCCCTACTTTCAACTTCAGCGCATTAATAACCCATCTGCAAAGTCACCCACCAACAGGCCTCTACACAGCTAGCCAAATGCAGACAATGGCCATTGGAGATCTTGTTCTTACCAAGAACGCTAGTGGCGTATTCGTCCTGAACTACGACATTGAAAAATCCACAGATCTTCAGAGTTGGCTTCCCTACGAATCATTTAACTTACCACTAACTAACTTACCGCCTGACAAAGCCTTTATTCGGATTAAGGCGAAGCAGTAAGTCAGTAATCCTTCTTCAGTCCTCTACCAATCCCCGACAAAATCCGTAGTACCCGGTTTCCGTAGCTAATTACTTTCGGGGGAGTGGGGAGACAACTCCTTTGCAGCGAACAGACCTCAATCCGCTAAAAGGATGGCTATATGGGGGTCCCGGGTTCAAATCCCGGCGGCCCGATGGAATAAATATGTGTGGGGGGGGGAGGGAACCCAACTGATTCTTAATACGCTATCCGCTGGAAACGGCAGGCTGAAAAAGCGGGGTGGGTGGGGGTGGGGTCTCTGGAATTTAGCAATTAGGATGCCTCGTAAAACCCCGTAAAAATACCTCCTGCTTCTTTTCGTTGGTAAGCGCGGTTCTTTTCCTCCGAAAAACAAAACCACCATTATAGAGGCATATAATTAAATCTTTGAATAACAGGACTCCGAAAGGCCTGCGAAGCGGAGGGTGACGCCATTTTACAACCTAATCGGAGGGGGTCTGCTGACTTTCCTCCGTAAAGCCCTGTCACTTCGACATACCCCCCCCCTTCGCGTGCGCGAGTCGCGCGGTTCGAGGGGCGGTTTTTGACAATAAAAAGCCCCCCACCCGAGTTGCAGATGGAGGGCTGTTTGGTTTTGGTGTTAAGCGGCGGCTTTGGTTTCCAGCGTCCGGATGCTCGAAAAGAAGATCCGAATCAGGACGTCGGCTTCCTCCAGACCTTCCCTGACTGCTTGACCATTGCAAGGAAGCCCAGCCCGCTCCAAGAGCTGTAACGCACGGCGGGCGATTCGAAGTTCGGCAAGACAAGCACGGAACTTGTCACAGAACTCCTTGGCTGAGGGTGAGCCTTCCGCCTCTCCGTGCCTGAAGTAAGCGGCCGTGGCCGACCGAAGCAGTTGTTCGGCCAGATGGCCGCCAGCTCTATCCTCTGGCAAAGAGCCAGCCAGACCGAGCAAGGTTGAGGTGAATCCGAGGAGCCGATCTGAGAGATCGGAACCTCTGGTTGCGGTTGAGGGTTTAGTCGATTTAGTGATGGTTGTGTTCATATAATTAAATTAGTCCCGTCCGTTTTCTTTGGAGGGACAGCCTCTCTGAATTGGGGTGAATTTTGGGGTTTTGGTCATACCTCTATGAGTTTTTGCCCTAGGCAAAACAGGAGGAGCCAAAGAGGTGTGGCGTCAATCAAGTGTCACAAGTGTCACAAGTGTCCCGTGTGTCTTTGGCCAAAAAGACAAAAATATTCAAGGGTGACATGATGCATTAAGTACAAAGGGAGGCGGAAAAGTGCGTTGTGACAGTGTGACACTCGTGACAGACGTGACACTCGATTGGCATCTGCCTCAATTTCAGTGCGCCCAAAAGTAGCGAGTCGTTGCCCATCCTCCGCCTGGTTGCTCGTAGGACACTGACTTAACCTCGGGAATCATCTCCAAGGCATTTTCAATAGCTTTTGCAGATGGGTGGTGAAGTTTGCGTTGTATTTCCCTTCTGGAAAGCCCTGCCGAACTTTCCTTGAGGAGATTGGAGAGCTTTTGCCTCAACTCGCTTTTTTCAAGTTCTCTTGACTGATCAAGTAATACTAGCTTTTCACTGGCATAATATTTCGCCAAAGCGACACCAACCTCGGCGTCCTTCTCGTCGACAAGATTGGGCTCGTCCTTCTCTCGCCTCAGAATTGCCGAAACTAGCGCAAGCCGAGATGCCCATTCGTGCCA
>Ga0164295_10003779_pt1 | contig 12094 bp, 13 predicted proteins | sample GEODES006metaG_FD_111798 | JGI IMG/M metagenome (GOLD analysis project Ga0164295, IMG submission 111798) | Oligotrophic lake water microbial communities from Sparkling Lake, Wisconsin, USA - GEODES006 metaG | ecosystem: Environmental > Aquatic > Freshwater > Lake | place: USA: Sparkling Lake...
CGACTAGGTCATTATACAAAATTATTCAGGAGTATGTGAATATCGAGTTTCAATTTGAAGGCAAAGAGAAGTTGAGAAATTTGAAGAGTTTATCTCATAACACTCCTGATACGGAAGAGAAGATGTATTATAGAAAATTGTTTGAAGAATATTATCCGAATATGAGTCATATTGTGCCATACTTTTGGATGCCAAAATATGTGGACGCATCTGATGCGAGTGCTCGAACGCTGAATATTTATAAGGAAGTTCCGAGAAGAGAAACAATTGAAGAACCACTCGACGCATAATAATAATTTTTATTAGATGAATATATATATATGGATAAACTAACTTCATTTCAAAATAATGCGTTTACTTTAATTATTATTGCAACATATTTGATATATTTTTTGAGTGCTATTGGCATATCAAAAACCGCACCAATGTATTTAGACGATTTTGATTATTATGTGAAAATATACATTAGTTTATTTTTGCTCTGGCGTTTCAATATGTTCAGAAAAATAGAATTTAATGAGCTTGATAGAAAAATAGCATTTAGTGCTGGATTATTCTTATTTACAAGCACAGCCGTTTATACGATATTGACGAACTATCTTCATAATAAAGTGCACAACACCGATAAAACTGTAAATAAAACTTTAAAATATACTTTTGGAATACTTATCATATTTTATGTGTGCTATTTATTTTATAGGAATTTTTTAGCTGGAAAAAAATAATAACTACAATCGTTTAATCTTGCTAGTTTTGTTTCTGTATGATTTTCTTTTTTTTGTTTTATGTATATTATTAAATGTTGCATTTGGATATTTTTGCTGGCTATTAAAAAATATTTCAATGTGGTTCATTATTTCTTTTGTGATTATTTTATCTATATTATACTCTTTCATAGATTTTGTTTTAACAGTGGTTCGCGTTTCATTTAATCTGCATTTTAAAAATTCTATGCAATAATCTTTTTCTAGATGAAATAATTTATCAATCATACCAGATTTTATTACTCTTTCAAGTATTGTGTTTGAGTTCAAATTGTATATATAAGATTTAATTTTGATATAATAGACTTCATCAGAATGCATCTCTGGAAAATAAGTGTCATCAATAAAACAGATTTGAGTATTCCTTGGTATTTTTGAACATTTAATAAAATCATTGTGGGTTTTATTATGTGTTGACCTGCATAATTCCACTTGTTTACCATTTATTTTAAAAGCGCATATGATTTGGTCAAATAAGTCGCAATTTACCTTTTTTTCAAAGTATGTTTTGATGAGATTTACCCACGATTTTTGGCGCTGGTTATTCGTATAAATCATTACGCTCTTACACTTTTTCGACGCTTTTTTAATTTTTAAATATTCAAGTATTGATTCTATGTTTGGTCTTATATATTCTGGAAACAAATCCAAAAGCTTATTGAAAACTTCTTGTTGCATTTCAATGGTTATATTTTTATCTTTTGCGCAACAACATATAGATTCCCAAATTAAGCATAATTGCGTAAAATAACCGAGTGTTTCATCTAAATCGAATACTACTATTTTGTTGCTAGTAGACATAACTATTTTATCAATATATTTTTAAAAAGTAAAATAAAATCACGATAAACCAAAATCACAGAAAATAAGAATACAATAAAATAATAATAAAACATTATATAAAATACTACATAATGCCTTATAATTTAACTGAATCAGACTATAAAAAAATATTAGAATATTACGACAAGCCCGTTCCTAGAAGTAAGAGATTACTTAAAAAAGACGCAGAAAATATAATGGCTTTGAAATTATGTGGTTGTATCAAAAAATTAGGACCATTGGACCCAAAAAGGGAACCTAGGTCGATTGGCATTTGCACGCGTTCTGTATTTAAAACAAAGGGTTTAAAACGCGGCACTTTCAAATGCAAAAAGAGAAAAATTCAAATGACAAAAATCTCGAGAAAGGGCATTTCTATTGGAACAAAAACGCGCAAATCTCATTAATATAAAAATGTTATTATATTTATATTAATGATGAAAGTTCACAATTATGACATAATTATTGTGGGTGGGGGTATAGCTGGTCTTTATAGTGCTTACAAAATTCAAAAAATATCACCGCAAGCAAAAATTCTCGTTTTAGAGAGATATAAAAAGAAATGGTTTGGAGGGCGTCTAGGTAATTTCGATTTTCACGGAGTAAGTGTAGTAAATGGAGCCGGTGTTGGTCGAAAAGAAAAAGATAAATTACTTATAAATTTGTTGAATGAACTCGATGTGCCTTTTCACGAATTTCACAAGAAACAACAATTCGCGTCTACTATTCATCCACCTTGCAATGTCAAAAAAACCTTTTTATTTCTTAGAAGAGAATATAACAAGAACAAGGACAGGCAACACATAACATTTAAAAAATTTGCTTTGCCTTTATTAGGGAAAGAAAACTATGATAATTTTTTGATTTGTTCTGCATATACAGATTATGAAAACGAAGATGCCTATGACACCTTATATAACTACGGATTCGAAGATAATTATGAAGATTGGGTTGCATTAAGTATACCGTGGAAAGAATTGATTAACACTTTGTCACACAAAATTGGATTAGAAAACATCAAAATATCATCTGATGTTATCAACATTGAAAAAACTGGAGATTATTGCGGGTTTTTAGTTCACACAAAAAAAGGCACTACTTATTCTTGTAGCAAAGTAATTCTTGCAACAACAATAGATTCTGTTATGAAATTAGTTCCTAGTGCATCTAGTAAGAATAGCATATATCAGCAAATACGCGGTCAACCATTTTTGCGTCTTTATGCCAAGTTTTCAAAATCATCTATTCCAGTAATGAAACATTATGTGCCAACAAGTACTGTTGTGCCTGGGCCTTTGCATAGAATTATACCATATGATGAAAACCAAGGAATATATATGATTGCTTATACTGACAACGAAGGTGCTACGGATTTAAAAGGACACCTGGATAATATACCAGAAAATAGGGATTTTTTTTGTCGATTGTTAGAAGTTTCTCTCGGTATTCCTGAGAACACTCTTAAAATTACATCGTTGTTAGATTTTTACTGGCCAATAGGAACTCATTATTATACTCCTTTAAAAGGTGGTTTTAAAAATAGAAGTGAATTTATAAAAGAAGCGCAACATCCTACTCCTGGAATGCTAATTGTTGGAGAAATGATAAGTGAAAATCAAGGTTGGACGCAAGGTGCTTTAGAAAGCGTTGAAAAGGTTGTTACTCAAAAATGGATAACTACTCCTTGTTGAAATCTAAAAGCATGTAATATCCGTGATAACCTATTACCGAAAATGCTAGCATTAAAAGAAGTTGATAGACAAATTTATTTGGTGCAGGGCGTTCATAACCGATATATAGTAAAACGGGCGCTACAATAAAAATATGGAATAAATTCACATTGAAACTCTTTTTAACGAGAGAATAAGCATATGATTTATAAGAGTGGTAAATTATGATAAAAATGCCTAAAAAAATTAAAAAGGGGAACATAAATTTTGGCATTGATGCGTTTTTTAGAGAAACATATAAGAATAATCCTCCTACAAGAATTATATGAAATAGATGTACAAGCAATTCTTTATTCATTATACTTTATAATAATATTTTTATCTAATAATATTATAATATGCATAAGAAATATCACTTTTTAAGCCTTCAAAAACATCAACACGGTGGAAAAAAAACAGTTAGAAGAGTTCAAATTAAAAATGGCAAGGGCCATAAAAGTATTTCACATTACAGAAGTGGTAAATTGGTAAAGACTGCAAAAAAAGGATTGAACAGTTTAGAGATGGAAATGATTAAAATGGGCAAATTCATTCCTGGATTATTCAAAGACTGCAATTGTCATAAAAAAACAAGAAAAAACCGTTAATTTGTTCTTAAATGTGTTGGTTTGCGTCTATTATTTATGAATTTCTTGAAAGGTTTCTTAGTGGGCTTCTTAGTGGGTTTCTTAGTGGGCTTCTTAGTGGGTTTCTTGGTGGGATTCTTTTTAGGAGGTATCTTCTTTTTTAATTGTGGTTTAGGCTTAGGTTTTGACTTTAGATTTGCATGAGACTTGTCGTTTGTTTTAATTTGAGAAGCAATCTTTTTAATTACAACTGGAACCAGTTTTTTTAATGTTGGTACAACTTTTTTTATATCCTTAAAGTCATCTGTGGTGGAAGAAACTGGAGATAATACTGGGGATGGGTCAGTGTCCTCGCTAGACGCACCATAACTAGTATCAGTACCAGAGTCAGAATCGGGTTCAAATGCATAATCTGTTTTATCGGAAGTGTCTGCTTGATAGCTAGAATCTGTTTGGTAACCAGAATCTCCGCTATCCGCAGAGTAATCGGTTGAACCTACATCATCGCCGCCATAATAACCTGAAAGTTGAAATTCTCTTCTATGATTAATGCAATTTATGCCATCATAATTTTCCTTTGCGGTTACACCATCTTCACAACACCCATATCGAGTGCCCGTGCAACCACCAATCAGGTTTTGCGCATTAACAATTCCTCCCAAAAAAATGATGCTATAAAGCAACTTCATTGTGTATATTATAATAAGAATTATTTATATTCTTATTCTAATTTTTCATTTCACAAGTTTCACATCACTTTGCTAAATGGTCCAACGCACTCAACAAGACATGCTCTTGGTCCGTTATTTTCTGAAATATCAAGTTTTCTTCCAATTTGAATTGATGATGTTTATGCATAAAATTCTTGCAAACAACAAAAACACCCTTATCGGTCACTTTGAATTCGCAAAAAATGGCGCCCTTGGTTAATTCCAATTTTTCAGGATTAGAAATAGGTATCCATCGAATAAAAGCGCCATAACTGAGTTCATTCATTCCATCCACATATCTGTAATTTCTCAACTTTTTTAAAATGTCCAAAAGTTGCTCTTGAGAGAATCCGAGTTCTTTAAGTATATCAATCTTAATATTCAATATTTTTTCATTCGTTAGGTCCAAGAGATGAGAATTATCGTCATTATCTAATGCTTTTAATAACTTGTCGACATCCATTGCTTTTTTATTATATTTTATATTAACAAACTTTTAATATAAAACCAAAAAGAATATTCTTAGTTATTCTTATTCTTATTCTTCAAGTCATTCTTATAGTCGTTATATATTTCAACGCACTGGTCTTCATTTGGATACTCATAAGAAGCGAACATATCCTTCAACCACAAAATTACTTCTTCATCCTTGAATTTATGGTCAAAGAGCATAGCCTTTTTTAATTTATCTTCTTTGTGTTGATTCTTCATCTGAACAAAATCTTGTCCCAAGATTATCGATGCAATAAATTTCATAAACTCCTTTCCTGGATTTGACTTGTAGTAATTGTGACATATTGTGATGAACCAGCGCGTCTTTTTATTTTCCAAAGGTAACAAGTTAACACCAATAATCAAATTCTTCTCATTGAATGTCACTTTTGACCAACTAAAAGTAGGAAAAACAAACATATGATAGTTTTTGGTAATTCGAACATTATCATTCATAGTTCTCATAACCTTGTTTGAACAATAATCAAATGCTAATCCGACGCGGTCTCCGCTAGGATATTTGTATTCCCTTATATTTGAAGGCGGGACAATATTGCCAAATCCAAAAAGTTTATTGTGCACATATTCGGGATGTCGCAAGTCCATTGTATTAAATGCGCTATCAGTGAGCGAAGCATCCATGGTAATTTCTAAAAATGTCCTTTCATAATCTGGATTATTAAAGAAAGGTACACTAAATGGCATTTTTTTGATGGGTTTGTAAGCCCAGAAAAGTTTGCCTTCGTGCTCCACAACTTCACCAAAGCGGTCCTCGTAAGAATTTTCCAAGCCGTGATACTGGCATTTCAAGCAACCGCTGTCAGTAATAACTCCGTTATCTAATTTGGAACCCATATGTTTGCAAATATTAATGGTGGATGCAATTTTATTATCTGCGGCTTTCCATAAAACAAGAGGCAATTCACCAATATTTATTTTGTAGGGTTTGGATAAATCGATTTTATCTTTAATTCCAATGCAAATCCAATGATTAAAAAAGTTGGGCGGTCCAGGTTTTTTCAAAGATATTGAAAAACTTCTAGACGCAGGCAAGATAAATATTAAAATGGATAATAATGAAAAAAGGTACATAATGTATTTATATTTAATGATATAATAACTTTATATCATTAACAAGTAACAATTATTTATGCGCGACCGGTCTTTAACTTGAAAATTATATTATTTCTAAATGAACTTAAAGCGAAGCGACTGATTAAAGCGAAGCGACTGATTAAAGCGAAGCGACTCTAAAATCCGCCGCCAAACGCGGAGCCAAATGCCCCTCCAACCATTGCATTGGCTGCCATAGGTTCTCCAAATCCACCATTTTGGAATCCCTCGCCAGGTGTCGCCGCCCCAGGCATTGGGGTAGTTGTATTCTGGTACATTGCATTGTAATCAGGCGACTTTTGCTCAAGTGACATTGTGGGCAACTGGCTTATTGGTGTCGAATACAACGATTGGCTCACCGCATCCATCTGCGATTGCATAGGATTTTGTGACTGTCCCGAAATGGGTTGGCTCACTTTCACATTGCCTTTACCCTTTGCTGCGGGTTTCTTTGTGCCAACGGAACCGTCCCACAACTCAGAAATGCGGTCCGTCAAAATACCCACCTTCTCTCCCAATTTTGTTTGAAGACTCAATGTAATCATCAAAACTGCTAAAACAATGTAGATTATGCTTATATCAGGGTATTTTACACCACTGTATGTAGGCACATATGTTATAATCCTGTTTATCAAGAGAAGTCCTAAAAATATCACTAAAATTTGAATAATCACTTCTGCTAAAATTTCAAAGGAACCCTTCTCCTCATCCGCCTCTGGAACATACTTTTGACTCAATTTATTCAATATTATTATAGGTACAACTGCTAATAAAGCGTATTGAATTATGTTTAACATCTCGGCTTTAGAATCATCTTCAAAATTGAATACATGCTTTATAAATCCTGTTTTTGATGATGCACTTTTTGATGTTTCGTCGAAACTTTCCATATGATTTATAAAAAGAAATTAAATTAAAAAAAACTTATTAAAAGCAATCTAATCCTTAAATATATACTCGATGATTAAAAACTCCGTTGGTAACTTGCCTCAACAAAATAATGAAGAATTGCAATACATTGGACTTGTTCGCGACATTTTGTCTCGTGGAACTTTGGAAGAGGGTAGAAATGGCAACACACTTTCCGTGTTTGGTGCCGCGTTACACTTTTCTCTCGAAAATAATAGAATTCCCATTCTTACTTCTAAAAAAGTCGCATGGAAGACTTGCTTAAAAGAGTTACTCTGGTTCATCCGTGGAGAAACCAATAATGCCATTTTACAAGAACAGAATGTGCACATTTGGGACGCGAATGCATCTCGCAATTTCTTGGATGACCGCGGACTAACGCATTTGGAAGAAAATGATTTGGGACCCGTTTATGGACATCAATGGCGACATTTTAATGCACCTTATATTGATTGCCGTGCTGATTATAACGGTCAGGGTGTGGACCAGCTTCAATATATTATTGATAAGTTGAAGGACCCGGTTCAGCGGTTCTCTCGGCGTTTGATTATGTCGGCTTGGAATCCTTGTCAACTTGATGAAATGGCGCTACCCCCTTGCCATGTTATGTGTCAATTCAATGTAAGCCAGGGAAACAAGTTGTCGTGTGCTCTTTATCAGCGTTCTAATGATGAAATGTGTGGTACACCATTCAATATTGCGTCTTATTGTTTTCTTACACATTTGCTTGCGAAGCATTGTGGGTTAGAGGCATATGAATTTATTTATACCAAGGGAAATTGCCACATTTATGAGGAACATATTGAGGGAGCTAACTTGCAAATTACTCGAAAACCATTCCCCTTTCCCACAGTTTCTATTAATCGTGTTCGAGAGAACATCAATGATTATACTGTTGAGGATTTTGAAATCCAAAATTATCAACATCACGAATCTATTAAATTTAATATGGTTGCTTAATGCCAAATTTAATGTTTATTTTTTGCTTTTCTAGTCTTCTTCGATTTCTTTTGTTTTTTTGTTTTTCTAGCTTTCTTGGCCTTTCTGGCCTTTCTAGTCTTCTTTTTTAGACCCTTGGCAAAACCCATTAATTCGTCAATCTTTTGTTTATCTTCTTGTGTGTACGGATGACGATAAGGAGTCATAGTTTTATTCCAATCCCACATATGTTTGAGTTCGCCTTGGGTATATTCTCTTTTATCGCTCAACTTGATTACCGGACCCTCTTTTATTTGACCTAAAGTAATTGCATCTTTACGCCTTTTTTTTATTTGTGGTATTTCAAATCTACTTGCAGTGGCTTTGGAACGCGTTCTACTGGAAATACCTTTTGGTAATGCAACATTTTGTTGGGCGAGCGCTTCTGTGTCGCGCCGCAATTCTTCTTCGTAATACGCATTCATCTGACCACACTCCTCTGTCATAAATTCCATAAAAGGTTCAAGTGTGGCACGATATGTTTCAAATGTACCATCATCTCCTTCGTCGGTCTCTATTCCTTCGCATATATCTATAAAGGATTTATAATAACCATTGTCGTCGGCTTCTTCAGGATCATCGGGATCGTATAAGTCATCTATATACTCTCTTAAAAATGGCGAATAATCCTGAACAAAATAGATAAAATCATATGTTGATATGACATTCGGATCTTCATATTCTTGTTCAGGAAGAAAAGGTGGTCTTTCTTCTGCCATTATATATATTTTAGAAATATAATTTTTTACAATAATTGTCAAACTATTGTGAAACGCGTGCGTAAAGAATTTAGAAACAATTTGTATATAAGTTTTATTAATGAGTGGAAACCGAGCAAATGCAGCCGCTATTCAAAGACGCACGATGAGTGCACAAACTAATGTTGCTCCTCCTGGGAGTTCTAGACCTCAACAACAGCAACAAATGAGACCTCAAATGCAACAGCAACAGATGAGACCCCAACAGCAACAAATGAGACCGCAACAACAACCTATGCAAAACCCAAAATTGTCTGTATCCGATGCAATTGGTCTTATTACTCTCCGTCTTGGACGCGTTGAAACTTTCATTCAACAAATGCCTCCTCTTGACCAAATAGGAATGAATGCTAACGGAGAACAGCAAGAAATCGGTGAAAATATGCGCGTTGTTGATGAAGCCGTCTTTACAAATATTGTTTCCAGATTAGATAAGTTGGAGCAAGAGCCCAAAACCTCCAATGTCGTTGCTTCCAAAGAAACAAATAATGCTGTAACCGAGTTGAAGGAATCTGTTGAGGTTTTAAAGGCTGAAATGGTGCAGATGAAGGGACTTCTATTATCGCTTCAATCTTTTACTATGCAAACCAATCAAAAGTTGTCCGAGCTTATTTTTAACTCCCAACAAGAAAATGAAAATGAAAATGACTCTGAACACGAAGACGATGGAGAAGAAGAGTTAGATGCGAACAATGAAGAGCAAGAGGAAAACGATGATTCTGAAATTGTAGCTGAAAATATCGACTTAAAAGCATTTGTTCAATCCGCTTTGTAATAAATCCGAAAAGGTGTAAACATAAAATACATTATTTAACATTATTTTATGTTTTTATAAAGGAAAACTGGGTTTTCCATTTCTTCCGTGTAATGCCATCGAACCTATAGGAATAGAATCTCTATGAGAATTTCTTTGTGAACCCAATTGACCTCCTAGTTGAGAATTACGATATGCCGTTTTTGTCGAAAGGTGTGGTGTAAATGTAGTGTGTTGATTTATAGACGGTCTCGCACTTTTACTATAAAAATGATGAATGTCTTCATTCATATTACTGGGTGAATGATTCGGCATATGAACTGCCTCCGTCTCCTTTGCCTTATTTGAATAATGTGCACTCCAAATCTGATAGGGTGACAATTTGTCTTTTCTATTGTTTGCATACATCACGCACGCGAATATGAGTGCTAAAACTATAACTATGCATCCGACACCAACACCTATTGCAGTAGTTGATACACTGGATTGAGAAGATGATGCACTATTTATCGAAGATACTCCTACTCCTCCGGTAGCAGTTGGAGTAAGAGTTGGTGCAATCGTAATTAATATTGTTGGTGTCAAAGTAGGCATCGCAGTTGGACTTAATGTGGGATTAAGACTGGGTAAAAGTGTGGGATTTTGTGTTACTGTTGGGTTTCGAGTAGGAGAAGACACTGTTGTTGCTGTTGTAATTGTTCTTAGTGAACTTGGAGTTAGAGTCGGATTTTGAGTTGGTCTTGATGTTGTTACTGTAAACATCGAGAAGGTTGGAACTCTCGTAGGATTAAAACTAGTTGGAGAAACTGGTGCGCTTGAAAATGCCGCCCAACTAAGCCCGTTTCCTGGAATCATCGTCGGAGGACCTGCAATTGCCGTCGGAGTGAATGTTGGTGTCGCGCTTGGTCTTGGACTAGGCCTTGGACTCGGTCTCGGAGTTGGCACAACAGTTGGAACTGCACTTGGCCTTGGGCTAGGTCTTGCACTCGGTCTTGCACTTGGTCTTGCGCTTGGTTTTTTACTGGGTATTATACTTGGCGATGCAGTTGGTATTGAACTTGGTCGTCTGGATGTGGGTGCGCGCGTTGGTCCAACTGTTACAATAAAAGTGGGTCGTCTTGTTGGCGTTGCAACAGGTATTCTTGTTATAAGAGTTACCGGCGTCTTAGTTGGTCTCTTTGTTCTAACGGTTCGACTTCTTTTAATCGGTCTTTTTGTTCTGAATCTTTTCGGTTTTGGTCTTGATGTTCTACTTTTTTGAAAAGTTGGATTACTTGTAATAGCAGTCGTGTCATCCGTTTTAGTAACAGGTCTTCTTCTAACAGGCCTAGAAGTTGGATTAATTGTAACGGCAGTTGTGTCATCCGTTTTTGTAACTGGTCTTCTTCTAACAGGCCTAGCAGTTGGATTAATTATAACAGCAGTTGTGTCATCCGTTTTAGTAACTGGTCTTCTTCTTCTAACAGGCCTAGAAGTGGGATTAATTGTAACGGCGGTGGTGTCATCCGTTCTAGCAACAGGTCTTCGTCTCAAAGTGGGACCACTTGTAGAATCGTCAGTTCTTAAAACGGGTTGTTTTTTAACTGGTTGTTTTCTAATCGATGGTCTGGGTTTTGGACTTGGATTAGGAATTACTGCCGAAGAACCATCATCTGTATTTGAATTATTGGGAGAGTCATCTGTGTTTGAACTAGACCCAGGTGTTGAAGGTTTTGATTTGCTTCTTGTTCCTTTTGTTTTTTCTTTTGTTTTTCCTTTTGTTGTAGAACCTCTTAAGTTTGTCGGTTGTTTTGCAACTTGACTCGGATTGCAGTTTCCAGTATCTCCACCAATATTTGTCTTTAACCAATCACGGCCTTTATTGACAGCATTCTTTGCTATATGTCTCGTTGCATTGTTAACTTTATTTGCTAGCGTATCAAAAATATTTGAGCACGGATTGTTAGGAGGTTTAGTTTTTGTTGTCTTTGTTCTTGTTGGCCTAGTTTTTGTTGTCTTTGTTCTTGTTGGCTTAGTTTTTGTTCTAGAAAGGCGAACTTTCGAAGAATTTTTTTTTGTTATTTGCGGTCTTGCAATTTGTTTTTTACTAACAATACTCGCTGGTTTATTTTTTACTCTTTTTGTAATCCCTCCGCCAAGCTTTGGCTTAATCTTAAGTTTGACAGCGCCAAGTTTTGCGCCCTTCTTTTTTCCGTTGCAAAAATTGCTCAGGCCATTCTTCAAGCATTGAATTCCCTTTTTAATAGCAAACTCCTTAGCTTTTGCAGCTGCCGCTTTTTTTAATGCAGCAGCACCACCTGTTTTGGCTATGGCAGCAATTGTTAACCCGACTTTGACAATCTTACCAATTCTTTTCAACTTTTTGCGAAATAGAATGCGATTTGAAGGGTCGGAAGAAACAATATAAGTGTTATTTGATATTTTTGCTATATGCTTTGTAGTATGATGTGTAAGAACTCGATTGTTTAGTTGTGGAGCAAGATAAGTATATCCATCTC
>Ga0164295_10003781_pt1 | contig 12091 bp, 12 predicted proteins | sample GEODES006metaG_FD_111798 | JGI IMG/M metagenome (GOLD analysis project Ga0164295, IMG submission 111798) | Oligotrophic lake water microbial communities from Sparkling Lake, Wisconsin, USA - GEODES006 metaG | ecosystem: Environmental > Aquatic > Freshwater > Lake | place: USA: Sparkling Lake...
AACGTAGATTCATAGTTAGCTCCAGTACCCCAAAGGTCTGGCATCAAACAAGCAGGGGAACGCCTGTCCAACGCTTTAGCAGCATTTGTGAGTCGCCCTGCAAGTGGTCATAAATCAGCGACATAAAAAAGCCCACCAAGGGGTGGGCTGACGCTATACCGATTGGTTGCCCGAGGGCCTCATCTTCGGATACCACCTTGCCCGGTTAGGCAGGTTGGCGTGGACGTCTGTCCAACTCTTGATGTTGTATGTATTTTAGATGAGTTTGATGAAAACGTACAGCAATTTTTGACCACTTAAAAGTAAAATCTTAGCTTGAAATCTATTGCCACAAAGCCACAAACATGACACCTTGTGCGTTTGACCGAAAGGGTCTGCTCCAAGAGGTTTTGGGGCAGTTCAAAGTGAACAGGCTCGGTGTACACGGCCCGAGCCACTGGGCGCGCGTTCGACACCACGCATTGACGATTGGGCAGGCCACGGGGGCTGACTTGCTGGTTGTGGAGCTATTTGCGTTTTTGCACGACAGCAAGCGGCTCAACGAGGACAAAGACCCCGAACATGGCTTCAGGGCTGCTAGCTTCGCAACCCAATTGAACGGTCGCTACTTTCAGCTTGATTCTTTGCAACTGGATGTTTTGCATCACGCTATGACGTACCACAGCGACGGTGCGGTAGATGCAGACCCCACCATCCAAACCTGCTGGGATGCAGACCGTTTGGACTTGGGACGCGTGGGGATCAAACCCACTGCAAAGTACCTGTCGCCTGTTGCGTCACAGCACATTGAGTCTGCATACAAATGGAGCAGGCAGCCCAAGGTGCTGCTCGGTGAGCTTGGTTTTGAACTTTCATCGCCGAGCAGAACAACACAGGATGTCGATAAATGATCCATCAAACACTTAAAAGTCAGTCATTAACCGAGACAATGGTTGACGGCAAAGCCTCGTACCTTGTTACTGCGGGTGGGAAGATCAAATGCCTGCGCTGCACAGCTAAGTCATCGCGCACTAAGCAGCAATGTGGTCGGCCAGCGCTTAAGACTAGTAAAACTCAAAAGTGCCAGTTCCATGGCGGGCGAAGCTCTGGGCCAAAAACTCCGGAGGGTAAAGCTCGTATCGCTGCTTCGCACACAGTACACGGCGAAGACTCCAAATCGGCGAGGGCTGAACGCTCCGCTGCTTCATGCCGAATAAGTCGGCTGGAGGACGCCATGCATGTGCTGGGTATGACAGACCAGACGCGAAGTCGGGGGCGTAAGGCGCGGGACTACGTGCCGGTAAAAACGATTGATGACGTGCGGCAGATGATGCTTGACGATTTTCTGCACCCTAATTAGGGGGTCGTTCGAAGACCTCAAAAAATTTAAACGCAAAACCCATCGTCCGAGTCGGACAGTTCAATTCCTTTCAAAGCACTGCTAAAGAGCGTTGAGTTATGAAAATGGCCTTATCGACCAAAGGCTCAAGCAAAGAGCCGCCTTGCTTCATATGCCAATACTCAACGCCGATGCGCTTGCTGATGGTCGCCCTGACTGACTCAAGACGGTCTACCAGAGCATGGGCAGCTTGTTCAATGTGTGGAAAAGCAATGTCGACATCCCTTTGATCTGCACCATCCTCAACCAGCGCCGCTAGACCGGGTAACACCTCGTAGCCCAACCGATGCGCGACGTGTCTGGGCAAATCCTTGAGCCATATATGTTTGTCATCTGCCGTGCAGTGCATAAGGCTCCATCTACATGCTTCGTTACGCACAACGGCGCGGATGCGACCGACCTCGTCACGGCAACTCTGGAGGCGACTTTGGCACTCTTCAAGCTTGTACTGCCCAAGCCTTAACGGGTACTGCAACCGCAATGCCCGCCCTTCATGGAACGCTTCATAACAGTTAGGTTTACGCATCTGCTTTCTCCTTACACACGGGGGCGTCTGGACAGGTTGGACGGGATGTGGTGCTGTTTGGGGTTTTCTCTTCTATAATTTTTTCATGTGAGGAATTACCCAAAACACTCACAATCCCGTCCAACCCGTCCACCCCCCTCTGTGAAGAAGGCGTCGGCGACGCCCCGAACTTCAGCCCGGCATAAAAGCGGTTGCTTCCAGTCTTGCCTTCAGGGAAGCCTCGTTCTGCAAGGCGTTGAGTGAATGACTTCTTTGATAGGGGGCGAACGCCACACTCCTTACTCCAATCGGTGTAATCGGTGTACAAAGTAATTTGATTCGCCTTTGCTGCTGGGTCTGGCGTGGTTTTGTCCCCAAGGAACTCACCCAGTAGGTCGCTGTCTTTGCGGTAGGTCGCAAGCTCCGCCTTCATGCGTGGACTCATGCGGATGCCATCTCTCAGGTACTGTCCTGCACCATCGATCATCCACATCAAAATGCCGTCTTTCTCTTCCAGCAGTTCTTGCTCAAGGTGGGGGTTTTTCTCAGAATCAGTGAACTTTCGCCCAAAGCGCAGTATTACCAGCCTGCGCCAGATGCCGTCATCCTCTCCGGTAACTATAGGCTTGTGATTTGTACGCAGCCAAGGCGTGAAGGAGGGCAAGAATTCAAAAAACTCCTGATTTAAGAATCTGGCAGAGATTGGCTCTCGCCCAGCAAGCATCTTGACCACCTGCTCATCTAAACGGTCACCCGCCTGTAGCTCGTTGATTGAAACGCACCGGGCACCGGCAAGAGCCGCGATGTCATTGCGCGGTCCAGCGTCGTCCTTGCGCCGGCTTATCAATACGGTTGAGGAGGCTGTGGTGGAGTAACCACCCATGATCCAGTGCACCACGTTACTGAGAACACTTTTTCCATTGCTGCCATGCCCATAGCAGATCACCAAGATTTCTTCGTTTGTAAGTCCTAACAAAGTACAGCCGAGGAGTCGCTGTATAGCGTCGATCGTTTCGGTATCGCTTTCAAAAACTTGGTCCAAAAATCTCAGCCACTTGGGGCAAGTGGCATCCTCATCAAAGGCAGCGTTGCAGTAACGGGTGATGAGATGCTCCGGCTGGTTAAATAGGTGTCGCCCAGTTCTCAGGTCCACAATTCCGTTTTGTACGCCAAGTAGGTACGGGTCATTATCTAGTTCACGATCTGTCGTTGCCATCTCAGGTTCTGAGACAGCAAGCCTTAGCATGGCAATGATGCGGGGTAAGGTGTGGGCGCCCACGGCGGCTTGAATGAGCTTTTTACCTCGCTCCTGATCTTGCGCAAACTGGGCACTAGCTGCGCTAAGAATCAGAGCACATACTTCTTTGGCTTTGGCTATTTGCTCTTCCTTTTCGCACAATTGCCACATGTCTTTATCCCATCGCAGCCACCGACCGCGCGTCGCTACATAAATGAATTTTCCGCGGGCGATTTTGGCAAAGGCTTTAGATGTGAGCACATCTCCATGTGATTCAAGCACCAGCCCTCCCGGTGTGCCATGAACAGTGATTGCATTGAGACTGCTGATTGCTTTGCTGATCGTGCGTGTCCTGTAATCATGACGGCCTTGCCATTTACTTGACTGCCCCAGCGGGGAGCTACCAAACACAGTCTCCACCAAGTCTGGCAAAGTCGATTCATCAACCCCCACTTTGCGGAAAGCCCGGGCGATATGGCCTGTAAGCGCTAGGTCAGCCTCACTCTGGCTCGGGTAGCCGATTTCTCCGCTTGAACGCACGGCTCTGTCCCAGTCGCCAGCCCACAGGTGCGGGTATTGGGTGGCTATGGCTGTTGCAACAGCGTTAAGCTGACTTGGCTGCCCTACGCTAATTGATGCACCCCCGGGATTGTGTGTTGCGGTCTTGCTTGCCTTGTTGGATGCCTTGCCTTTTTGCAGTGGCGGGAACGCCTCGCGTATTTCATGGGCTTTGTATGTGCGACCTTGGTAAGTGACCTTGACAGTAGGGGTTCTACCGTCATCCCTGTACTTCATATGTCTGAAGCCCGGCAAGCGCAACAAACGGGATACATCCACAGCAGCTTTATCCGCACCATGATTTACAACCAGAGACTGATTGATAGCTTTGGTTTCGGCCTTGGTTAACACTTCGCCCGCGGATAGCTGCCAATAGAACTGGTATCGCCCTAAGCTACTTTCCACAATGATGGAAGGTTCGAGTACTGACCTAACAGCAGCAAGTTGCGCAGCAGTGACATCATCCATGTCCGCATGAACACCGCGAATACGAGATACGTTTTTCTCATTGCGGCGTCCGCTGCATTGGTTGCGGGCTACAAAAATACCAGCGCCTTGGTCGTTGAGTGATTCCAGCTTCGGTAACAAGGCTTCGAAGGCCTGTAGCGTCAGGTTGGCATAGCGCCCACCAAGCCGGTCAGACTTTGGCTTAGCCATCCCCTTGGGCAGGTCTGTGTAGTGCTCAATGTTGTATGTAGCTTCATCCAAAGGGGCAAGCTGCTTGAGGAACTCAATTGCTGGGTGTGTATTCATAAGGCCCCCTGCTCAGATACGGCTTTGCACTGAAGAATCCATTGGTCAACATCTCGTTCAAAGAAGCCTGCTGCGCCCACAGGGCAACGCGCACTGCACTGACCGGTTTGACATGACCCAACCTTGGTCATTTGCGCCAAGATTTTGGTGTCATATTTGGGGTCGAGCCACGGGGCATTTGTGAGGGGTGCTTTCATGCGGTACCTCCCAGCAAATAGCGGCGGACCTCACCGCACTTCCACGCAGTAGTGTTCGGCCCTAGTTTGTACGGCGCTGGGAAACGCTTATCCCTGACCATCCGCCAGAGTGTGGCGCGGCTGACCGGCAGTAGTTTTGGACCAGTGGGATCACGCTTGTCCCCGACAAGTTGTCGCTCTCGCAGGTAGGCGGAGTCAGGAGTTTGGTCAAACCAATTCGCTGAATTTTTAGAAGACATACGGATACCCCTTGAAGCAATATGCTGCAAGCGTAATTCCGTTTTTCTCCCCTTAAACGACCGATCAGAACTGAGTTTTCAGTCTGCATGCAAAGTGAAAAATGCTATTTTTTAATGTGCTTTTTTCGCCACAAAGAGACGACCCCTCTAACTGTAGTTCTCGCTTTAATATTTGTAGCAGCCGCAACTTTAGGGATAAGGGTTCTGTACGGCTCCTCAGCCGCTTCCCGAGTATTTTGATTACACCAATCAACAACTAAGCCCTCAAACCTGTGAGTCTTGAGTGCTCTTGAATTGAGACTCTTTTGCCTACTGACCGCGGTCGTTATTGCCTTCCGATGATCCAGCGTGTGCAAAATGAGTTCGAGCAATGACGCCTGATAAATCAAGCCGCTGAGCGCATCAGGGGTGGCTTCTTCTTTCATGACAAGGCGAAACAGTTTCTCCCCGTCTGCCTTGGCCTGAATTTTGGTCCTCTCCGTGTCAAGCCAAAGACCCTTGATCCCTTGGCTGCTCGTTGGTGAGGGCTTCGCCCCCTTCATGCCGCACCCCGCAGCTTGATCACGTTCTTGCCTTGGGCTGGCGCAGTGTGGATGAATCTGGCCCAGTCTGCCATCAGCGCGATGCGCTTTTGAAACTGGTCGCCGCGCTCATAAGCCTCAGTTGTCTTGCTGCCCACTGTGTGGGCCAAGGCCCTTTCTCGCACATCAAAGGGATAGGGGGTGCGCTCTTGCGCCCATGTGGCGAATGTGGCCCTAAAGCCATGTGGAACTGCGTCCACCTTCATACGCCGCAATGTAGCAGTCAGCGTCATGTCGGACAGGGGCATATTTTTGGTGCTGGGGAACACCAAGTCGGTATTTGCGAAGGTGGGTAGTGCCTTTAGCAGCTTGAGGGCTGGCGCACTGAGAGGGATACGGTGCTCCCGGTTGGCTTTCATCCGCTCAGCGGGGATGCGCCAGACAGCGTGCTCCAGATCAACTTCTGACCACAGTGCCCCCCGAGCCTCACCCGACCTACAGGCGGTGTAGATCAGGAACTCCAAGCATCTGGCGCCGGAACCTTGGGCAGCAACCAAGGAACCCATGAACCCATGCATCGCCTCATCGGTAAGCGCCTTGTGCGACACCACCTTGGTGACCTTGGACGGCTTAGGCAGCACTTGGTCAAGGTTGCCACGCCAAGCAGCCGGGTTTTCGCCTGTGCGGTAGCCCCGTACTGTTGCCCATGAAAGCACTAACTCGATGCGGTTGCGTACCCGGGACATGGTCTCGGTCTTGGTGGTCCAGTAGGGTTCGATGGCTTGCAGCACCTGAGTCTTACCCACATCTCGGACATGTACGGCGCCAAAAACTGGATTAGCGTACGTTGCCAAAGTGTTGCGCCACTGCTGTCCATGCTTAGGATTCTTCCAAGACGGCTCATGGGCGTCGATGTAGGTCATCGCGCAACGCTCAAACGTCCACTCCACAACCGCCGCCTTGGCCTTGCGTTGCGCGATGGGGTCTGTTCCGTTACGAATGCCATCTTTGGCGGTTCTGGCCCGGTCATGGGCTTTGGCAAGGCTCACCTCGGGGTAGCTGCCCAGACCTATATCGCAGCGTCTAGAGCCAATCATGGTACGCAGAATCCATGATCGCGACCCGCTTTTGCTCACGCTCAACCCCAGACCTGACACTGTACCCACCATGTGCAGGCCCGGCTTTATGAGCTTGGCTACCTCGAGCGCCTTGAGTTCCCTTGCGATTTTTGGCATTTTCTTTTTACCCACATACAGACCAACAAAAATGGTTGCGATTGGATGATACGGGAAAATGCAGTCGGAGTCGAACTCCTTGGTGAGGCTTGCTGATTTATGTGGGGTTTGAGACAAAAAAATACCCCAAAAATGGGGTATTTGGCGGAGAGGGTGGGATTCGAACCCACGGTACCTTGCGGTACGCCTGATTTCGAGTCAGGTACATTCGACCACTCTGCCACCTCTCCTGTGAATCGAGACGTGATTCTATCAGCTTGAAATGGCGTGCAAAATGCTGCTGGCACTGACAACCGGGGAGTTTCATGTCCTTTAGTGTTCTCACATTTCGCCTGCGGGCATTTCGTTTTGAATGGTGTTTAGGTCTCTGGGTGGCAGCCTTGGCGGCTCTTTTGCCGGGCTGCGCCAGTGCACCCAAGCCCGCTCCGGAGCCGGTGCCATCTCCGGCGCCAGTACCGGCACCAGCCCCTTTAAGTGTTCTGCCACCCGCACCCGTAGCACCACCGCCTGCGCCCGCCGCCATAGCGCCTGCGCCGCGGGCTGTCTCTACAGCCACCACGCCGCGGGCTTACCGGCAGTACGGCGCTAAGCATCTTTATGGCTTGAACTCAGAGCGCGTTTACCGGGGTCGTATGCCGCCCATGCTTTACGCCGTAGCGGTGCTCAATGTGGAGCTGGACCCGCAAGGCCATGTGATCGAGCTGGACTGGATGCGGGCGCCGCGCCACGCGCCCGAGGTGATGCGCGAGATAGAGCGCACTGTGAGGCAGGCCTCTCCGTTTCCGGCCCCGGTTCGCATAGGTCGGGTGATTTACACAGACACCTGGCTGTGGCACGCCAGCGGCAGGTTTCAGCTCGACACGCTGACCGAAGGCCAGGACTGAGATTGCACCGGCGGTTTAACTGCCGCGGTAAGTCGAGTAGCTCCACGGGCTTGCCAGCAGCGGCACATGGTAGTGGGCGCTGGCATCGGCCACGCCGAAGTCCAGGCTGACCTTGTTCAAAAACGGCGGCTCGGGAAGCTGCACCCCGCGTGATTTGAAATAGCCCGCTACATCAAACACCAGCCGGTAGGTACCGGCCTTCAAGCTGGCGTTGTCATACAGCAGGCCGTCGGGATTGCGGCCATCGGCGTTCAGCACAAAGCGCTTGACCAGCGTGCTGGTTTCGCCCTGCGTGGTGTGCAGTTCAACCGACATGCCGGCAGCCGGCGTGCCGTGCATGGTGTCCAGTACGTGTGTGCTCAAGCCCATGGTCAATCCTTGTTCGGGTGGTGGGCGCTGGCTGCCCGGGCAAGCCAGCGTTTGGTTTACCAAAAGTGTATACAAAATTTGGCTTTCGGCTATTATCTGCCGATGGAATCGTCCACCACCCACGCCATCGTCGAAGCCTTGACCAAGGCCATCGTTGAGCACCGCTTGCACCCCGGCACCAAGCTGGCAGAGCAAAAACTGGCAGACCATTTTGGCGTGTCGCGCACGCTGGTGCGGCAGGCGCTGTTTCAGCTCTCGCAAAACCGTTTGATACGGCTGGAGCCGGCGCGCGGCGCTTTTGTGGCGGCCCCCTCCGTGGACGAGGCCAAGCAGGTGTTTGCGGTGCGCCGCATGCTTGAAGCCGAGATGACGCGCGCCTTTGTGCGCGAAAGCACGCCGGCGCGCATCAAGACGCTCAAAGACCACGTGGCGCGCGAGCAAGCCGCGGTAGACAGCGCCGACGTGTCCAGCCGCAACGAACTGCTGGGCGACTTTCATGTGCGCATGGCCGAACTCATGGGTAACACCGTGCTGGCGCAAATGCTGGGCGAGCTGATCTCGCGCTGCGCCCTGATCACGCTCATGTACCAGTCCAGCGCGGCTGCGGCGCACTCGCATGAAGAGCATGCGCTGATCGTCAAGGCGCTGGCCGCCCGCGACGAAGATACCGCCGTGCGGCTGATGAACGATCACTTACTGCATGTCGAAGCCAACCTGACTTTTGACCGCAAAGTACCGTCCAACGACATCTCGATGGCCTTGTCTTAAAGCGCCAATTTTTAAAACCCGAAGCCACAGCCATGACTTACGACGCCACCGCACCCTACCCCCGTGACCTCGTTGGCTACGGCCGCAACCCGCCGCATCCGCAGTGGCCGGGGCAAGCGCGCGTGGCTTTGCAGTTTGTGCTGAACTATGAAGAAGGCGGCGAGAACGCCGTGCTGCACGGCGACGGCGGCTCTGAGCAATTTTTGTCGGAGATGTTCAACCCGCCCAGCTTTACCGAGCGGCACATGAGCATGGAAGGCATTTACGAGTACGGCTCGCGCGTGGGTGTGTGGCGCATCCTGCGCGAGTTTGAAAAGCGTGGCCTGCCGCTGACCGTGTTCGGCGTCGGCATGGCCTTGCAGCGCCACCCCGAACTGAGCGCCGCCTTTGTCGAACTTGGCCACGAAATCGCCTGCCACGGCTGGCGCTGGATCAGCTACCAGAACCTGGACGAAGCCACCGAGCGCGAGCACATGCGCTTAGGCCTGGACGCGATTGAAAAACTCACCGGCAAGCGCCCGCTGGGTTGGTACACCGGCCGCGACAGCCCGCAAACGCGCCGGCTGGTGGCCGACGACGGCGGGCTGCTGTACGACAGCGACTACTACGGCGACGACCTGCCCTTCTGGATGAAAGTTAAACGCAGCGACGGCACTGTGGTGCCGCGCCTGGTGCTGCCCTACACGCTGGACACCAACGACATGCGCTTTGCTTTGCCGCAAGGTTTTGCGCAGGCTGAAGACTTTTATATTTACCTGCGCGACAGCTTTGACGCGCTCTACGCCGAAGGCGACCCCAACGGTGATAACGCACCCAAGATGATGAGCATCGGCATGCACTGCCGCCTGCTCGGCCGGCCCGGCCGCCTGGTGGCCCTGCAGCGCTTTTTAGACCACGTAGCCAAGCACGACAAGGTCTGGGTCTGCCGGCGCGTGGACATCGCGCGCCACTGGCAAGCCACGCACCCATTCAAAGCAGCTTGAAGCCGCCAAGGAAAAAAGCATGAGCTTGACCATAGACCAGATCAACAGCGCCACGCACGCCGAAGCTATCAAGCTGCTCGACGGTATTTACGAACACTCGCCCTGGGTGGCCGACCAGGCACTGGCCGCACGCCCCTTCAAGTCACTGACCGACCTCAAGCTGCAAATGGCCCGCGTGCTGCACGCCGCCGGCAAAGATGCGCAGATCAAGCTCATTCAAGCCCACCCGGAGCTGGCCGGCAAGGCCATGGTCAGCCAGAGCCTGACGGCCGAGTCCAGCAACGAGCAAAGCAAGGCGGGCCTGACGCAATGCACGCCCGCAGAGTTTGACGTCATCCAGCAGCTCAACGCCGACTACAACGCCAAGTTTGGCTTTCCTTTCATTTTGGCGGTGCGCGGCCCGCGTGGCCTGGGGCTGAACAAGCAACAGATCATCGAGACATTTTCAAGGCGGCTGCACGGACACCCGGAGTTTGAGCGGCAAGAGTGCCTGCGCAACATCAACCGCATTGCCGAAATCCGGCTCAATGACAAGTTTGGCTACGAGCCGGTGCTGGGCAACCAGCTGTGGGACTGGCAGGAAGAACTCAGCGCCTTCAGCGACCCGGGCTACGCCGACAAAGGCCAGCTCACCGTCACTTACCTGACGGATGCGCACCGCGCCTGCGCGCAATCCATCGTGGCCAGCATGCAAGACTGCGGCTTTGACGAGGTGTCGATTGACGCGGTGGGTAACGTGGTCGGCATTTACCGCGCCGCAACGCCAACCGCCAAAACCCTGATGACCGGCTCGCACTACGACACCGTGCGCAACGGCGGCAAGTACGACGGGCGGCTGGGCATCTTCACGCCCATGGCTTGCGTGCGCGAGTTGCAACGCCAGGGCAAGCGTCTGCCCTTTCACTTTGAAGTGGTCGCCTTTGCCGAAGAAGAAGGCCAGCGCTACAAGGCCACTTTTTTGGGCTCGGGCGCGCTGATCGGCGACTTCAAGCCCGAATGGCTGGAACAAAAAGACGCTGAGGGCATCACCATGCGCCAGGCCATGCAACTCGCGGGCTTGAACGTTGACGACATACCCAAGCTGCAGCGCCAACCGGCCGACTACCTGGGCTTTGTTGAGTTACACATTGAGCAAGGCCCGGTGCTCAACGAGCTGGACATGCCGCTGGGCATCGTCACCTCCATCAATGGCAGCATACGCATGCAGTGCGAGATCATAGGCACCGCCAGCCACGCCGGCACCACGCCCATGGACCGACGCGCAGACGCCGCCACCGCGCTGGCTGAACTGGCTTTGTATGTGGAGCAACGCGCACTCGCAGACGGCGACTCTGTGGCCACCATCGGCATGCTGCAAGTGCCCAATGGCTCGGTCAATGTGGTGCCGGGGCGCTGCTTGTTTTCGCTGGACATGCGCGCGCCGGTCAACGCCCAGCGCGACGCGCTGGCGGCTGACATCCTGTCTGCCTTGCAAGGCATCTGCGAGAGACGCGGCTTGCGTTACACGGCCGAAGAAAGCATGCGCGCCGCCGCTGCGCCCAGTGCGCCGGCCTGGCAAGCGCGCTGGGAGGCGGCTGTCAGCTCACTCGGCCTGCCACTGCACCGCATGCCCAGCGGCGCCGGCCATGACGCCATGAAGTTGCACGAAATCATGCCGCAAGCCATGCTGTTTGTGCGCGGCCAAAACTCCGGCATCAGCCACAACCCGCTCGAATCGAGCACCAACGACGACATGCAATTGGCTTTTGAAGCCTTCATGCATTTGCTGACCCACCTTGACCCACCTTGACCCCTTTGGACACTGAAAAAAATGAGCACAAGCTACGCCCAACTCGACGCCTGGATCGACGCACACTTTGACGAGCAGGTGAAGTTCCTGCAAGAACTCATTCGCGTACCCACCGACACGCCGCCCGGCAACAACACACCGCACGCGCTGCGCGCCGCAGAGCTGATAGAAGCCATGGGCCTGCCGGTTGAAAAATATGAAGTGCCCCAAGCCGCCGTGCTGGCAGCAGGCTTAGAGAGCATCACCAACCTGGTGGCGCGCCGCCACTACGGCCCCGGTGGCCGCACCATCGCGCTGAACGCGCACGGCGACGTGGTGCCACCCGGCGAAGGCTGGACAAAAAACCCCTATGGCGGCGAGATTGAAGCCGGCAAGATTTACGGCCGCGCCGCTGCAGTGAGCAAATGCGATTTTTCGACCTTCACCTTTGCCGTGCGCGCGCTCGAAGCCGTGGCCAAGCCCAATCAAGGCGGCATCGAGCTGGTGTTCACGTATGACGAAGAATTCGGCGGCGAAGTCGGCCCGGCCTGGTTGCTGGACAACAAGATCATCCACCCCGACCTGGTGATTGCCGCCGGCTTTAGCTACCAGGTGATCACCGCGCACAACGGCTGCCTGCAAATGGAGCTCACCGTGCACGGCAAGATGGCCCACGCCGCCGTGCCGCACACCGGC
>Ga0164295_10003782_pt1 | contig 12091 bp, 9 predicted proteins | sample GEODES006metaG_FD_111798 | JGI IMG/M metagenome (GOLD analysis project Ga0164295, IMG submission 111798) | Oligotrophic lake water microbial communities from Sparkling Lake, Wisconsin, USA - GEODES006 metaG | ecosystem: Environmental > Aquatic > Freshwater > Lake | place: USA: Sparkling Lake...
TCATTACCTCGTGCACCTGGTGCTCCATCATTACCGCGTGCACCTGGTGCTCCATCATTACCGCGTGCACCTGGTGCTCCATCAGATCCAGCGGGTCCAGCAGGACCAACAGGTCCATCATTACCTTGTAGTCCTTGTGGTCCTTGTTCTCCTTGTTCTCCTTGTTCTCCTCGTAGTCCTTGTTCTCCTCGTAGTCCTTCCTCTCCTTGTAGTCCTCGTTCTCCTTGTTCTCCTTGTGGTCCTTGTTCTCCTTGTTCTCCTTGTGGTCCTGTTGGTCCTCCTGGTGGTCCTGGTGGTCCTGCTGGTCCTATTCCTCCTGCTGGTCCTACTGGTCCTGCTGGTCCTGCTGGTCCTACTGGTCCTGCTGGTCCTACTCCTCCTGCTGCTCCTACTGCTCCTGGTGATATGTTCATAAGTGTTGTTATTTTAGTTGATAGAGCTGTATAAAGCGGAGACCTATATACAGGTTTAGAAGTTGCAGTAGGATATTTAAAATTATATCCACTAATATCAAATGGTAATTGTCTATTTAATGGTGTAAAAATATTCCAAGTTCTAATAAACTCTGTTTTATCTGTTATACTATTTCTATTTGAATCATATTGGTTCATAGCATTATACATATTGGTAAAACTTGTATTTGCATCAGTTATTTTTTTATTTATAGCTAGACAATCAGTACGAAAAACTCCACCTCCTGCAGGACAAGGAATAGTAAGTGTAGGCGCAAGAGTAGGAGTAGCTTGAAAATTTTCTATATTTTTTTTATAAGTTGGTGCACTATTATTTGGAGTAAATACTGGTTTTTGTACTCGTGATCTCATTTGTACTGATTGAAAATTGTCTGTTTGTTTATTTTCTATAGGATAACATACAAAATTTGATGAATTTAGAGATTTTCTTGACATATATATAATATACTATAAAAAAATATTATATTAATATAATTTTTCACATTTATGAAAAATAATTATATAAAGTAGTTATATCCTCACTACGTAAGTGAGAACTTATCATTTGATCATTTATATCTGTGTTCCATCCTCTTAAATTTGTTTGAAGTGTCCATTCCCCACTAGCAAAACCACTCCAATTATTTGTACATAACCAAACAGTACCATTTGTCTCTATTCCAACTTGACCTCCCCCGTTGCACGAGGGATTTATTACTGTGTTTATAAAACTAGAATCGGTTTTAGTAAATTTTAAAGAATTACGATATTGATTATCTCTAGTTACAAAGCTAAACTTATAGCGACCATTTGGAATATCAGCTCCAATTTGTGTAATTACTTGTTTGCCACCACCACTCATATTTATAGCCCAATTACCACTAAAATAGATAGTATTTAATGATATTGGTGATAATCCAGGTAATCCTCTGTCCCCTTTGTTCCCTTTATCCCCTTTTGGTCCTTGTAATCCTCTTTCTCCTTGCGGTCCTTGTAATCCTCTTTCTCCTTGTGGTCCTTTTTGTACCACTTGTGCTGTTACTGTAACATTTTTATTTACTTGAGAAGGAAGACTAGTTTCAAAATGTTCTACATTTTTAATAGGATAACATACAAAATTTGGTAAATTTGATGATTTATTGCCAGACATATATATATAATATACTATAAAATATATTATATTAATATAATTTTTCACATTTATTATTAAAATCATTTAATTGTTCCTCCCAATTTATTTCCTCTGATTTTTCTAATAAATTTAAATATTCTTTTAAAATATTAATTAATATTTCTTTTTTATCATCAGATAAATCAATTTGTCCTTCATCAACTTCATTTTTAAGATATATACATAAATTTTTAAGTTCTTCTTTATAATTTCTTTCATTATTATCATCATCTTGTAATTCTTTTAGAATTTCTAATTTATCATTTAAATATTCTTGTGTTAAATTAGTATATTCAAGTTCTTCTAATAATGGTTTTATAAATTCTTCCCAATCAGGATTTTGAGCTAATAATAAATTACATCTTCTAATTAAATCACCTTTTACTTCATTAATTAATATTTTCTCTAAATCTTTTAATTTATCAGTTTCATCATTATCCTCAAAATTTAAAGTTTGAGTTAAATTAGAATATTTTTCATCTAAAAGTGTTATTGTTTCTAATAAATCATGATTACTTTTTCCTTCAGATTTCTCTTCAATTTCATTTAAATTTTTACTAATTTCTTTTTTAGTTTCTTCAGATAATAATTCATTTAAACTTAAATTTATTAATGCATTCTCTACTTTTGTTTTAATAATATATATTCTTTGTAATTTTGTAGCCATTTCTAAATCTGATTCATTATTTGCTTGCGCATCTTTTAGAATATTAAGTAATGCATCTTCATCAAATTTAATTATATCTTTAATTAAAATACTTTTATCTGCTCCAGATTTTTTATCCAAAACATTAATATTAATAATACCATTTAAATCTACTCTAAATGTAATATCAATAACAGGCATACCTGTTTCTGATACTTTATCAAATTCAATTTCACCAATTAAAAAGTTTTTATTTGCAATCGTCCTTTCACCTTGATAAATTTTTGTTTTAATTTTACTATCACCAGGAGAATTAGTTGTATATTTTTGGGTTCTTTTTGCAGGCAATGGTGTATCTTTTGGAATAATAATTGAAAAATTACCATCTGCAGTTTCTATACCTAAGGATAAAGGTAAAACATCTATTAATAAAACATTTTCTTTTGATACATATAATTCTGTAATGATTGCAGCGTAAAGTCCTGCACCTTCTGCAACAACACTTTCTAAATTTGGATGGATCCAGGGTTTTTTCCTGGTAATATCATATATTTTTTCTTGTAAAATTTTCATTTTACTTGATCCACCAACTAAAATAAAATATTCAATTCCTTCATATTTTTTAAGAATATCTGAAACTAATTCATCAATTCTATTTAATAATTTATTAGATAATTTATTAAATTCTTTTTGAGTTAAATCATAATAAGAATCATAACCTAAAAATTGTTTTAAATTAATCTGAAAATTTTCTAAATAAGATAATTTTTCTTTCATTCTTTGGGCGGAATAAAATAATGTATCATTTTGTTTGATAGTAGGATTCTTTTTAATAATATCATCAACAATTAATTTTGTAAAATTATTTCCACCTAAATCATTCAATCCAATACTATGTACAACTTCAAAGAAACAATCTTCTTTATCTAATACAGTAATATCCATTGTTCCTCCACCTGTATCTATAACCATAAATTTTTTATCACCTTCATTATGTAATCCATATGCAAGAGCAGCAGCAGACGGTTCATTAATAATTCTGATAACATTAAAAGAGTTATTAATAAAAGCTTCTCTTATAAATTCTCTTTGAGAATCAGAAAAATTAGACGGAACTGTAATAACTGTAGTTAATTTAGAATCACTAAATTTTTTTATAATTAGGTATTTTAAATGATTAACAAAGATATTTAATACATCTTTTACATTATAACTCACTTCATTCTTTCCAATTTCTACTTTAAATGAATTGATAACATTTGTTGCTCCAATCGGAATATAATTGCCGCAAAATATTTTATTTTCAGGTGAATAATAAACTTTAGATGGAATTAGTTTGAAAGCACCATCTGTTAATATTTTAAGTTTATTTTCGGTAAAATATGAAATTACTGTATTTGTTGTTCCTAAATCAATACCAAATACTACTTGAGTTTCCATTAATTAAATTAAATAAAATAATACATTTAAAACGATATAAAAATAAAAATTGAGCAATCAAAAATCGTTAATTTCTTATTTAAAATTGTTAATTTTAAATAAAAATTGCTTAAAATAATATTAGTATATTATTTTATTAATTATGGAAACTCAAATACAAAAGATCACATATTTAAATAAAGAAGAACAAATAACTCAATTCTTTTCTGAATCAGATGAAATATTTAATGATAGATTAGAAGTAATTAAGAAATTAGAAAAAGAAAATATAGCATTCAAAGATGCTCTTAAATTATCAAAAATTTATGCAAATTGTAAATATAAAAAATGTAAGTATGCACCAACTATATATCATTCTATTAAAAGATTTTTATAATTATCTATTTTTTTGATACATCCAATCTTTATTTAATTCAACATTAGTAACTTTTCGTGCAACATCCCAATCTTTTAGTGTAGCAGGATAATCAACTGCAGTAGACCCATCGTCACCTGGGCATACTTTACAAGGAGTATTATTTATACAAACTGGTGGTTTAGGCATTGGTACTTTCCATTTATTTGTATTTAAAATTGTATAATTATTTGCCCATAAAGATAAGTCTTTATCACCTAATGGTTTATAAAAATCAGAAGGTAATTTAGGATTATAATATGAAAAATCATTTGGATTTTCTTTTCCAGTTAGTCTTTTAGATGTAGCTTCTTTTAATTTTCTTAAATTAGTTAATACATTATCTGTTGATAATACTCTAGTTTGCATTTTTGAATAAATATTACTTATTTCATTTTCATCTAATACATTTGTTTGTTCTAATTCATTAATTAAAGAATTAATTTCCGCTTCCGGAGAAGAAGGTATTGGTGTTTGTAAATTGTTTAATTTATCTTTTAAATCATCTAATTGTTTTTTTACTTCATCAATAGTTTTTGAATCTAATTTAGTTCTACTAGGATCAACAAAATCAGATTTATTTATTTTAGAATTATCTTTTGTTTCTATTTCATATAATCCTGAATTGTCTATTTCATGTGCTTCTTCTTCAGATAATTCTTCTTCAGATAATTCTTCTTCAGATGGTTCTTCTTCAAATGGTTCCGTTTCAGATGGTTCCGTTTCAAATTCTTTATCTGTATTTATTTCTTCTGTTTGAAATGATTCTAGGTCTGCTGAGTCTAGATCTGTATCTGTATCTATATCTGTATCTAGATCTGTATCTAAGTCTATATCTAGTTGATCTAATAGTTCTGATTGTACTTGATTTTTAGAAGAGTTTTTTACTACTAAATTTACTTTTGTTTCTTCTTTAACTTTTGACTTGTCTAAATTATTAACTATAGTTAAGAAATAATTATTTTTATATAAATAATCAAGTAAAATGAACGTACCGAATACAATACAAATAATTAAGAAAACATCAGCAGTTACTAGTTTTTGTGATGGTACTATTTTTAAAATAGTGTAAACAATAAATATGAATATCACATATTTTACTAAATCTTTTAATGTGAAAACTAATTTCATTATAATTTATTTTAGAAATTAATTTTAAATTTAATTTCTAAAACTAACAACCTAGGGCATTAATAAAGATTTAGCAAAAATAAAACATGTAATTACAAATGTAGCAAATAATGCAGTTACTGATTTTTCATCAGAATCAGATCCAAAACTAAAATTATACATTTGTTTCAAGTCTAAAAATACAAAATAAGATGCAAAAACAATTAAACCTTTGAAGCCTGCATCAGTAAAGTTTTCTTTTATTGACATTACTTTTCTTTTATATGCAGTCATATTGTAATTATATATTAATTGAACAATTGTAATCGTTAATCCAGCGAATAAATTGAAATATAATACTGATTTTTCAACTGGGATTTGTGTAAAAGTGAATGGGACTATGTATTTTAATACAAGTAAGATAATTAATAAATTAATTAATTTATTCATTAAAATAACAGAGAAAAATTAATTTTTATATATTTTTATATTAAGTTTTATCTTTGTGATATAAAATTATTAATACTAAAATAACAATAATTAATATTAAATTTAAACAATACATTATAAATAACAGAGATACATAGGGATAAATTCTATCAGAGAAACTAACAAAAATTGGATTTAAAATTTCTGTTTCTATTTTTTCTTTATTTTCTTTTTTTTTTAATTCGTCAATTGCTTTATTTATCAAGTCTTTTATTAAGTCATCAAACATAAGTATACTTTTAATTACATAAAAGATTTTATTAAACAAAATAATTTTTAAACTATAATTATTTTATTTAATCAGTAAAGAAAATAGATGGGTATTCTAAATTATATTTTTCTGCTGCTTTAGTAAAACATACATGATAACTGTATATAATCCAACCAACTATAACTAAATTTGTAAATATACTCATTGAAAGTCCAATGTAGCCAAAATTAGAATATAGAATAAAAGAACAACCAATTGTCCATAGAAGGGCTATTTTTAAATAATCTGTTAATGCATATGCTGCGTTTTGTAATGTTTCTTGATCTTTTGAAAAATTCATAACTGAAAACTTAGAACTCATTTCAACAGAACCTATAGAGAATTGAATAGATCCAAATAAAATTGCTTCACCAATTGCTTTAAAATATACATTATCGCTCATTAGTATAGAAGAGATTTTTTAAATTTATTAAACAATTTAATAAAAAAATTGATTTAAAAAAATTTAATATAAAGATATCTAGATTAATTAAATAAATGTCCTCAGACTCAAAATATTACAGTGAAGAAATTAAAAAAATAGTTAAAATTGAATTTAATATTTTTACGAATAAGGAGATTAAAAGTTATTCAGCTGTTAGTGCTGACCCATATGGTATAAATTTACCTGAAGCTTATGAAAACTATGAGCCGAAGAAAGGTGGATTAGTTGATTTAAGATTAGGAACATGTGATCCTTATTTAAATTGTACAACATGTGGTTTAAATTATTTAGAATGTCCTGGACATTTTGGACACATTGAATTAGCAGAGCAAGTTTTCCATTATGGATTTCTTGATCATTTAAAATCTGTGTTACAATGTATTTGTACAAAGTGTTCAAATATTTTAATTGAAAAAACGGATGTTCATTTTAAGAAAGCATTATTAAAAAAAGCGGAAGCAAGATTCAAAGAAATTCGTGTTTTAACTAAAAATACAACTTTCTGTTGGAATTGTGGAACACCAGTTCCAAAAATTAGAAAAGAAATTAATGCAAGTAAAGTATCTATTAATCTTATCTTAGAAAGAGAAATTGGTTCAAATACAGTTGATGAAAAAACAGGAGAATCAAATGAAGAAATAAAGAAAATTCTTGAGATTTTAACCCCAAGAGACTGTTATAATATTCTAAGAAATGTATCCGATACAGATTGTTTATTATTAGGTTTTAATCCTAAAGCAGCAAGACCAGAGGATTTAATTATTCATCAATTTCCTGTTCCACCTGTCATTATTCGTCCGACATCTAAAATTGATTTTTATGCTTCTTCTACAATGGAAGATTCATTAACATTAAAAATATCTGATATTGTAAATGCAAATCAAAGATTGAGAGCTCAATTAAATAAAGAGACAGCAGATAATGATATATCTAATTTTTCTGCAACAAATCATACTCTTTTACAATTTCAAGTAACTACTTTCTTTGACAATGAATCAATATCATTACCAAGATCTGAATTTAAAACAGGTAATCCTACAAAAAGTATTTCTGATAGAATTAAAGGTAAAGGTGGTCGTGTCCGAAGCAATTTAATGGGTAAGCGTGTAGATTTCAGTGGTCGGTCAGTTATTACTCCTGACCCTTATATTAATATTGATCAATTGGGTGTTCCTAAGAAGATTGCAATGGAATTAACTATTCCAGAAGAAGTTACACCATATAATATTAAATATTTATCTGGATTAGTTAAGAATGGGAGAGATATATATCCAGGTGCAAATTTTGTGTTAAGAATTAATTACAGAGATGGTAAATCAGAAACACAAAAGATAGATTTAAAATATCGTAAGAAATCAATTAGATTAAATATTGGTGATATTGTAGAACGTCATTCGGTTAATGGAGATTATGTATTGTTTAACCGTCAACCGACTCTTCACAAACCATCTATGATGGCACACCAAATTCATGTATTAAATAGGGATGATGCGAATACGTTCAGAGTGAACGTGTCTGCGTGCAAACCTTACGGAGCCGATTAACAACCCATCAAGGTCGGCAAAAGGATAACTTTAAAAGGTTATTCTAGTAAATAGTGAAACTATAATTTCACTATTTGCGAAACATCTTGTTGCGGGAACCCCCTTAGAGCTCTAATTACTACTTCTATTAAGAAATTTTTAGAAGGAACCCGGTTAATTGCCGGCTCCAATAGTAATAAAATTAGAGATTGGGAAATCCGCAGGGTCACTACCTAAGTCCGTTATGATAGGATATGGTAGGCTCTCAACGACTGAACGGATGTTGGTAGGCTATGATGAACTTAATCAGTTCTAGCTTGCTTAAGATACAGTCTACTCCCTAATGAAAGTTAGGGTATTTACCTTGTTATTAGCCAAGTAAAAATAGTATATAATTGTTTTTTAGAAAATACATATTTTTATGACGTGAAAGCATCGAGGTTTGATGGAGACGAAATGAATATACATTTAGCACAATCGATTCAGGCTCGGAATGAGCTGAAACGGATTGCAAATGTTAAATACCAAATTATAGGCGTAAAAGATTCGAACCCAATCATTGGGTGCCAACAAGATGCTCTTTCGGGAGCATTTTTATTAACACAAAAAGATATAAAAGTAAAAGGTTCGGATGCTGCACATATTTTATGTAATACAAGTTCAACAACAAAATATGAACTAGATATGGACAAATATTATACTGGACAAGAGGTCTTTAGTCATATTATTCCTAAAGGAATTAATAATTTAAAAAAGAATGACAAAGGTGAAATTAGTTTTCAAATTAAAGATGGTAACTTATTAACAGGATTATTAGACAAGTCATCTTTATCAGTATCAAAGAATTCAATTATTCATTTTATTTGGGATAAATATGGTCCAAATAAAACCAGACAATTTATTGATGATGCTCAAAAGTTAATTTTAAATTATTTATTAAATAGGGGATTAACAATTAGTTTTAAAGATGCATTTTTAGACCCTATATTTGAAGACCAAATTAAAAAATTATTAGATAATACAGTATTAGAAAACAAGTATATTTTAACACAATATGAAAATGATGTCGACCAGATATCACCCCAAATTATTGAAGCTGATTTGTATTCTAAAATGAATGCAATTGGTAGTGATGTTGGTGGTACAATTAAAAAGAATTTAGATGTATCTAACTTTTTCTGGGCATTAGTTGTTTCTGGTGCAAAAGGTTCTGATACAAACTTACAACAAATGATGGCATGTATTGGACAACAAGCTATTGAAGGTAGACGTATTATGAAGAAAGTTGAAGGGCGTTCACTTGTTTATTTTCACAAAGATGATGATACACCAGAAGCAAGAGGATTCACTCGTTCATCTCTGTTGGATGGATTAAAAGGTTATGAAGCTTTCATCTTTACAGCTGCGGGGCGTGAAGGTTTAATCGACACTGCGATCAAGACCGCTCAGACTGGATATTTACAACGAAAAATTATTAAGGGTTTAGAAGACATTAGCATCAAGTACGATGGCACCAACAGAAACTCGCGTGGAGTTATTATTCAATATGTCTATGGTGAAAATGGTATTAATCAAGCAAGTCAAACTGAAATTAAATTAAATATCATGGATATGGACAATAAGAAATTAGAAAATACTTTTAGTTTTACTGATGAACAATTGAAGAAACTAGAGAAGAAACATAAAATTTCTTTGAAAGATTTCAATACCAAGTATGTAAACAAGATGAAAAAATACAGAAATGAAATGAGAGAAATTCAAAAGAATGCATTAATTAATTTTAAAACAATGGAAGAAAAGTTTATGCTTCCTGTAAATCTATTTAGATTAACTCAAGATTATTCAAGCAAAACGGAAAGCTTAGATTTAACACCAGAAGAAATTACAAATTCAATTGAAGATTTCTTAAATTCATCTGATACAAAATTATTACCTATTGCAACTACTGGAAATGCAAGATTAAAACAAGATGATAGATCATTGAAATATATTTTAGAAGTTGCTCTTTATGAATACTTATCTCCTAATAAATGTATCTTTGACTATGGATTAACAAAAGAAAAATTTAATGATATGTGGGGTCAAATTAGAAATAGTTTTATTAAATCTATTGCTGAACCTGGTGAAATGGTTGGTATCTTAGCAGCACAATCAATTGGTGAACCTACTACTCAATTAAACTTGAACACAAAACACTTTGCAGGTGTTGCATCTAAATCAGGTGCAGTATCTGGTGTTCCTCGTGTATTAGAATTATTATCATTCAGTAAAGATATTAAGACTCCTCAAATTGTAGTCTATTTTAATGATGATATTAGAAGTGACAGACAATCAGTTAATAGAATTGCATCCTATTTTAAATTTTTATCAATCAAACAATTAATTGATGTTGCTGAAATTTATTACGATGTAGGAACAGAGAAAAAGTTAATTGCAGATAATGTATCAACTCCTTTCTTTGTTAATAATCAAAAAGCAGAACTAACATCATTACCTTTTGTTTTCAGAATTAAATTAAATATGGAAAATATGTTAGAGAAAGAAACTACATTATTAGACATTAAGACTAAATTTGTTTCTTATTGGTATAAGAATTTTACAAATTTAAAAACAATGAGAAAACACGAGAAAGATATCTTTAATAAAATTAGTAGGTGTGCTATTTTAAGTAATAGTACTGCTGATAAAGAACAAATTATTCATATTAGATTTTCCATGTCATCTTTCAATTATCAAATTATTGTAGATTTTTTAAATATAGTATTGAATAATATTACATTGAAAGGTATTGATGGTATTACTGATATTAACATGGAAGAACAACGTGTATTAAATTTCAATGATGAATCAGGTGGTATTAAAGTAGAAAAAGAATTTATTGTAACTACAACTGGTATTAATTTGGAAAAAATTAAATATATGAAAGGAATTAATCTAACAAGAGTTACAATTAATGATATTTATACTGTATATAGACATTATGGTATTGAAGCAACTAGACAAATATTAATTGCAGAATATATGAAAGTCTTAGGTGATAAATTAAACTTAACTCATTTATCCGTCTTAGTAGATATGATGACCCACAATGGTGAAATTACATCTATTGATAGACATGGTTTAAGTAAATTAGATTCAGACCCATGTGCTCGTGCATCATTCGAACAAACAATGGATCATTTTATTACTGCTGCATTATTTAATGAGAAAGATTCAATGAAGTCTATTTCTTCAAATATTATGTTTGGAAAAGTAATTCCTGGTGGTACAGGTTGTTTTGATTTGTTACTAGATACAAATAAATTAGAAAATTCAGAATATACAGCGGATGAATCAGGTGGACGTATTACATATATTCCACTTGAAGAAGATTCATTATTAAAAGATATTGTCAAGTATGGAATTAATCAAGCAAATTTTTTCATGCCACAATGAAAACTTATTTTAAAAAAACTTTATAAAGATAAAAGTTATTTTAAAATAATGCCTCTTAAACATATCTATTATATAAATCTAGATAGGAGAACTGATAGATGGGAAGAATGTATGGAGAAAATTAATTCTACTTGTCTAAAAGATTTTCCATATACTAGATTTAGTGGATTTGATGGAAAAGAATATGCAACTGAATTAAAAAGATTTAAAAGTAATTCAATTTATGAAGATTCTTTGAATCAAGTTGATAATAAATTATCAAAACTAAAAATAATATATAAAAAAGGAGAAGTGGGTTGTCTCATTTCTCATTTATGTGTTTTAATTAATATTTTAAATAATAATAATTTTAAAGAAGATGATTATGTATGTATTTTTGAAGAAGATTTTCGTTACGCGGGAACTACTGAAAATTTTAATAAAACATTTTTATCATTAAATCAATTAGATTTAAATAAATTAGATATTGATTTTCTTTATTTAGGAGGTAGATTTAAACCAAATTTTTATACAACAAATAACTGTTATACTAGTACTGATAATGTTAATATTTGGAAAAGAAGTAAATATGTATCGGAATATGATAATGACCGTGGTGCTTTTAGTTATGTTGTAAAAAAAAGCATATGTAAAAAATTAATACAAATTATTATTGATAATTTTATCAAAAATAATAAATATAATAGTAAATTAGAACCAGTTGATTGTATATATCAAGTATTAATTGATGAAATAA
>Ga0164295_10003783_pt1 | contig 12090 bp, 9 predicted proteins | sample GEODES006metaG_FD_111798 | JGI IMG/M metagenome (GOLD analysis project Ga0164295, IMG submission 111798) | Oligotrophic lake water microbial communities from Sparkling Lake, Wisconsin, USA - GEODES006 metaG | ecosystem: Environmental > Aquatic > Freshwater > Lake | place: USA: Sparkling Lake...
CACGAGCACGTCGGCCGTGCCGTCGCCGGTCAGGTCGAAGGTCGCGAGCGACTCGGGGCGGGTCACAGTGCCGAGAGGCACGCGCCAGCGCTCCACGAGCGCGGTCGAGCCGGCGGCGCAGTCCCCCGAGGCGGGCGCGTCGCTGGCGTCCAGGCGGACGAGCGCGTTGCCGACGTGGGCCAGCAGCGACGCCTGCGTTGAGTCCGCGCGGAGCGGCCGCGCCCAAGTCGGCATGTTGCCCGACATGAGCCCCGTGACTGGCCCGCACACCTGCACCGCGCCCGTCTCCGGGTCGACGCTCCGCAGCACGCCGTTGCCCGGCTGGACCAGCTCAAGGCGCTCATCGCCGTTCAGATCTGCGAGCGTGAAGGACTGACCACAGCGGGTGAGCGGCGGCAGCACGGCCCGCGTCTCGACGACGTCAAAGGCGCCGTCGGCGTCGGCGTCCCCCGAGGCGAAGCGCAGCACGGCGGTGCGCGCGGTGCCGTCCGAGCCGCCGCAGCCGTTGTCGGTGACGAAGAGCCAGGGGCGGCCGCCATCGTCGATGTCGGCCAGCATCACGCGGTGCAGGCCGCCGATGACGGTCTCGTCGCCGAACGGGCGCTCAGGCAGCGTCCAGCGGAGCGTGCCGGTGATCGCATCGAAGGCCCTGAGTTGGCGCTGCGAGCGCGCCAAAACCTCGAGGCGGCCGTCGCCGTTCAGGTCGACGACGCTGGTGATGGAGAGCGCGCCGAACGCTGGGCTCCGCCACCGCATCGCGCCGTCTGGTCTCAGCGACTCGACGCGTCCGCCGCGGACGACCAGGAGGTCGGGCACTGCGCCGGGGCGGCCTGTCAGCGCAAGCTGCTCAGCGGCCACTCCGCCGGGGGCGCTGATGGGCGGGCCATCGACGAGCTCATCGAGGGCGCCCGCGCCGACGGGCGGTGCGGGGCCGGGGTCGAACGGCGGGCAGAGTGAAGCGTCGGGGGTCGCGGCATCGGTCGCGGCGTCGGCCCCCGCGTCGGTCGCGGCGTCCACCTGAGCGTCGATGAGGGGCGGCTCGGTGTCACTCGCGTCACCTGCGTCGAGCGATGCTGCGTCTGTCGACGGCGAGATCGTGCGCTCGTCGCCCGCAGCGTCCGCCTCGCTCTCGGGTCTGGTCGCGGCGGGGTCACAGGCGGCCGAAAAAAGAGACGCCGCCAGCGCGGCCGTGAGCAGGTTCTTCGACATCATCATCCTCCCAGGCGCCTCAGGGCGGAAACGCCATGCCCCAGAGCCGCTGCCCACCGTCGACACACACGGTCTCGCCCGTGATGTAGTCACCGCTCGGGCCGAGCAGGTACATCACCGCGAACGCGACGTCATCGACCGAGCCCATGCGCTTGAGCGGCACGTGGTTCGGGGCGTCGGCCACGAGCGTGGCCTTGATCTCTGGGCCATAGTGGTCGAGGCCCGTGCTCTCGATCACGCCCGGCGCGACGGCATTCACCAGGATGTGGTGCCGCGCCCACTCCAGCGCGAGCGTCTGCGTCAGGTTGACCACGCCCGCGCGCGCCGCGCCGGTGTGCGCCATCCCCGGAAACCCGCGCCACATGTTCGCGACAATGTTCACCACCCGACCGCGCTGACGCTCGATCATGCCGCGCCCAATGGCCTGTGTCATGAACCACGTGCCGTTGAGGTTGGTGTCCACCACGGCGCGCCAGCCCTTGACGCGAATGTCGGCCGCGGGGGACGGGAACTGCCCCCCCGCGTTGTTCACCAGCGCGTCGGGCGGGCCGAGGTGCTCGGTCACGCCGCGCTCGAACGCCTCGCACTGCTCAGGCTCACGAATATCGAGCGGATGGGCCCACGCCGTGATGCCCTCGGCGCGCAGGGCGTCGAGCGTCTCGTTCAACCGCTCGGGCTTGCGTGCACCGATGGCGACACGGGCGCCGAGTCGACCTGCCTCGAACGCGATCGCGCGCCCGATGCCAGATCCGCCACCCGTGACGATGACGGTTTGGTCCTTGAGGAGGTCTGCCCGGAAAACGCGACTGCTCTGCATGTCATGGGCTTACAGGCGCGCGGCGGACGCGGTCAAGATGCGCGCGTCGCGTCTTCTCTGCGACCGCACCGGCGAGCTATTGTGCCACCATGGTGTCCACTCGTCTCCGCGCCGCCTTTACGCTCGCCCTTGTCTGCGCGCTCGCGCTGGCCGCTTGGCTCTTGGGCCCGAGCGACCCGCTGCCCGCGCTCCAGAGCGAAGCAAACGCCGGCACGTCGCCGCCGGTCGATGCGTTGATTCGCTCCCCCGCGGCCGAGGCCTCGAGAGCGCCGGGTCAGCTGGCGAGCTCATCGAGCGGGCCGGGCACCGACCCTGCACCGGACGCGCCGCCGACCCCCAAGCTCGATCCCCGCCCGCTTGAAGAACCCGCCGCGACGCGACCGAGCAAGGCGGGCGCCCTCTCTCCCGAGACGGTCAAGCGCGCGTTCGCTGCGGCGCAGGGGGGCGTACGCGCGTGCGCTCGTCAAATGAACCGCGCCCGCCCGGCGCCGCTCGTCGTCGATGTCGTCATCGAGCAGCGTGATGGGCGCGGACGCCTGCGCGAGCCGCGCATCGCGGAAGACGCCCCGATGGACGCGGCGTTGCGGCGTTGCGTCTCCGCTGCGCTCGAGGCCGTCAACTACCCCACCGAGGGCGGCGACGCTGAGATCGTCGTTCAGCTCTCTTTCGACTGGGTGACCCCATGAGATACGCCGCTCTCGCGCTCGCGCTGACCCTCGCCCCCGCTCACGCCCAAGAGCAGCCGGAGGGCGAGGCCGCTGCTGCCGCCACGACTTCGACGTGGAGCTACAAGACGGCCGGTGTCGTCAAGCGAGGCGAGCCGGGCAAAATCGTGCTGTTTCCGCAGACGGACGTGACGGACGTGAGCCTGACGCTGACGGCCGGCAAGCAAAAGGCCGTGCTGCGGCCGGGAAACTTGGTGGGTGGGCGGGAGCATCCGCTCACCTTCAAGACGCCTGCGGGCTTGACGAAGTGGCACGCCGTGCTGACGGGCCGCTCGGGTGGACCGCCCATTACGGTGGAGTTCGACTTTGAGGTCGCCGCGCTCGATCCGCTCGAGGTTCGGCTTGACCGCGCGGGTGTGAACTTGCCCGCGGGGCGCGTCGTGGCGGTCTCGAACCGCACGCTGGCGAGCACCCGGGTTCAGGTCTTCGACAAGCAGGGGGCGCAGGTCGTGGACACGACCGTCGAGCTCGCGCCCGTGCCGCCCGGCCAGCCGACGCGTATCGAGTGGCCCGAGACAGGCCCGGACATTCGCCGCGTCGACCTGGAGTTCATCGACACGTTCGGGCTGTGGTCGCTCATGCGCGCAGTGAGCTGGTACGTCGAGATCGCACACGACGACGTCATCTTCGAGAGCAGCCGTTGGGATGTCCGGGCGACCGAGGCGCCCAAGCTCGACGTCGCTGTGGTCGAGATCGCGCGCGAGCTCGACCGATTTCGCTCGGAGCTTGGCCGTGAGGCGGCGGTCGACGCCGCGCTCTTCGTCGCCGGCCACACGGACACAGTGGGCGGACCCGGTGACAACCTCACGCTCAGTGAAAAGCGCGCGCGCGCCATCGCGGAGTACTTTCGCGCGCAGGGCGTCAAGGTGCCGGTCTACTACCTGGGCGTTGGAGAGAGCGGCCTCGCCGTCGACACGCCCGACAATACGGATGAGGCGCGGAATCGCCGCGCGGTCTACGTGCTCTCGAACGCGCCGCCGGGCGTGGGTCACTACGCGCGGGGCGGCTGGAAGAAGCTGTGACTCCGCCGGTGCGTGTGCAGTTCGTCTGCCTCGGCAGCATCTGCCGCTCGCCTGTCGCTTTTTCATGCGACATCCGCCCGCTGCGTCCGATAAGAGCCGCATGATGTCAGCGACTGTCACGACCGAGTGCGCCGCCGATTCCATGCGCGACGCCCTGAAGCGCTACTTTGGTTTCGACGACTTCCACGCGGGGCAGGCCGAGGTCGTCGAGGACGTCCTCTCGGGGCGCCCTACGCTCGCGATCATGCCGACGGGCGCGGGCAAGAGCCTGTGCTACCAGCTCCCCGCGCTGATGGTGCCGGGGATGACGGTCGTCGTCTCGCCCTTGATCGCGCTCATGAAGGACCAAGTAGACGCCCTGCGCGCGCGCGGCGTCGCCGCCGAGGTGCTCAACAGCACGCTCGCGCCCGAGGCGCAGCAGGAGGTCGCCGTTCGGGCCGCGCGCGGCGAGGTCAAGCTGCTGTATGTCGCGCCCGAGCGCTTCCGGAGCGGCGGCCTCGTGCGGATGCTTGAGCGATGCCCACCGGCGCTCTTCGCGGTGGACGAGGCCCACTGCATCTCCCAGTGGGGCCACGATTTTCGGCCCGACTATGTGCGGATCGGCGAGGTCATCGAGCGGGTGCGACCGCAGCGCGTGCTCGCCTGCACGGCGACGGCCACGCCCGAGGTGCGGGCAGACATCGCGCGGGTGATGGGCCTGCGCGACCCCGCCGTGCACGTCGCCGGGTTCTTGCGGGACAACCTCTACCTCGAGGCGCGGCTGTGCAGCGGTGACACCGACCGCACCGACCGCCTGCTCGGCTTCGTGCGGGGCCAGGGCGAGAACGGCGCCGTGATCGTCTACGCCTCGACTCGCAAGCGCGTTGAGCGGTTCGCGGCCGAGCTCGTCGACGCCCTCGGTCAGCGCGCGGTGGCGGCCTACCACGCGGGCATGGACGACGCCGCGCGCACGGCGGCGCAGGAGCGCTTCATGCGGGGCGAGGCCCGCGTCGTGGTCGCGACCAACGCCTTCGGCATGGGCGTCGACCGCAGCGATGTGCGCGCGGTCGTGCACGTGGACCTGCCGCGGACGCTCGAGGGCTACTACCAAGAGGTCGGGCGAGCGGGGCGCGATCGCAAGCCCGCGCGGGGCCTGCTGTTGCACGCCGCGGGCGACGTTCGGCTCCTTGAGCGGATGATTGACCAATCTCACCCCGACGAAGCCCGAGTGGGCGCCGTGTGGCGGGCGCTTCGGCGCGCGGGCGACGACGGCACCGAGGTCGAACGTCTCACGCATGCGGCGGGTCAAGAGTACGACGGTCAGACCGAGGCGGCCCTGCGCGTGCTCGACGGCGTGGGCGCGGTGCAGCGCGACGGCAGCGGGCGTGTGCGGGCGCACCCCGAGGCGCCCGAGAGCGCGCGGGACCTCGACATCGACTTCGCGGCGCTCGCGCGGCGGGCGCAGGGGGAGCATGACCGCCTGCGTGCGGTGCGGCAGTTCGTGCAGGCGAACGTCTGCCGGCACGCTGGCCTGCTGAGCCACTTTGGCGAGCGCTACCTCGAGAAGCATCGGGGCCCGTGCCCCGGGTGTGACCGCTGCGACCCCGCGGGCGCGGCGGGCGCGACAGCGGGCGAGCCGCCGTCCCCGGACGACATCGCGCGGATCCGCGCGGCGCTCGCGGCCGTGGGCGATCTGGACGGTCGCTACGGTCTCCGCAAGCTCTCCGCGACGCTCGCCGGCTCGAAGAGTAAAGACCTCGCGGGGTCGCCGCTGCTGCGCTCAGACGCCTTTGGCCTCCTCCGGCCGCTGTCCGCGGACGCCTGCTTCGCGCTGCTGCGCGACCTTGTCGACCGTGGCTTGGTCGCTGTCGGCTTGGGGGAGTACCCCACGGCGTCCCTCACGCGCGAGGGCTGGGACATGGCCTCGGGTCGAGACGAGCCCGACTTCAAGCCGCCGCTCGTCGCGCGCACCTCGCCCGGCGTCGCCCGCAAAGCCGCTGGATTGCGACGCGGCGCGCCGCCGGAGCGCGCGCCCGCCATCGCCGCCGAACCCGTGCGTCGCCGCCCGCGCGCGTGATAACCTCTCGTCCCCCTGTGCAGGAGCGGACCGTGTCCAAGTCGATCTGGAAGTCCCATCGAGACGCCCTCGCGGCGCGGCTTCGAGATGCCGTCGCCGTCGTCTTTGCGGCGCCCGAGCAGATTCGGAACAACGACGTCCACCACGACTATCGGCAGGACTCCGACTTCTTCTACCTGACGGGCTGCGAGGAGCCGGAGTGCGTGCTCGTCATCGCCCCGCACCGTGCGGTGGGCGACCAGACCGCGCTCTTTTTGCGAACGAAAGACCCCGAGCGCGAGGTCTGGGACGGCGAGCGCATCGGGGTGGACGCCGCGCCGGGGGTGCTCGGGGTCGACAAGGCCTTCCCCATCGCGAAGCTCGCGGAGCTTCTGCCGGAGTGGCTCAAGGGCGCGCGCAAGATCAACCACGCCTTCGGGCGCTGGCCCGCTCAAGACGCCCTCGTGACCGACGCGATGAACGCCGCCGCCCGGATTCACCGCCGCCTCGGGCACGATACGCCCAGCGAGTGGGTGCTCCCCGAGGAGCTCCTGTGGGAGCAGCGCCTCATCAAGACCCCAGAGTCCATCGACGCCATGCGGCGCGCGGCGGAGCTCGCGGCGGTCGGTCATCGTCGCGCGATGGCCGTGGGCCGGCCGGGTGTCTTTGAGTACCAGCTCCAAGCCGCGATGGAGTACGAGTGGATGGTGCGGGGGTCGCGTCGCACGGCTTACTCCAGCATCGTTGGCAGCGGCCCCAACGCCTGCGTGCTCCATTATCGCGATAATGGGCGTCAGACGCAGGCGGGCGACCTCGTCCTGATCGACGCGGGGTGCGAGCTCGAGTACTTCGCGAGCGACATCACCCGCACGTGGCCCGTCTCGGGTAAGTTCACCGCGCCGCAGCGGGAGATCTATCGCCTCGTTCTGGCCGCGCAGAAGGCGTCCATCGCCCACTGTCGCCGTGGGCACACCTTTCAGGCGGTGCACGACGCCACGGTGCAGGTCCTCACCGCGGGCCTCGTCGAGCTTGGCCTGCTCCAGGGCACGGTCGAGGCGTGCATCGCGAGCGAGGCGTACAAGCGCTTCTACATGCACCGCACCAGCCACTGGCTCGGGATGGACGTGCACGACGTGGGCCGATACCGGCTCTCCGGCGCGTCGCGCACCCTGGAGCCGGGCATGGTGCTCACGGTCGAGCCGGGGATTTACATCTCGCCCCGTGACGAGAGCGTTCCCGAGCGCTACCGCGGCATCGGCATCCGCATTGAGGACGACGTGCTCGTCACCACTGGAGAGCCGGACGTCCTGTCGGCGAACGCGCCGAAAGAACTCGATGAACTTGAGGCCCTGATCGGCACCTCGACCCTCGCCTGAGGCGATGGGGGCGCCGGCCACCCAGAGGAGGGAGGGACCAGGTGGCCGGCGTTGGTTGAGGCCTTTGCAGTTTCGGTGCCATGCAGCCAGAGCGGGCGATGTGCCTGCTTGACTGAGTCTTCGTGTCTGATTGTGACAGAATGCGCCAGATGGAGTGTTTGACTTGTCTCACTTGGGCACAGAGTGGACGGCGCGCGCGGGCGTCAACATCGCCTTGGTCAAGTACTGGGGCAAGGCCTCAGCGCAGGACAACTTACCCGCGGTGGGGAGCCTGAGCCTCACGCTGGATGGGCTGGGCACCACGACGTCCGTGGCCTTCGACCCCGGGCTTTCGAAAGACACGTTCACGCTCGACGGCGTGGCGCAGCCCGACGACACGCGCGTACCTGCCCTGCTCGACGAGGTCCGGGCGCTCGCGGGGATTCGAGCGCGCGCGGCGGTCCGCAGCATCAACAGCGTCCCCACCGCTGCCGGTCTCGCCAGCTCCGCGAGCGGCTTCGCGGCCCTCGGGCTCGCAGCCTTCGCCGCCGCCGGCCTCGAGGTGATCGGTCCCCCAAGCGCGGCGCTCGTCGACTGCGTGCGCCGCGGCTCCGGCTCAGCGCCTCGCTCATTGCTGGGCGGCTTCGTGCGCCTCGACCGCGACTCTGGCGGCGTGCGCGCTGTGTCGACCGGCTCTGCGTCGTGGTCCGTCTGCATCGTCGTCGCCCGCGTCGCTGTCGGGCCGAAGGACGTCTCGTCCCGCGACGGCATGGCACACAGCCGGGATACGAGCCCCTTCTACGCCGCGTGGGTTGACACGCACGCGGCGGATCTCGACGCAGCAGAGGCCGCCATCGCCGCCCGCGACCTGAACGCGCTGGGTGAGGTGATGGAGTTCAGCACGATGAAGATGCACGCCTGCATGCTCGCGAGCCGGCCGGCGCTGCGCTACTGGGCCCCGGGCACGCTCGCCGCCCTAGACGCGGTGCACGCGCTGCGTCGAGCGGGCGTCTCCGCGTGGGCGACGATGGACGCCGGGCCGCATGTGAAGGTGCTCTGCGCGACCGAAGACGCCGCGCGCGTGCGTGCAGCCCTTGAGCCAGCGTGTCTCGGCACGTTGACCTGCGGGGTGGGCGCGGCGGCGCAGCTCATCGAGGAGCGCGTCCCGTGACGGGCGTGCGCGTTCGGGCGCCGGGCAAGGTCATGCTCTTCGGAGAGTATGCCGTGCTCGAAGGCGCCACTGCCCGGGTCGCCGCGGTCGAGACTTGGGCGGGAGTCGCCGCACACGCGCCCGCGGACGCCGCGACGTATCGTGTTCACGGCGAGGTCGTGGACTCACCCGGGCCCTTCGTCGAGGCCGCGCTCGCGACCGTGGATGCGCTGCGGGACGCAGTCTGGGACCTGGACTCGCGCGCGTTCTCCATCGAGTGCGCCGACGGGGGGCGCACCAAGCTCGGTCTGGGCTCGAGCGCCGCGATCACGGTCGCCGCTGTGGGCGCAGCGCGCGCGCTGGCCGGACTGAGCGCGCGCCCGCAGGACGTCCTCGGACCCGCGCTCGTCGCGCACCGGGTCGCTCAGGGCGGCCGAGGCAGCGGCGCCGACGTGGCGGCGAGCGCCCTCGGGGGCGTGGTGGACTGTGCCTTCTTCGCCCAAGCGGCGTGGGGGCCGCCCGACGCGCTCCCGGTGGGTGAGGCCAGCCTCGCGGTGTCCGCTCGCTCTGTCGGTCGTGCGCTCCCCCACTTGACCCTCGTCTTCTCGGGTGCGTCGGCGTCGACGCCCGCGCTGATTCAGGCGGTGATGTCGCAGCGTCATGCGCGGCCGGTCATCTGGGACCGCGCGCTGTGCGCGCTCGCGGACGCCTCGGATGCGGGCGCGGCGGCGCTCGACGCAGACTCTCGCCTTGAGCTCGCGCAGGCTGTTCGGCAGGGTGACCGCGCGATGGCGGCGCTCAGCCGCGAGCTCGGGGGCGGCACTGCGCTGCTCGGGCCGCTCCATGCGCAGCTCACGGCGCTCATGGGGCCCGCTTGCGCGCTCAAGACGACCGGCGCAGGCGGCGGAGACCTTTACTGGCTGTATGGCGACACTGAGGCGGCCGAGGCTGAGGCCGCGGCGCGCGTGGAGGCTGCGGGGCACCTGGTCTTGCGCCTGGGGCTTGAGCCGCGCGGCTTCGTCGTCGAAGCGCCGGGCGCGGAGTGAATATGCACGTCGTCATCTTGGGCAACGGCATCGCGGGGGTCACCTGCGCGCTCGGGGTGCGACGACGGTTGCCGAAGGCGCGCATCAGCCTCGTGTCGGGTGAGAGCGACGCGTTCTTCTCCCGCACCGCGCTCATGTATGTGTTCATGGGTCACATGCGCCTGCGGGACACCGAGCCCTACGAGCGCCGGGTCTGGGACGAGCAGCGGATCGAGCGCGTGCGGGGGTGGGTGGGCGCGGTCGACGTCGGGAACGCGCGCCTGGAGTTCACGGACGGCCGCACCCTGCCGTGGGACAAGCTCGTGCTCGCGACCGGCGCGCAGCCCAACCGCTTCGGGTGGCCGGGGCAGGACCTGCCCGGGGTGCAGGGCCTCTACTCGGTGCAAGACCTCGAGGCGCTCGAGGCGAGCAGCCGCGGCCTCAAGCGCGCGGTCGTCGTCGGCGGCGGCCTGATCGGCGTCGAGCTGGCGGAGATGCTGCACAGCCGGAGCGTCGACGTGACGATCTTGGCGCGAGAGCCGCGCTACTGGAGCAACGCGCTGCCGGGGCGCGAAGCCGACCTCGTCGGGCGCGTCATCGAGCGGGCGGGTGTGCAGGTGCGCTACGGCATGGAGCTTCAAGCGATCGAAGCGGGGGCGAATGGTCGGGCTGCGGAGGTCGTGACGCGTGCGGGCGACCGCTTGGCGTGCGGGCTCGTTGGGCTCACTGCGGGGGTATCGCCCAACGTGTCCGCGCTGTCGAACGGTGCCGTCCCCACTCGACGCGGGGTGCTCGTCAATTCGCGCCTTGAGACACGCGTCGAGCACGTCTATGCGTGCGGCGACTGCGCCGAGATCACCGAGGACAACGCCGAGTCCGGTCGCGTTGAGCAGCTCTGGTATACGGGCCGCGCGCAGGGCGAGATTGTCGCTGCGAACCTCGCCGGCGAAGGCCGGACCTACGCCCGGGGCGTGTGGTTCAACTCCGCGAAGTTCTTCGATTTAGAGTGGCATACGTACGGCGAGGTCGACCCCGCGTCGGTCGTCCGTGCAGGCGAGCGCCACCTGTGGTGGAGCGACCCGAGCGGTCGTCACGCCCTGCGCATCGTCGAGCGCGACGGCGCCGTGGTCGGCATGAACAGCCTGGGCTGGCGGCAACGACAGGATGTGTGGACCCGATGGATCGAGGCGGGCGCGCCTGCGGACGCCGTACTGGCCGACCTGGGGCGCGCCGGCTTTGAGCCTGAGTTCTCGCGTCGCTTCGAGCGCGCTGTGCGGGCAGACGGTCAATGGCTCGGAGCGGGGGACGCGACATGAACACTCGAGCGTTGCACGTGGTGGGCGCGGTGGGCGCCGGGCTGGGGCTCGCGCAGATGGTCGCGGCGCTCGCAGGCGCCCCCCTCGCAGGCTACACGACGACCGGGCTCGCGCTGTTCTTGGTACCGCTTATCGTGGGCGGGTGCCTGCGGGCCGTGGCGCCCTACTGGGGGACAACGCCCGGCATCAAGAACGATGGCGTGCAGCAGAGCGCAGCGCAGGCGCGCGGCTGGCCCGCGTGGCTGCTCGGCGTCGCGATCACGGCCTTCTACTGCGCGGTCTACTGGGCGCCGCAGCACCTCGTGGGGCTGATCAACCTGGTCAGCCCGCTCTACACCGCGTTTACGGGCAAGGCCGCCGAGCTCGCGACCGCGGACGAGGTGCGCATGGCGGGCTGGGACCCGCGGCAGTGGTTCCTGTACGGCCTGCTCTATACCGTGGCGGTCATCGTCATGGGCGCGCGGATGGCGATGCGCTATCGGCACAGCCGCTACCAGCTCGCACGCACGGCCTCGGTCTGCTTCTTTCAGCTCACATTCGGCTTCTTGGTGCCGCAAATCCTGCAGGCCTTCCAGCAACCGGAGTTCTACTTCACGTACTTCTGGCCGCTGAAGAAGGAGTACCTCTTCCCGAACGACCTGCGGTGGCTCATCGAGAAGGGCACGCTCGGCGTCTTCATGGCTTACTGGGGCGTGCTCATGGCGCTCGTCGCGGTGCCCGTGCTGACCTACTTCTACGGCAAGCGCTGGTACTGCTCGTGGGTCTGCGGCTGCGGCGGCCTCGCGGAGACGGCGGGAGACCCTTGGCGTCATCTGTCGAGCAAGTCCCTCGCGTCGTGGCGCTTCGAGCGATGGTCGATTCACGGGGTGCTGGTGCTGATCACGCTCACGACAGGCTTGGTATGGGCGAACTCCGCGGCGCAGGGGCAGGTGCTCGGGCACGCCTCAAGCACGGCGACGCACTGGTACGGCTTCCTCGTCGGCGCGGTCCTGAGCGGCGTGGTCGGGGTCGGCTTCTACCCGCTGCTCGGCACCCGGGTGTGGTGCCGGTTCTTTTGCCCTCAAGCGGCGATCCTGGGCCTGCTTCAGCGCTTTTTTAGCCGGTTTCGCATCACCACCAACGGCGGGCAGTGCATCTCGTGCGGCAACTGCTCGACCTACTGTGAGATGGGCATCGACGTCCGCGCCTACGCGCAGCGCGGGGCGAACATCGTCCGCGCGTCGTGCGTGGGCTGCGGTGTGTGCGCCGCGGTCTGCCCGCGGGGCGTGCTGCGCTTGGAGAACGGCGCGACCTCGGGCGACCGCTTTCCCCTCAGCGACAAGCCGCTCCAAGCGTTGATGGAGGCGCTCCGCAAGTGACGACGACCGCGACGCGCATGCGATTCTTTCATTGGGACTTCTTCGGGCCGGACGCCGAAGAGACGGCGCAGCACTTCC
>Ga0164295_10003785_pt1 | contig 12083 bp, 10 predicted proteins | sample GEODES006metaG_FD_111798 | JGI IMG/M metagenome (GOLD analysis project Ga0164295, IMG submission 111798) | Oligotrophic lake water microbial communities from Sparkling Lake, Wisconsin, USA - GEODES006 metaG | ecosystem: Environmental > Aquatic > Freshwater > Lake | place: USA: Sparkling Lake...
AAATGCAGCAACTGATGCAGCTAACGCTGCAGCAGAAGCAGCAGATGCAGCAACAGCTGCAGCACAAGATGCTGCAGATGCAGTAGCTGCTCTATCTACTCAGGTATCAGAGATGGTGGATGCCCTAAAGAAGCAGATCACAGCTCTAACAAACCTAGTAATCAAGATCCAGAAGAAGGTAAAGGCGTAAGCCCCAACTTCTAAAGGAACTTAACTCTTAGGAGTTAGCTCTAGTCCGAAGCCCGGTTCTCTCGCAAGAGGGGGCCGGGTTTCGGCTATTTTCGGACTCTTTCACTTAAGATCAGGCTATTGAGGTAAACGATTGGGGATCCCGTGTTAACGCTTGTTGCCATTACCTTTGGAGTGATTCTTTTTGCGGGGGCTATTGCGGCGATACCAGCAGCTGTAATCACAAGGGCAATCTCTGGTACAACTCCTCATAGGGGACCTGTGGCCCTCGGAATCGCCGTAGGAATTGGCTTTGCATTTTCTGCGATCGCATCATCTTGGTCATTCGGTGCGGTTGGTGCAAATAGTTACATATACATAATCGCTGGCCTGTTCTTACTCACACTTATTCTTCTAAAGAATTCGTATGTGAGAAGCTCACTCTCTGTTTGGAAGGAGTTCCATAAGTTCGATGGATTCCTGCTAGCGCTACCCCTATTGACTGCTTTCCTGAGTAAGCCATATTGGGATGGTGTTACAAAACTTAAATTGGCAGCTGGTGGTGGACCAGACATTCCACAAAACTTAATGACAGTTTTATCTCAAGCAAAAATAGGTTCCACTTGGTTTGAAGCAAAGAGCAATTTCTTAACTTTGTTAGGGGACAAGAATCTTGGTGAAGCGATTTACCATCTCTATCAGCTTCCATCAATGCAAGAACAGGCAGGGTATGACTATTTAGTATATGGAACTCGTTGGGGATTAAGTATTCCATTTGCACAAGTTTTAAGAATTGATCCTTCATTACTAGTGATCGGACAAGCAACGACAATTTCGGTTGGCTTGGCTGCACTTGGTTTGATTACGTATTCATTTTCAAGATTAGTCTTTGCGCGCTTCTCCTTGGCCTACATGCTCTTAATTGCATCTGTTTCGTCCGCGCCATTAGTCGTGCAGATTTTCAATGGAGGCATGGCACAAGCTTGGGGATTACCTGGATTAGCCCTACTCTCATTTGCTTTTTTACTAACACTTATGTTGAAGAGTAAATCTCAATTGACCCCTACCGCATTAAAGGGATTAGTTGCTCTCTCATGTTTTGGATGGCTCGGGAACGCAGTAACGTATATCGATTCAAGTATGACCTTAGCAGCCGTCTTCCTAGTTTCAATTGTTTTCCTCGCCTTCTTTACGCAGAGAGATCTAAGTATTTCTTTGTTGAAAACAACATTTCTTGGAGGGCTGCTCGCAGCAATTATTGTTGCTCCATATACATGTGCAGCGATATCAACCATGTCAATTAGGTTGAAATTAGCATCGGGTACAGGATTTCTTTTCGATCATTGGCCACTTCCATCTGAGATGTTGGGATTGTTAAATATTTGGACAGGTGAGGCTGGGAAAGCGCGCGATCCACTGATTTTGCTTCTTGGAATTGCTTTTTCCTTAGCAATTGTTGTGACAGTCCTTCGTGGCATCCCATCAAAAAATCTATGGGATCGGTCTGTCTCATTACTTGGACTTTCGATTTTGTTGGTGTGCGCCTCAATCGCACTTTGGGCTAGTCAAACTAGCCTTGGTAGCAACTATTCATATGTGAAAGTTGCCACTTATGTAGCTCCAATTTTCTTGCTGATTATCGGAGAGAGAATGTCGGAGAATTTACATAAAGGTAGAGCGAAGAATTTGAGGAATGACACCCCATATGCTTTGCGCATGATTACGCCAGTTTTTTTCATCGGAATCATGCTTCTTTCTGTCGTTAGTACCAATAGTGGGTTGTCCAAGAAATCAGAGTTTTCATTCCCATCCTCTATGACACAAATTCTCAGTAATGAGGAAGCTCAAGAGGAGTTGAGTAAATACAACTATTTGACAACCTATCGCGCACTTAGCAATGTACTCGGGTTTGTAGGTGATGTTCACTGGGTTTCAAAAGCACCAAATGATCAAAGATTAGAAACACGATTAGGCAATGAGATGCGAATAATTTGCTTCGCGGGTGATGGAATCTGTCTACCAAAAACAAAGGAATTACAAGTTCCTTCTTTGAACAAATTTGGTATCAGAGTTTTTGAGTCACCAATTAGCACATCCCAATTTGCGGCCCTAGCACCTCTAGATCGCTATTATGCCGCAATGGATGCCGTGGGTCAGGCGCGATTTGAAGTACCTGAGCGCTTTATTGGCGGAAACCCATTGCTAAAGCCAAACACATGAGAGTTGTTGTAACAGGTTCCTCAGGCTTTTTAGGCTCATGGATTTGTCGGGTTCTTTCTTCTTCGCACGAAGTTATCGCTTTGGTACGTCCAACATCTGATTTGTTTCGGTTATCTGGTGTTAAAAATTTAACAGTTATGGCTATTAATTCTGAACAGTGGCCGAGTTATATTTTGGAATCAAAACCCGATGCACTGATACTTTCTGATTGGTGGGGAGTGGGGAATCAGGAGAGAAATGATGTTAGGCAGTACGAAAACATCATTCGAATGTGCGAAATGGCAAACACGGCAAAAATAGCAGGGGTGGCGACGGTTTTGGGTGTTGGAAGCCAGGCAGAACTTGGACCGATATCTAATGTAATTACAGAAAACTTGCCAGACCAACCGACAACCAAATATGGGTTCGCTAAAGCTGAAGCTCGCTTAAAGTTACACAACATTTTCAAAAATTCAGAGACTCGATTTGTTTGGATGCGTATCTTCTCAACTTATGGTCCTCTGGATACGGGCAACTGGTTGATACCCCAGACAGTAGATGCATTGCAGCTTGGTCAGCTTATGAAGCTAACTAAGGGCGAACAGGAGTGGAGCTATCTACATGCATTTGATTTAGCTCGAGGATTTCAAGTGGCACTAGAAAGCACCTCTGTTGAAGGAATTGTTAACGTCGGAAACCCTGAGACAATCAATCTAAAAGATGCCGTCTTAGAAATCTCAAAAAATTTAAATGCTCAAAATCTGCTCGAATTCGGTGCAGTTGAGTATCGTCCCGATCAAGTGATGAAACTAAAGCCTATATGCGAAAAATTGACTGAGGCTGGGTGGAAACCGCAGATATCTTTCCAAAATGGAATTTCTCAAACGATTTCTTGGTTAACGCATAAGCCATCAAATGAAATCAAGCTCAATTCAGGGGATGTTGCTAAATTCAACCTGCCAGCAAGGCCTTAAATTTTGAAACAATACTAAAGACGTTAATTCCATTCTCGTTTCGAAGAAAATCTTGATCTCCAATTTGTGAAAGATTTGTTTGTGCTGATGCCACCAACGCAACTTGCGCGGTAATCCCCTGCATACTTAAGGTTTCCAAAACAGCGCTTCCAACACCGCCCCTATACGAGTGTTCTTCAACGATGATAATTGGACCCTTTTTTGCAGATCCCTTCAAATAATCTAAATCTATTCGTGATACGAAAGGCATTGAAGCAACTGATACTGAAATTGCTTGTGATTCAAGTTCTTTGGCGGCTTCAAGCGCAATAACGCCAACGGAGCCAGAAAAAATAATGGTGCCATCGGCACCAGAAGTAATTTCGTTTATCTTCCCCGGTGTAATTGAAACCTCTTTATCGTGGATAAGTGGTTCATTGCTTTTTCCTAAACGCAAATAGGAAGGATTCTTTGTAGAAGTTAACAGTTGGGTAATACCAACTGTTTCGTGTGGATCCGCTGGAACAATTACATCCATATTGGGCAAAGCGCGAAGAACGGCAATGTCTTCCAATGCGTGGTGGGTGTACCCCTGGCTCCCATATGCGTAGCCAGCACCTACTGAGACAACAACCACCGGGTTGTTCATTAAACAAACGTCATTGCGTATTTGTTCAAGGCAACGCAGGGTCGGGAAATTGCCAATGCTGTACACAAATACACGCTTTCCTGTTGAGGCGTAACCTCCAGCTAGGCCCATCATTGTCTGCTCATTTACGCCAGAATTTATAAATTGACCGGGAAGTTCTCTCTGAAACTCATCTAGTACGCCGAAGCCGAGATCTCCAGTCATTAAAATAATATTTGAATCCTTTTTTGCTTCAACTAGGAGCGTTTTAACAAATGTATCGCGCATTAGTAGTTCTCACTTAGCTGCTCGAAAGCCTTAGTAACATCCTCAGGACTAGGAGACTTGTAATGCCAAAGTACAGAGTTCTCCATAAAGTCGACACCTTTGCCTTTAGTTGTGTCGGCAATGATGCACTTTGGTGAGTTTTGAGTGGCTAATGATTTTTCTAGTGCCTGATAATCATGACCGGCAATTTCTTCTGTCTCCCAGCCAAATGCCGTCCACTTATCCGCAAAAGGCTCGAGCTTCAAAGTATCTTCAGTAAAGGTTAGAGATTGAATTTTGTTGCGATCTACAATAACAAGTAAATTGTCAAGACCATGATGGTTTGCGATCATTGCAGATTCCCAAATTGTTCCTTCATCGCACTCGCCATCTGAAAGAACCACAAAAACTCGTCCCGAAACCCCTGATTTCTTACGCGACATTGCAATTCCAAGCCCATAAGGCAAGCCATGTCCTAGGGATCCAGTTGATAACTCGACACCTGGCACACCTTTAGATGTGACGTGCCCACCAAGAGGCGCGTCATTTTTGCAATAGTCAGCTAACCATTCGAGCGGGAAAAAACCTTGCAATGCCAAGACAGAATAAAGTGCCGATGCCGAATGTCCCTTTGAAAGGATGACAATGTCACGTGTTGGATCATTTAGGTTCTTAGGTGAAATATCCGCCGCTCCTGCATACAAGGCACTCAAAATATCTACTACAGAAAGTGCAGAGGCAACATGGGATGCTTTTGCGGCACTCGTCATTTTGATGATTTCATGGCGAGCAGCCAATGCCAACTCTGCGGCAGTTGAGAAAGGACTTTCGATTTTTTCCATTGAAAATCCTTTCTAATTCGACGGGCTAATGGTCCAAGAGTAGTAAAAATACATTAAAAATGCCTCTTTTTAGTCACAAAACCACTCCGGCGGCTAATATAAGCATCGTCCAAAACGAAAGGCGTTGCCATGAAAGCAGTAATACTTGCAGGTGGAATGGGCACACGCCTTCGCGAGGAGACAGAGTTTCGTCCTAAGCCGATGGTAGAAATTGGTGGACGTCCCATTTTATGGCACATCATGAAAACCCTTTCAACACAAGGAATTAACGATTTTGTAATTTGTCTGGGCTATAAGGGCGATTACATAAAAGATTTCTTCATGAATTATGAAGCGCGGACTCATGACATTACGGTGAAATTAGGTGAGAACGAAGGTATTACGCAGCACGCTAAGAGTTCAGAAGAAAACTGGACTGTTACCTTGGCAAACACTGGGCTTACAACTATGACTGGTGGCCGCATTCACCGAATTAAAAATTATGTAGAGGGCGAAAGATTCCTTTGTACGTACGGCGACGGCGTCGCAGATATCAACTTAAAAGCTCTTATCGATTTTCATGCCTCACATGGCAAGTCTGCAACAGTCACCGCGGTACGACCTACAAACCGATTTGGAGCGATGCAAATTGATGATCAAGACACGGTCACAGAATTTGCAGAGAAACCTCGGGCCGAAAAATGGGTAAATGGGGGCTACTTTATTTTTGAGCCTGGAGTCTTCAATTATCTAGATTCAGAATGTGTGCTTGAAAAGAGTCCACTCGAAAAGCTTGCAAATAAAGGTGAGCTTAAGTCCTACAAACACGATGGTTTTTGGCAGCCGATGGATACCTACCGTGAATCTCAAGAACTTAATGAAATGTGGGATAAGAACCAAGCTCCATGGAAAATTTGGTAGCAGTTATTCATGCTTACTCAGTTAAGTGACTACAACGGTAAAAAGATTCTCGTTACGGGTCACACAGGTTTCAAAGGATCTTGGCTCTCTCGTGTTTTAGTTTTGGCAGGTGCTGATGTTTATGGATTAGCACTTGCACCAGAGAAAAATTCCCTCTTTGAAAAAATTGAAGATTTAGGAATCAAAGAGAGTTCCTTAATCGACATACGAGATCGGTCAGCACTTGAGAGATATTTCAAGGATCATACTTTCGACGGTGTTTTCCACCTTGCGGCTCAACCCCTTGTGATTAAATCGTATTCAGAGCCTGTTGAAACTTTTGAGACCAATGTCTTGGGAACCGCGAACTTGCTTCATTCAATAATGGTTAGCAAATCTGCACCCTGGGCTGTTGTTGTAACTACAGATAAAGTTTATAAAAATGTTGAAAAAATTGATGGATACACTGAAGAGGAACCACTGGGCGGGAAAGATCCGTACAGTGCAAGTAAAGCTGGCACCGAAATGGTTGTATCAGCATGGCAAAATTTAGGAATGCTCCAAAACCCGGTATTCAAAGTGGTTGCCGTTCGAGCAGGAAATGTAATAGGCGGTGGCGACACAGCAGCAAATAGATTGATCCCAGATTTAATTCGCGGATTTCTGGCTGAACAAAAAACAGTAATCCGATCGCCACATTCAATTAGACCTTGGCAGCATGTTTTGGATCCGCTGAACGGTTATTTGACAGTTGCGTCTACCTTGATCGCTGGCAAACAAATTTCTCCTGCATTTAATTTTGGACCTGGTGACGAATCCAAGCTAACTGTTCAACAAATGGCTGAATATGCGTGCGCCCAATGGGAAGGTAGTAAAGGAATCGACCTCATAGAAGACAAGAATGCACTTCCCGAGTCGGGCTTGCTGTGGCTTTCTTCTAACCTGGCTATTCAAGAGTTAGGCTGGCGCAATAGATTTGAAGCTAAAGAGGCAATCTGCTGGACTATCGAATGGGAACGTGAATCAATGATTTCGACACCACTTCAAGCATTGGATCGCCAGGTTAATGCATTTTTTGGAGTGGAATAATGAAGAAGCTCTCAATCATTACCCCTTGTTACAACGAAGAAGTCAACGTTGAAATCTGCGCAAGTGAGCTTAAGAAAGTGATGTCCGAGCACCTTCCAAACTATAAGTATGAGCACATATTTGCCGATAACGCTTCAACGGATGCCACGCTTGAAAAATTAAAAGCTTTAGCTGCTAACGATAAGAACATCAAAGTCATTTCTAACAGCAGAAATGTTGGACCATTTAGAAATATGTGGAATGCCATGAAGAGCGCAACCGGTGACGCTGTTGTGCCACTTCTGCCTGCAGATTTGCAAGACCCACCAACAGTTATTCCTGAATTAGTTAAGAACTGGGAAAGCGGTTTCCTTGTGACTTACGGCGTGCGAGCAAATCGTGAAGAGTCATTGATGATGCGAATGGCTCGCGGTTTGTATTATCGGATTATAAAGAAGTTCGCTGCAGCAGTAATACCCCTTAATTCCGGAGAGTTTTTGCTTGCTGACAAGAAAGTAATTGATTCGATACTCGAAGTTGATGATCAATACCCCTACATTCGCGGGCTAATCGCACAAACAGGTGTAAAGAGCACATCGGTTCCATACACGTGGGTAAAACGAGAAAGAGGAAAGTCAAAAAATAGTTTCATCTCGTTAATAGACCAAGCAATTAATGGTTTCGTTTCAACCTCAAGAGTTCCTGCGCGGCTGGCGTTACTCGGTGGCTTCATCCTGTCGATACTCGGATTTTGTTATGCCCTGTTTACAATTTTAAGCGTTTGGTTATCTGATGGAAGTACTCCTGTGGGGATACCAACTGTAATCGTTGGAATCTTCTTGTTGGGTGGTGTTCAACTTCTATTTTTAGGGTTAATCGGAGAGTACATCTTGAGTATTCATGGACAGGTTCGCAGAACTCCACCAATGTTTGAAACCGAACGAATCAACTTCTAGGAGCATCATGGTTAAAAATTCAAAGAGGTATGTCGCACCTAAACCGGTTGATTCTTTTCCAATCCCGCTCGCACTGGGTCTAAAGGCCTTCACTGTCACAGGATTCACGATCTTGGCTATTCAACTAATTCGTGGATCGGCACAATCAGAGGGCCCAGACAAGGCAATATATTTGCTGTCAATTGCTACTGCGGGCATATTTCTCTTGATGGGTTTAAGTAAAGGTAATTTTTCGACAGGAAAATACTTTTATGGTCCAAGTGCTCTTCTAATTGCAATCTTGGGAATAGTTGGAATAGAGGAACATGAGCCGATCAATGGAGTTATTCTCTCTAATCGACTGTGGTTAGGTTTTGGACCCTTTGTCCTCGTCTTAGCTCTATTGATATCAAGTTTTATTTTCAAGATTATCGAATGGAAGTCTCTTCCACGAGTATGGAAAATTATACTTGGCGTTCTTTTCTCCACCAATGCAGTTTTGGTGATCCCTAGTTTTTGGCAAAGTTCAAAGACTGTAATCGATGCTGATCACTCCGAATATGTAATTAACGAAATGATTGCTCCTCTCAGTGGTAGTTGGCCTTATTCGAACTTTATTCCTCAGTATCAAACTTTTTATGGTTTTCTTCTAAAACCCTTTACTGGTTCTATGGACGCTGCTCAGATATCAAGCTTTGCATTTTTAGGTTTGACCTTCATTACGTATCTAACATTGGTGCTAGGCGTCTTTATTGCATGGCAAGCTCTGGATAAGCGTTCTTGGATTTTGGCTATCGGATTGATTATCCCCTTTACCGCACTTACGCAATTCCCAAATAGAGAAGGTTTGATGGGCTCTATTGCCTCGCTTTTGTCTGGTCTATCAATTCGAGTATTTCCAGGATTACTACTTCTATTTGTAATGGTCCAAGTCCTAAAGAAGTTTAGAGACGACTTCACAGTCCCACGCTTTGTTTGGTTATTCATGATTGGCACTTTGGCCGGAGTAGTTTCCTGGCAATCACAAGATTTTGGCATTGCTGCCGCGATAACAGCTTTCTTAGTTATAGCCCTGGCTGGCTCATCACGGTTTATTGACTACAAATCCACCCTATTGTTTTGTCTTGGTTTTATACCTGGATTTTCGGCCTATCCAATCATTGCGGCCATCGCAGGACACAAAGTTGAGATGAGTTATTTTCTTTTCTTTGCTCGTCAATTTGGTTCAGGGTTCGGCGCGGAGAGAATGCGCACGCTTGGTCCCGTTGTCATAATTCTTCCATTGATCGTACTTCTTGTTGTATCCCATGGTGTTTATCTCTATAAATCAAAGAGTAAAAACTCATTAAGTCCAGAAAACTACGTCAATAGCTTGATTGGCTTTTCGTTTTCTGTCTGGTCGTTTGCAGGATTCACTTACTATCTGAATCGGTCTTACGCATCTGGTCAAATGCAAGTTCTATTTTTATCAATTGCAATCTCACTATCTGCATTGATTGGAATTATGCTTAAATCCCCTAGTCTTGAACTTCCAAAGGATTTTCTATATTCAAGAGTAAACAGAGATAGTAAGAGCTTTGCTTGGGTATTACCTTTTGCATTGATATTCTCATTGCCAATTGCAACTTTGATACTCACGCCAAATCCTAAGATCGAAATGACCCGAATTAACGAGGGGTCAGTCACCCCACGTTGGCCGAAACCAACAATTCTTGCATCTGTAGCGGATGCAAAGGTTGCGGCCGCCTTCGCGAAGACGAATAACTTGACGATAGGGTTTTTTGGCGCCTCAGCAGCATATGTCGAGAAGGAAACAGGAGTTCAAAGCCTATCCATCCTAAACTCACCATTTGACTTGGCCATGAGTCAACAAACAATAAGAGTTTCATGCGAGTATTTGGCAAAGATCAATCCGGACGTAATTGTTGCAAGCGATGAAGGAGCTGCACTTTTTCAATTTGAGGGAAGCACTTTGTGTAATACTTATATACAGCGAGATATTCCAGGTGTTCGTAGTGGACACTTTGCAGTTCGAGTCAATCAATAATCAAGGAGTTTAAAAGTGGAAATCGCAACAAAATGCCCTGTCTGTGAGACTTTGAATAACTCGGTCTCTGTTTATCCTTCAAATGTTGATGAAAACAGTTTTTCAACTGAAGTTTTTTCGGCTCGTAGGCTGCCTGATCGACGTCATTACCAATGGGTCCGTTGCAACACATGTACATTGCTGCGTTCAGATCCTGTGTTAGATGTGGACCTTGAAAAACTTTATGTTGAATCCACTTTTGATTACTCAACTGAAGTTGATGGATTAAAGAAAACCTACTTTAATTTAGTCAAGAAGGCACTTGGAAAGAAGCAGCTCCGTAATTCTATTTTTGAAGTTGGTGGAGGAAATGGATTTTTCCTAGAAGCTGCTAAAGACGGTGGGTTCCAAACCGTTTCTGGAGTTGAACCAAGCACTGAAGCGATTAATGCTGCTCGGTCTGACATTAAGCCTCACATGATTGCAAGCATGATGAAATCTGGAGTACTTCCAGATAATTCATTTGAAGTCGGAACAATGTTTCATACCTTGGATCACCTCACAGATCCGTTCTCCACGCTGAAGAACTGTTTAGATACATTGAAACCAGGCGGCGTATTCATCGTAGCTGTTCACAACGAGCGTTCGTGGTCAGCCCGCCTCATGGGCGAGAGATCTCCAATCATTGATGTTGAGCATACTCATCTTTATACCCGTAGATCAGGCGAGGCACTCTTTAAGAAAATTGGATTTATAGATGTGAAATCTGGTCCCTACAACAACCACTACTCGCTTGCTTACATCTTGCACCTGATTCCAATCTCACGTACTTTCAGAAAAAAAGTATTGGAGAGTTCCCTTGGAACTTTCCTAGCTAAAGTTAAGGTAATTGTGCCGCTGGGAAATATGTGGATTGCTGGAACAAAACCTTAAAAGCCAGCAGCCTTAGCTAACAACACACCAACGTCATCAATTTCATTATCCAGAACCTGGGTGTAAATCCCCATCGTTACTCGTGGATCAGAGTGGCCAAGTAAACGTTGGGCGGTAGTAACGTGGACGTTCTGCTGCTTGAGTAAGTAAGCGTATGTGTGGCGCAGTGAGTGAATGTCTACGCCATAGGGTTTTAAGACCTTACGTAGGGTCTTAGGACTCTTAGGAAAGACAATGAAAGGACTAACAAGCGGCACAGATCTAATACCTGCTTTGCTCTTTGTTTGCCCGTGAACAGACTTATTGACCCACACTCGATCATCTCTTATGTCTTCAACGGTTAGTGCAACAGCTTCAGACCAGCGCAAACCATGGAGTGCTAAGAATCTAATCTGTGGTCCGTACTTACCGAATGAGCCTTTTGATACCTCTTCCCACGTTAAGAACTCACGTGGTTTAACCATGATCTTTGGCCCAGATACGCCGTGGGCCGGGGATGCTTCAATAATCTCTTGAGCAAGAGCCTCGCGGAACACAGTCTTAATTACAGCTAATGACATCGCTGAGGTCTGTGGTGGAAGTCCATGAATGGTGCTTTGAATGTCTAATCTTTTAATTGCCGAGATTTCGCGATGAGCCAGTGCTGGAAAGATATGTAACCGAAGCATTGATAAATACGTTGCACGCGTCTTATGACGAATAGGCAAGTTACCTATCGTCTGCATTGCAAAACTTTCAAAATGCACAATTACTCCTTTCCATTTCAGTTCGAAATCAAAAGGAGTTAACTCTCCCACCAGTGTGAGGGCTAAATCCTTTGTGTTGAAGAGCTGTTCATGGACATAAACAGTTAAGAAACTTTTCTGACTGGTACGACCATTAAGTTTGTTATGACTGGTCATTCAGTACTCTTAAAAACCGGTTAGCTCCCGAAAGGACTAACCGGCCTTTAAAACTTTGTGTGGTCCGGAGTCCGATTCAATTAAGAACCGGACCCCGGCTTAACACTGTAGATCTGAAGATGATTAGGGCTTACGCCTTTACCTTCTTCTGGATCTTGATTACTAGGTTTGTAAGAGCTGTGATCTGCTTCTTTAGAGCATTCACCATCTCTGATACCTGAGTAGATAGAGCAGCTACTGCATCTGCAGCATCTTGTGCTGCAGCTGTTGCTGCATCTGCTGC
>Ga0164295_10003786_pt1 | contig 12080 bp, 10 predicted proteins | sample GEODES006metaG_FD_111798 | JGI IMG/M metagenome (GOLD analysis project Ga0164295, IMG submission 111798) | Oligotrophic lake water microbial communities from Sparkling Lake, Wisconsin, USA - GEODES006 metaG | ecosystem: Environmental > Aquatic > Freshwater > Lake | place: USA: Sparkling Lake...
AAAGCGCCACGAGCACTTATGCCCACAAGTATTCCCGCCCTCGGGATCGAAAATCGAACAGTAATTCTCGTCGACGATGTTCTCTTCTCGGGACGAACGATTCGAGCAGCACTGGACGCTCTTGGCGACATCGGGCGCCCGGCCCGAGTGCAACTAGCCGTCCTTATAGATAGAGGTCATCGAGAGCTACCTATACGAGCAGATTTTGTTGGAAAGAATATTCCAACCTCAACTTCGCAGTCAGTGAAAGTTCTACTCACAGAACTTGATGGAGTCGATGACGTTCTAGTCTCAGATGGAGGCGGAGAATGAAACATCTACTCTCGATCGCCGACATCAGTCGAGTTGATGCAATCAAAATCTTAGATACAGCCGCTGAATTGGCCAGAGTCAGCGATACTCCGATGAAGAAGCTTCCGACTCTTCGTGGCCGCACAATCGTTAATCTCTTTGCCGAAGATTCAACACGAACCCGAATCTCATTCGAAGCAGCAGCAAAGAGACTCTCAGCAGATGTCATTAACTTCTCTGCCAAGGGATCAAGTGTCAGTAAAGGTGAATCACTTAAAGATACTGCGCAAACTTTGCAAGCTATGGGAGCAGATGCGGTAATCATTCGACATGGAGCATCTGGTGCTCCTGCTCGACTTGCAGCGTGCGAGTGGATGTCAGGTGCTGTCATTAATGCCGGAGATGGAACCCACGAACATCCGAGTCAAGCCCTTCTCGATGCTTTCACTATTCGTAAACATCTATCTCAAGGTCGCGAGGATCTTCAAGGACTGCGCGTGGCCATTGTTGGAGATGTGCTCCATTCACGGGTTGCGCGATCAAATGTATTGTTATTGACCAAACTTGGTGCACATGTCACTCTCGTGGCACCCCCTACTTTGCTTCCAGTCGGTGTGGAGAGTTGGCCTGTAACTGTTTCCTATGATTTCGATCAAGTTCTTGATTCACTAGATGCAGTGATGATGTTACGTGTGCAACAAGAGCGAATGGGCGAACTCTTCTTCCCTAATGCTCGTGAGTATTCACGCTACTTTGGACTCAATACGGACCGTCTGAACGCGTTACACCCAGGAGCAATCGTTATGCATCCGGGCCCAATGAACCGTGGTTTAGAGATCACTGCAGAGAGTGCAGATAGTGCTCGTTCTGTGATTGTTGAGCAGGTTGCAAATGGTGTAAGTGTGCGAATGGCGATTCTCTATCTTCTCTTAGCTGGCGATACTTCGATTGAGGCGGGCTTATAGTGACTACAGATACTAAGAAAACTCTGATCAAGAATGGAACTCTGGCAGATGGTCGTGTCTGTGATGTACTCATTGAAGATGGATTCATACAGTCCGTAGCGCCCTCATTAAACGATACTGAAGCAATCGTCTTTGATGCAAAATCAATGATCGTCATGTCAGGCTTAGTTGATCTCCACACTCATCTACGCGAGCCGGGTAAGGAAGATTCAGAAACTATTCTCTCAGGTTCACGCGCAGGTGTAAAAGGTGGATATGTTGCACTCTCTGCGATGGCCAACACGTCTCCTGTTGCAGATAACGCAGGAGTTGTTGAGCAGGTCTACCGACTAGGTAAGAGCGCTGGCCTCCTTGATGTTTTTCCGATCGGAGCAGTAACTCAAGGCATCGAAGGAAAAGTTCTAGCAGAGATTGGCGCAATGGCCGATTCGGTTGCTCAGGTTCGAGTATTTAGTGATGACGGTAATTGCGTCAGCGATCCGCTTGTGATGCGTCGCGCACTTGAGTATGTAAAGAAGTTTGGGGGAGTCATCGCCCAACATGCACAGGAACCTGCTCTGACTTCAGGGTCGCAAATGAATGAGGGAATAGTAAGCGCAACACTAGGGCTTAAAGGGTGGCCAGCAGTTGCCGAAGAAGCAATTATCGCTCGCGACGTACTCTTGGCAGAGCATGTGGGTTCACGTCTACATATCTGTCATCTGACTACCGCGGGTGGAGTAGAAATTATCCGTTGGGCGAAAGCGCGAGGAATTGATGTCACCGCCGAGGTAACTCCGCATCACTTGTTGCTCACGGATGAAAGTGCGAGAAGTTACGACCCAATCTTCAAAGTCAATCCTCCTCTTCGGACGGAGAGTGATGTGATGGCGCTACGCCACGGTTTAGCAGATGGAACAATCGATATTGTTGCAACTGATCACGCTCCACACCCTGGTGAAAGCAAAGAGTGCGAGTGGCAAGAGGCAGCCTTTGGAATGCTCGGGCTTGAACATGCGCTTTCGATCGTTGCCGCCACTATGGTCGAGTCTGGCCTTATGGATTGGGCCGGGGTTCAGAATCGCATGAGTGTGGCACCTGCGCGTATTGCAGGTTATGTTGATCACGGGCGTGAAATAGCGGTAGGTGCACCTGCACATCTGACTGTGATTAATCCCAATGCGTCGTATCGCGTGGATCGTGACCAATTGCAGTCAAAGTCGCGCAATACTCCATTCCATGGCATGGAATTCTCCGCCCGCGTTGTTGCTACCTATTTTCATGGTCGCGCCGTTTTTCAAGAGGGCAAAAATGCATGAGTAGAGCATTTCTCGTACTTGATGACGGTCGTGTTTTTGAAGGTAAGAGTTGGGGAGCCACTGGTCGCACATTTGGTGAAGCCGTCTTTCAAACTGGGATGACTGGATATCAGGAGACGCTGACCGATCCTTCCTATCATCGCCAAGTCGTTGTAATGACAGCTCCGCATATTGGGAATACCGGAATGAATGCTTACGACAACGAGAGTTCAAAGATTTGGGTTGCTGGATTTGTAGTCAGAAATCCTTCGCCAATTACCAGTAATTGGCGGAGCGAAGTAGATCTTGTTGATGTTCTCGTTGAACAAAACATCATTGGTATTTCTGGAATTGATACACGAGCCTTAACTCGTCACTTGCGTGACCGCGGAGCAATGCGAGTTGGAATATTCTCTGATCTTGAACTCTCTCGTGAGGATATGGTGATCGAAGTTCGTAAGAGTGGCCAGATGGCCGGATCATTCCTCAGTGCAGATGTTTCTACTTCCGAGAGCTACACGATAGCGCCTGAGGGCGAGAAGAAATTTACAGTCGTCGCTGTCGACCTTGGTATTAAGGGTGCGACACCTCGTGCAATGGCTGAGCGAGGAATCGAAACTCATGTAGTTCCTTATAACTCCACATTGTCTGAGATTATGGCTTTTAATCCAGATGGAGTCTTTCTCTCGAATGGCCCCGGCGATCCAGCGACAATGACCGAAACTGTGAGCCTTGTTCGCGAGCTACTCACGGAGGAAATTCCGATCTTCGGTATTTGCTTTGGTCACCAGATCCTTGGAAGAGCCCTTGGCTTTGAAACCTATAAATTGCAATTCGGACATCGCGGAATTAATCAGCCTGTCATCGATAAGCGAAACGGTAAAGTCGAAATTACATCTCATAACCACGGCTTTGCGATTCAAGCTCCAACGGATGGGCAATTCTCAACCGTTTTCGGACCGGGCCGCGTGACGCATCTCTGTCTCAATGATGATGTTGTAGAAGGCCTCGAACTTCTTGAGCGCGGCGCATTTAGCGTTCAGTACCATCCAGAAGCGGCTGCAGGTCCGCACGATGCAGCTTATCTTTTCGATCAATTTGTATCAATCATGGAAAAATTTCCACGAAAGGCTGGCTCTCTCTAATGCCTCTCGATACGTCGATTAAGTCCGTCCTTGTTATTGGTTCTGGACCAATTGTTATTGGCCAGGCATGTGAATTTGATTATTCAGGTACACAGGCATGTCGTGTACTCAGAGCCGAAGGTATTCGAGTTGTTCTTGTAAATTCAAACCCAGCGACAATTATGACCGATCCTGAATTCGCGGACGCAACGTACATCGAACCAATAACGCAAGAATTCATCGAACGGATTATCGCTAAGGAGCGCCCAGATGCAGTTCTTGCAACTCTGGGCGGGCAGACGGCGTTGAACGCCGCCATCGCACTCTTCAAAGCTGGCACGTTGGAGCGTTACGGGGTGCGTTTGATCGGCGCAGATGTTGATGCGATTGAACGCGGGGAAAACCGCGAAATATTTAGAACGATCGTTGAAAAAGTTGGTGGTGAGTCCGCAAAGTCAGTTATCTGTCACACAATTGATGAAGTTTTGGAAGCGGTAAAAATCCTCAACTACCCAGTGGTCATTAGACCTTCCTTCACCATGGGCGGGTTAGGTTCGGGGATTGCATTCAATGAGGAGTCTCTCCACCAAATTGCTGGTGCGGGTCTACGACACAGTCCAACGTCCGAGGTCCTACTCGAAGAATCCATCATCGGATGGAAAGAGTATGAGTTAGAAGTCATGCGTGATTCCAGCGACAACGTCGTAATCGTCTGTTCTATCGAAAATATTGATCCTATGGGCGTACATACAGGTGACTCAATTACAGTAGCACCGGCCTTAACCCTTACTGATGTCGAGTTCCAGAAGCTACGTAATCTTTCTATCGAAATTATTCGTGAGGTCGGAGTTGCTACAGGTGGCTGCAATATTCAATTCGCAGTAAATCCTGATGATGGACGAATTATTGTTATCGAGATGAACCCACGAGTGTCGCGTTCAAGTGCTCTTGCATCGAAGGCAACCGGATTTCCTATCGCAAAGATTGCCACAAAGCTTGCCATTGGATACACCCTTGATGAGATCCAGAATGACATCACCAAGGTAACACCGGCATCTTTTGAGCCCACCCTCGATTATGTAGTTGTTAAAGCGCCGAGATTTGCCTTCGAAAAGTTCCAGGATGCAGATCCACGCTTAACCACAACGATGAAATCCGTGGGTGAAGCGATGGCTATAGGTAGGTCATTTCCAGAGGCACTTATGAAGGCTCTTCGTTCGTTGGAGAGAAAAGAGTCGATATTTACCTTTCCTGAAAAAATCTCAGAGTCACGATCATCTGCACTGATGGATCAGATATCGATTCCAACCGAATACCGATTACAACAGGTGCAACAGGTATTGTGGGCCGGTAAGAGTGTTGAAGAGGTGTATCAAAAAACAAAGATAGACCGGTGGTTTCTTACCCAAATCGAGTCAATCAATAACGCTGCGCGCGAGATCGCACAACCCGGTGAGCTCACCGTTGAAGCGATGCGCTTTGCCAAGGAGTATGGATTTTCAGATAGTCAGATTGCGATTTTACGTGGCAGTACTGAAGAAGAAATTCGTAAATCTCGAGTGCACCTCAACGTTCGACCTGTTTATAAAACAGTTGATACCTGCGCCGCCGAATTTGAAGCCTTTACTCCGTACTACTACTCGAGCTATGAAGAAGAGAGTGAGGTAAAGCCGAGAACCACTCCTGCTGTCATCATTCTTGGAAGTGGACCAAATCGAATTGGACAGGGAATTGAATTCGATTATTCATGTGTCCATGCTTCATTCACGTTGCATGATGCTGGATTTGAAACCATTATGATTAACTGCAACCCCGAAACAGTGTCGACAGATTACGACACAAGTGATCGACTGTACTTCGAGCCTCTCACCCTTGAGGATGTATTGGAAGTAGTACATGCAGAGACACTTGCTGGCCCGGTGCTAGGTGTTATCACTCAACTGGGCGGTCAGACTCCGCTGGGTCTTGCTGCCGGACTTAAAGCCGCTGGAGTGAATATTCTCGGCACCAGCCCTGAAGCAATAAATTTAGCTGAAGAACGTGGCGCATTTGGAGATGTACTTGAGTCAGTACATCTGACTGCACCTGAGTTTGGTATGGCGTCAACACAGATGCAGGCAATTGAAATTGCCCATCGAATTGGTTATCCAGTTCTCGTCCGTCCATCATTTGTACTTGGCGGTCGGGGAATGGAGATTGTCTATGATGACGCATCTCTCTCGTCCTTTATTGCACGAGCAACAGATATCACTCCCGATCACCCTGTCTTAGTGGATCGCTTTCTTGATAGCGCCATCGAGATAGATGTAGATGCGCTCTTTGATGGTCACGAGTTATTTTTGGGTGGAGTGATGGAGCATATTGAAGAGGCGGGAATCCACTCTGGCGATAGTGCTTGCGTGCTTCCTGCGATGACAATTTCCACCGAACAACTCAAACTCATTCGCGAAGCAACTCTGAAAATTGCTCAAGGTGTTGGCGTACGCGGACTCATCAATATCCAATTCGCTTTGGCTTCTGACACTCTCTATGTGTTAGAGGCGAATCCTCGAGCTTCTCGTACTGTGCCGTTTGTGTCTAAAGCAACGGGTGTACCGCTCGCTAAAGCTGCGGCAAGGATCGCTGTAGGTTCAACAATCGCCGAATTGCGTGCTGATCGCACACTTCCTGAAAATGGTGATGGAGTTGCTAAAGGAATTTCACTTAAAGAAGCTGTTCTGCCCTGGAACCGATTTAGACGGATGGATGGCAGAGGAGTTGATGCTGTACTTGGACCTGAGATGCGATCGACTGGTGAGGTCATGGGTATTTCTTCTACCTTCGGCGCAAGTTATGCCAAGAGTCAGATCAGCGCATTCGGTTCACTCCCTAAATCAGGATCAGTCTTTATCTCGTTAGCTGATAAGGATAAAGAATCAGGGCTTGCACCCGCCAAGTCACTTGCCGGACTCGGCTTTAGACTCTTCGCAACGTCAGGTACTGCAGATTTTCTTGCTTCTCATGATGTAATGACTGCACGGGTTCGCAAGGCTTCCGAGGGTTCTGGTCCGTACGGAGAGAAAACGATTGTTGAGCTACTTAATGGGGGAGAGATAGATCTCGTGATTAATACCCCTGTAGGACGTGGAACAAGAGCCGATGGATGGGCAATTCGCACCGCTGCAATTCAACGATCCATTCCGTGTATTACTACGACGGCAGGATTTAGTGCAGCAGTAGAGGGAATCAAAGTCTTACAAGCCGGTGACTTGGATGTTCGTCCAATTCAAGATTGGTTGAAGGACTAATGAGCAGCATTAACAAGAGCGCAGCCCAACTTAACGCAACAATTTTAAGTAACAAGCGAGTAGGGGCCTACCACCAGCTCCTTCTTGCCATTGGAGATCTTGCCTCAGTGTGTCGCCCAGGAAACTTTGTTGCCATTTCAGTTGGAGGCGATACTTCGAAGATGATTCTGCGAAGGGCATTTGCGATCTCTCGGGTCACCCACGGAAGCGCTTCTGGTGGAGCAATGGAGTTAATCATCGCTCCCTTTGGCTCTGGCTCTAAATGGCTCTGTGCACAAGAAGAAGGTGTCGAGTTAGATATCGTCGCACCCCTCGGTAAAGCTTTTGGAATACCTACAACTCCTGTCAACGCCCTTCTTGTCGGCGGTGGATACGGATCAGCACCGCTCTTCGGATTGGCAGAAGTTCTTAAGGCTCGTGGCTGCAAGGTCGATATGCTCTTAGGTGCAAGTACAGGTTCGAAGATCTACGCTCCATTAGAGGGTAAGCGAAGTGCATCCACGCTAAAAATCTTTACAGAAGATGGCTCAATGGGCGAACACGGAAGAGTTACCGCGCCGATTCGCGAACTCATAACCCAAGGCTCTGTCGATGTTATTTACTCATGCGGTCCCATGTCTATGTTACGAGCGATATCTGACATCACACATGGCACAGATGTCGTGCACCAGTGTGCAGTTGAGGAAGCTATGGCATGTGGAATTGGTATCTGTATGACTTGTGTTCTACCCGTAAAGAATGAAGATGGATCAATCTCGATGCTCCGTTCATGTATTGATGGCCCGGTAATGGATGGAAGTTTGGTTGCGTGGGATCGCGTTGGGAAAACCCCACCCGTAGGTATTCAATGAGCGAGGCGAACTTGGATTTCTCTACAACGTTAGGAAATGCCTGGTTTCCTGCCCCGATTTTTACCGCGAGCGGATGCGCAAGTTCAGGTAAAGAACTTTCCCAGTTCTTCGATCTACGAGACATAGGCGCCGTCGTCACTAAATCCGTGATGAATAAAGCTAGGCACGGCCGTGCCACACCTCGCATGGCAGAGACTCCGTCGGGCATGCTCAATTCCATTGGTCTTCAAGGTCCAGGAATCGATCAATTTTTAGCGCAGGATGTCCCATGGCTATTGGAAAAAGGTGCACGCGTCGTAGTTTCAATCGCTGGTGAGACGATAGATGAGTATGCGATGTTGGCCCGTAAGATTCGTTCAATATCGGGCATTAGTGCGCTCGAAGTAAACATTTCATGTCCCAATGTTGAAAATCGAGGAATGGTCTTTGCATGTGAGCGAGATACCGCCGCTCGCGCAATAGACGGTGTGCGCAAAATTATTGGGGGCGAAATTCCTATCATTGCAAAGCTCACTCCTGATGTTACAGATATCACCAGCATCGCCTCGGCTGTCGTTGACGCCGGCGCAGATGGATTGGCGCTGATTAATACTGTTCTTGGAATGGTAATTAACCTTGAGACGATGAAGCCACACCTTGGTGGCAAAACTGGTGGTCTATCTGGACCGGCAATTAGACCTGTTGCAGTGCGTGCGATTTATCAAGTGCATAGCGCTATGCCCAACATTCCAATCCTTGGAATGGGCGGTGTCGCTTCGGGACGCGATGCTCTCGAACTTATTTTGGCCGGCGCATCAGGCGTCTCGGTAGGTACAGCAAGCTTTGGCGACCCAATGGCCATCCCTCGGATTCAGCGCGAACTCGCATCTCTTTTAGTTGCTAAAGGATTTACTTCCGTCAAGGATGCCATTGGTTACGCTCATCGAGAGGATGGCAAGTAAATGTCCCACTCTCCAATAATTCTTGCAGTCGATACCTCTGATTTTGATACAGCCCGCGCTTGGATTGATGCCACTCATGAAAGTATTGATATTTATAAGTTAGGCCTTGAATTCTTTCTTACCTTTGGATGTGAAGGCATTGAAAGTATTGCTCGAGAGAGTGGAGCATCAATCTTCCTTGATCTTAAGCTTCACGATATTCCAAATACAGTAAAGAAATCTGCAGGAGTTGTGGACCATCTACACCCACGTTTCCTGACAGTGCATGCAAGTGGAGGGGCTGCAATGATTAGTGCGGCTGTCTCTGCAGTGACATCGACATCTATAACTGCAGTCACGGTTCTGACTTCTCTGTCAGATTCAGATCTCTCTGATCTTGGATATGCCAAGCCCGCACTTGAAACAGCCGTCTCCATGGCTCGCATCGCAACGGCTGCAGGTGCCACATCCATTGTTTGTTCGCCTCTTGAGATAGAGGCGATTCGTGGAGTCATTCCGCAATCGGTCGAGATCATTACTCCCGGTGTTCGTCCGGCCGATGAACCAGGCGGCGATGATCAGATGCGCACGATGACCCCTGCACAAGCTATGAAAGCGGGGGCCAATTTCTTAGTGATTGGTCGCCCCATTACATCTCGTTGGAGTGAGGGTAAGGCTGCGATGGCCGCACGAGCTGCGCAATTAGTTGCCTCCATTCACGAGTAGCACCCTGATCCTCTAGATTATCGCTATGAGAAAACCGCCTGTCCTCACAGAAGCAGAACGTGCGGCAGCGTTAGCAAAGGCGAGAATCTCTCGATCCCATCGAGCTGAAGTTAAGGCTGAGGTCAAACGTGGAAATCTTACCGTCGAGCAAGTTCTAGAACTCTCTGGCACTGATGAGGCTGTTGCGAAAATGCGTGTATCAGAATTACTTGAATCTATGTCGGGTGTTGGAAAAGTAAGAGCAATCTCAATTCTCGATAGACTTGGGATCTCTCGTACGAGGCGAATTATGGGTCTCGGACATCATCAACGCGCAGCGCTAATAAAGGAGTTCGCCATTCCTCGAGACAAAATGCATGATGGCAGCCTCGTTGTCCTCTCAGGTCCTGGGGGAGTAGGTAAGAGCACCGTCTCAAAAGAAGTACGAGCACACAACGATTTTTGGGTGAGTGTCTCTGCAACAACGCGTAAGCCGAGGCATACTGAATCTCATGGTGTTGATTACATCTATATGAGCGATGAGGAATTTGATCGTGCAATTACAAATAAATATTTTCTTGAATGGGCAGCCTTCGCTGGCTCACGCTACGGAACTCCACGACAACCTGTGTTAGATGCGCTCTCGCAAGGTAAGGACGTTCTCCTTGAAATAGATATTGAAGGAGCTAAGCAGGTAAAGGCGAATTGGCCTGATGCAATTCTCGTCTTTCTAGAACCACCTTCATGGGAAGAGCTTGTCTCGCGGTTAGAGGGACGAGCCACTGATTCACCAGAAAGAAGGGCCGAGCGGCTTGTTCTGGCCCAAGAAGAGATGGCCCAATCGCCATTTTTCGACCATATCCTGGTCAATGACCAGGTCGAGCATGTGGTTGCGAGCCTGATAAGATTGGCCCATTCGCAGCGGTCTTAAATAGTGAGTCTGCCACGCGCTAAAAATATAGGAGGCACTGATGGACGGAATCACAAATCCACCAATCGACGAACTTCTCGATAAGAGCGGATCGAAATATAGCCTTGTGCTTTACGCAGCCAAGAGAGCGCGACAGATCAACGCATATTATTCACAACTCGGTGAGGGTCTTCTTGAATATGTTGGACCATTGGTTGAGACACACGTGCACGAGAAGCCGTTATCAATCGCTCTTCGTGAAATTAACGAAGGTCTCTTGACCATCGAAAATCTCGATCCAGCAGTTAAGTAACAATTAGGAAACGTATCTCGTGTCCACACGCGAAGTAATTCTTGGCGTTGGCGGTGGGATCGCGGCCTATAAATCCTGCGATCTCCTTCGTCGCCTTCAGGATCAAGGATTCGGCGTCACGGTCATACCTACCCCATCTAGCCTTAACTTCGTAGGTAGTGCAACGTGGGAGGCTCTCTCTGGTCGTCCGGTAACTACAACTGTGTGGGAAAAAGTCGACGAAGTGAGACATGTTTCATTAGGAAACTCGAGTGATTTTATAATCATCGCTCCAGCAACTGCAGATTTGATTGCGCGTATCGCGCAAGGGCGTGCAGATGATTTACTCACCAATACGATTCTTGCAAGCGGAGCGCCGAAACTTATCGTTCCTGCAATGCATCCTGCTATGTGGTCAAATCCAGCGACCATGGCAAATGTTCAACTTCTACGTGACCGCGGATTTTTTGTGATGGATCCTGACCACGGGCGACTCACCGGAAAAGATGTTGGTGTCGGTCGATTCCCGGATACTTCACGCATTCTCGCCGAATTTAACGCAATCGCCAATCCGGTACATGATCTCCTTGGGCGTAAAGTTCTAGTGACAGCAGGTGGCACTCGTGAGCCGCTGGACCCAATTCGATACATCGGAAATCGTTCTTCAGGTAAGCAAGGTTACTCAATTGCTCGCGCTGCCTCCCGCCGTGGAGCTGATGTCACTCTCATCCTTGCAAATAGTGATTTACCTGATCCCTCAGGAATTCGTTGCATTAGGGTAAGCACGGCCGAAGAGATGTTTAACCATGTAGAGAAAGAATTCGATCTTTGCGACCTGCTTGTGATGAGTGCGGCAGTTGCAGATGCTAAACCTTTGCAGGTAAGTCAAACGAAGATAAAGAAGGGTGCTCTCACTTCAATTGAGCTGGCATCTAACCCCGATATTGTTGCAACAGTAGCTTCGCGTAAGAAGAGTCAAATTGTTATCGCATTCGCTGCCGAGACGTCTCTGGATGTTGAAGAAGGTAAGAGGAAACTTCTGAGTAAGAGCGCCGATATTCTCTTTCTCAATGATGTTGCAGGTAACGAGATATTCGGATCAGACCAGAATCAAGGTGTGATCTTGATTGCAAGTAAGGCAGGATCTGTACAAGAGATCAACGTTGATCGCATCGATAAAGACACGCTCGCCGATCTTCTCCTCGATCAGGCCCTTATTAGGTTAGGTTAGAACAATGTCAAAACGCCTCTTTACATCAGAATCAGTCACCGAAGGTCACCCAGACAAGATTGCAGATCAGATATCTGATGCAATTCTTGATTCGCTTCTCTCCCAAGACTCGAAGAGTCGTGTGGCAGTCGAGACTCTTATCACAACGGGTCAGGTGCACGTTGCAGGTGAAGTGACAACTGACGGTTATGCAGATGTCATGGGAATTGTTCGCGATACTGTCATCG
>Ga0164295_10003788_pt1 | contig 12077 bp, 13 predicted proteins | sample GEODES006metaG_FD_111798 | JGI IMG/M metagenome (GOLD analysis project Ga0164295, IMG submission 111798) | Oligotrophic lake water microbial communities from Sparkling Lake, Wisconsin, USA - GEODES006 metaG | ecosystem: Environmental > Aquatic > Freshwater > Lake | place: USA: Sparkling Lake...
AACTTTAATTGAGAATGTCCTAAAATCCCCAGTTGCTCCTATCTTGGGTAATTGGAACGGAAGGGTAAATTTTTTAAAAGCAGCTAATTAGCAAGAGTGGCTAGTTCAAAATCTAGTAAATGTCAGACCACATCTCTACAATAGGAGATAGTTCAAGATCAGTTACATCTATATGTGGACCATGTGAGTGCATAACCCTTATTGGGGTTCGAGTCCCTCACAACCCACTGTTTCCTTAATTAATCTATGCTTTTACAGAGAGTGGAGCTAAATATCTTTAGTTTAAATACTTTCCCCAATAATCTTAATCAAGCGTGAAGCCAAAATATTGTGCCCGTAAGAATTCAAATGCGTTTTATCAGTTTGAAAATGAATCTGAGATAAATCCAACTTTGAGTAATCTAAGCAAATAGTATTATCAAATTGCAAAATTTTTGAGGTGAGCCGAACGCTCCGAATCGTCCTCAAACAAGAGGGGATCAATGGGGTCAAAAATGACCGCCGAGAATCAAGTATGATAATTATCAAGCGAGATCTAGTGTGCGTTTTTAGAAAAAAATCATAATTTTCTTGTTGTTTCTTTCCCGAAACAACTGGTATTAAAAATCCAGTACAAAATAAAAAAAATTGTAAGCCAAATGATGTTACCGTTTTTTTTGAGTTTTTTTCCAAATCAGAATCTTTATTGTTGGTTTTATAAAAATTGAGAATTTTTCTAAGTGCAATACCGGAATGCAAATCCCAATTTATCTTAAGAATCTCATCGGCACGAAAATGCAAAATGTAAATAACATTCGAATCATCTTTAGAATATTGCTCACTAAAACATCTCAAATCATTCGAATTCTTTGATCTGTGAGCATCTGAATAGGTGTCGTGACCGGGAAAGTTAGCTTCAAGAATCGAAAAATATTTCTCTTCCGATGCGACTCCAGCCCCGAAAGCAGTTGAACTACCAGTAAGGCGAATTTCTACCACAAGATTCCAAACTTATTCAATTTTTAGCGGAAAAGCCAAAGTGTACTCTATATTTTTAAAATTTTAATAGGTTTTAGTTGATAGGTGCAAAAACTAAAAAGAAGTTTCGACTACTGAACTATGGGTAACTCTATTTTTTCGCTCACTTGCAAGTACTTTGAAAGAATTGTTAGAAAAAGTTATCCTCCAGATATTAGGCGCAAGGATGTTTTGTTGCTCAAAATGAGCATCATGTAAGAATTTGCTAATTCTTTAGTTTGTGCTTATTAAATTTGAGAGGGCTCTTCCATAAATTTCCTTTGAAAACTCCAATCTCCAAGCCCCTTTTCCAAGCCAGATACGAGAATGAAATTTGATCTTGAATTGACCACCTAGCGTTCTCAATAAACCAGGCATTTCCAAAGTCAGAATTCTCAACAGTATGGTGCCGCGCAATCAAGCCGCAAGCCCAGAGCCCAGCATCGTCTTGAAAACCTGCGTCTTGATATTCCCTATATTGGTTTTTGAGTGGCGATGAATTGTACTTTTGGAATTTCTGGGACTCTTTAATCTCGCTCTTTACAGTTTTTCTATTTGGATGTCGAAACAACGCAATATCATGGCAAGCAAGCATGTTGGCTGATTCCTGAAATAGCCAATCTTTAGGATCATGGATATTGGCATCTATCCAAACTGAAGAACCTGTAGAGCAAAAAAGATCCGGTCGGAATTTTGGCAATTTTGCAGAAAGAAAAGAATCGGATCTAGTATCAAGAACCACATTAGACCATCCTGAAGCAATTGGAACATCCGAAACCAGGATAGCTTCAGAGAATCCATTTGGAACAGGAGGTACCCAATCGTAATCACCAAAGAGGGCCGTAATGACAGATACTCCGGGCATCGAATTCTCCACCATGTTAATTAAACTATCATAAAAACGGGGTTCCGCAACATAAATTCTATATAAATGAGGTTGAAAGTTTCATTAAAGTACGACTCTTTATAAACTGACCTTACTGAAACTATCTGCATGATAAGTTCACTCATGCTTCCAGAAAAGAGCACACTGAAATCGCCCGACAAAAGGTATTTCCGTGACTACATTTTGATAATAGGGTTCGCGATTGCAATAACAAATTCAATTGTTTTTCAATTTTTAAATGTTCAATTTGTATCGATTCGAACCTCTACTTTTATTGACATTATTTTTGTTGCCTTTGCTATTTTAAGTATTCGTAAAATTGATCTAAGTTCGATTCTATTTTCATTATTGATAATTATCTATGCTTCATTAGTAATATTCTTAAGTTATGCGAACGATGTCCCACTCTACGAAGCGGTCAGAGCTACTAAATGGAGCTATTATCTAGTCCTAATTATACTTGCTCAAAATGGCCTGCCGGTATCAAAAAGGTTTTTTTTAAAATTTGTTCGCTATTCGCTGATAATTTGTTTTATTAAATACTTGTTTGATAAAATAATTTTTGGCTTTACATACAGACCCTATCTAATTTATGAAAACAACTTTGAGTTACTATTCTTATCAGTACTTTATATTGGATTTCTCTTTGAACATCGGGTAAATGGGCTGCGTAAGATTAATTTCTATACATTTCTTTTTCTAATGATATCTTTCATGTCTTTATCAAGATGGGCAGTTGTAAGCACTTGTCTCATTCTTATAGCAATGAACTTTAATAACAAAAGTGCTAAAGCAAAATACATTCAAGTTGCATTTATATCTGCCTCGTTGACATTCCTTGTTGTTACATTAACTATACGTATCCAGAATTTGAAGGATATCGACAGGTACAAATTCTTCGTAATTTTGTTGGAAGAATTAAAGAAGAATTCTTTGATTGAATGGCTGGTGAAACCGAATTTGGTTTTAAAAAGTCTCAGTCCGGATTCCTGTACATCTTTGCGGTTTTATCAATTATTACTTGCAGATGCAGAGACTAATTCATGCTATTCGGTGATTTTGCACTCCTTCGTTCTTAGAATTCTCTTTGATTTCGGTCCGATTATTTTGACTCTGCTTTTAACTGTCTTTTTTATTCTGTTTAAGAGGCATTTTGACTCTAAAGTAGCATTTTTATGTTTAATGATCTTGATTCTGAATGGTTTATCTGTATCAAGTATCAATACAGGATTCGGGGCGCTCCCTTTCGTAATCATACTTTTGAATAGATCTACATGGACTAAGGCTCCATCTATTTAATTCTCCTTTCATCGCTGGTTTCAATCGGGTGATAAAATTGAACAATGCGATTCAGAAAATCTGGTTTGAGCAACTTCTTTCCGAATATCGCTAGCATTATTGTTTATGCGATTTCCAGTTTGACCACTCTTATGGCTGCTGCACTTTTCGGCCCATCCGCGTGGGGAGAAATCGCGATTTTTTTTCAGGTAGTAGCTTACGCTGTTGCAATTGGGTCTTTCGGAATTCCAACATATATCAGCATAAATTTCAGCAAAGTTTCACCAGGATTACGGACCGCTGTTTTGCAAATTTGCCTACTTTTCACTGGAATTGTTGGACTAGTTTTATTTTCAGTATTTTTCTTTATTTTTAACCTAACAATTACTCATTCTAACTTTTATCTTTACTTCAGCGTGCTTCTGTTGACTGCAATTAGTATTTCTTTTTATGAGTTTCAATTGGGATTATCTGCGGCAATTTTGCGATTTAAATTTGTAAGTGCGATTCGGATTATAAATGTCTTTATTCCTGGCGTACTAACCGTTTCTTGCGGTTTTCTTGGAATTGGAATGAATTGGGTACTAATATCCATACTAGTTTCATACATCTTAATTAATAGTTTCCTTCTATACGAAAATAACCAGAATACTTTTTCTAAAAACTTGAGCTTCAGGGGTTTACGTAAATATTCTCTAATCCAATTCAAAAATCATGAGCTGAGTAAGGCAATCAAGATTTCTTGGAATTTACACAAATCTCTTATACTTGCTCTTCTCGCTTTCAAGTGCGATTTGTTATTTGTAGTTTTAAAGTCAGGCACAGCTGATCTAGCCATTTATTCCATCGCTGTTCTATGTGCGGATGTGTCGATCCTTTTCGCTAATGGTTTTTTTCTAAAGAATTTGATTTTGTTACCACCGGCTGAAGTTTCTAAAAAAGCAAAAATATTTGAAAAAGAAACTATGGTGAGTCTGGGCGCAGCCGTTTTATTATCTACCGTAATGCTCTGTCTACTTGTTTTAGCTCAATCGCTCGCTATTTTTGATGAATACAGTTCAGTTTTGAGTATTTTCTTTATGCTCCTCATAGGATCGCCATTCCTAGTAATACTTAAAATGAGGCTGCCTGGTTTAATCAGAGCGCAAGAATCATTCAATCTCAATAGGCTTCTTCTAATAGTTATCCTAGGCAAGGCAACAATACTCATTTACCCTACTGAGGGATACTCTACTTTGGCGGCTGGGCTCATTACATCTGGATCATATCTTGTTGCATGTTTGTATCTGTTACTTCAATTCATGAGGAGGGCGATTAGAAATGATTCTTCTAGCCATTGAGAAGTTCATTTTCGGTATGGCGTTTTCGCCAGAATCTCTACTTGACGATTTTGTGTTGGCGAGAAAAGCAAAATGGAAAGTAATTATCATTCGAAGACAAATTATGCAATGAAGGCCCGTTACCTCATTTTTTCTACGTACTCGTCAAACGATGCGAGTTTCAGATGCAGAATCCTTCCCATGGTTGAAGTGCTTAGAATTCACGGATACGAAGTGAAAGTCTCGTCTATTTTCACTGAGAGTATGTATTTTCGGAGAAATATATCCAGAACTCATAGATTCATAGTTTCTGTGCAGCTTGGGTGCAGACTTTTTTTAAGAATATTGCATGTCTTAAGTGTTAGAAAATCCGATGTTGTTGTTTTGCATCGTGAAATTTTTCCATTCTTTCTCCCCTATTTTGAAAAGATGTGCATTCGTAAGGCTAAAGGCTCGATTCTCGATTTTGACGATGCTCTCTACGCGCAGCCGAGTGGAGGGAAAGATTGGAGGGCTAGACTGAGAAATCCTGAGAACTTTAAGAAAGTTGTTGCGAGCGTAGACAGGGTTTTTGTTGCCTCTCCTGTCTTGGAAGCTTGGGCATCACAGTTCAACCAAAGAGTCCTCCTAAGGCATACTTTCCCAGAATCAAGGGAAAAGATCTCAATCAAGCAAGCACCCAAGAGAATCGTATGGATTGGATCAGATTCTAGTTTTGTACATTTAGGCTCTAAAATTGAGCTGCTTGAAAAAGTTGCAAGTAGACTAGATTTACAAATTTGTATTCTAGGCGGAAATAAGATGCTCAGTTATTCATGGCCAGAAAGATTTCATGTAGAACTTTGGACAAAACAACGTGAAGATTTGCTTCTGAGCGAACCTTTCCTAGGGATTATGCCACTTGTTGACGATAAGTGGTCACAAGGCAAAGGTGCATTTAAGATTTATCAGTATATGTCAGTAGGTATGCCCGTGATCGCATCTCCTCTAGGTATGAACTCTCAATTGATTTTGGAATCTGAGTGTGGACTCCTGGCAAACAATGATATTGAATGGGAGCAGAATATAGAAATGCTTCTTAAGAATCTGGAATTGTTTTCTGCTCTTGGGTCTAAGGGTTTCGAATGGATTTCGGGTAAAATTGCGGGTAGAGATATTCTCTCAGACATCATCCAATAAGGAGTATTAGAATAATGCAGAAGAAATATAGTTCTTTCTACTTGCGCGAAATACAAATTTTGGATATAGGGCGCTCGGAACTGTTGAGTAACCTCGTCGAGATTGTGAGACTCAAAGAAAAATTCTTTGCTTTTGCATTGCACATCCAGGCGCTTGAATTTATTAGAAATAAAGGGTATCTCAAGTCATTTACTTTACCGAATATTACATATGTTGATGGGGTGTCCATAACATGGATTCTCAAAATAAAAAGATTTTTTTTGAAAGTTAGGAGGTACCCCACAACCAATTTGGGCCATGATCTAATTCGAGAGCTGCAGTACCGATTAGATAATGAATGTCGAATCGCTCTTATTGGCGGACCCGGGAGTTTGGCGGTTGATGCAATGAGCAGACTTGAGGAGGAACACGGCTGTAAAGGGGTTTATGCCAATTCAGGATTCCATGAAGATTGGGGGGGCGTCTTAAAAGATTTAAGGAGTTCAGCTCCAGATATCCTTTTTTTGGGAATGGGTTGTCCTATTGAGAACATTTGGTGTTTGGATCATCATTTGGAATTACCAGATTGTCTGGTTGTCACATGTGGAGGTTGGTTTGGCTTTCTAGTTGGAGAGGAAAGAAGGTCACCTATCACCTGGCAGAAGTTTGGATTTGAGTGGCTGTGGAGGTTATTGCTAAATCCAAAAAGGCTAACAACACGATATTTAGGTGGCATGTATCGTCTTGTCTATTTTATTTTGTTTCAGCGTAAAGATATTAATTTTCGTGAATTGGAATAAGGGTAAAAATTAATGAATCTTGGCAATCCAATCAACCGCTTCTTGCCAACTCAATATACTCAAATCCTTGTAATTATCGTAAAAAAAGGAAAAATCCTTATCGATTAAATCATCTCTAGATTCAATCTCGCGTACATTACTGCCAACTAATTTAATTACACCCAGTCCATGATCGGCCTCCACGAGGACAAATTCCAGATCACAACTTCTAAAATCACTAAATCCCAACTTCCATACGTCGCCAGTCCAGTCACCTAATGTTACTGGTGGCATAAAGCATTCTTTCCAATTCCTTGGGAACATATCGTGAAGCGCTATTACTCCTCCCTTATTCAGGAACTTCAAAGAATTATTCACGTCCTTCAAGACTTGTTCGTAAGTGTGTAGACCATCAATAAAGACCAAGTCAAAATATGTTTTATTTACTTCAAAAAATGAGTCTGAGGTTAATCTGATATTCCCTCCTTTGTGTGGATCCACTCCTAACTTGTTTTCACAAACAACTGAATCAAAAAGTTCGTTATTAGCCGTACCTATTTCAAGGTAAGAACTCGCCTGAATCTGCTGGGCCAATCTATTTACAAGTTCGACACGATTATGATTGATTGTCGCCCACTCAATATCAATATAGTCACGCCGTTTTTGATTTAAAATACGAGAAACAAATCGAAGGCGCCTAAATCCAATTTTTAAAGACATAAACCCGTACGCAATCAATTTGCCAAAAGCCTTCGAAGAAACATTCATGGTCAGTTCGGGTGATTTAGTTTCCATACCTTAACTCTAACATAATCCTATAAGGTAGGACTGTAGGCGCAAAATTGTGAAACTTTTATTTCGGAATACGTAGAATTAAGTAATTTTCTCTATTTTTATTTTTACTACTTCTTTCTCACAACCTACTTGTCTGATTTTTTTAAGCCAGCTCTCTAGAGTATTAGTCAAAAAATAGAATCCTTCCTTCACCATAAAATCTAATTTTTGAAGAAACCCAGAACTGCAATTGACTTACTAATAGGCGAAAATGATCCAACAGGAATATGAGGTAATGCAAGTTGGTTGGTTGATCATTGTAAAGATGTATTAAAGCATTCGCTTTCAAGTAGGCCCAGAAGGTGTTTTATCATGGCCGAAAAGTGAGAGATTCTAGGTGAAAACCGATACCTGAGGCTTATTTTCTCACAAAGAATTCTCATGATGGAAGTTTCCCATCAATTAGTCTCTGCTGGAGCGTCGGTGCCAATCTGTCTTTTTCAGATAAAATTAATTCTGAATTAACTGGACCCCAGTCAATAGCTATATCTGGATCCATTGGATTAATCCCAAACTCGTCTTTAGGTGAAAAGGCCGTAGAACATAGATAAACTACTGTCGTATTCTCTTCCAAACTTAAAAATGCATGACCTAATCCTTCGCTAATTAATATCGCACTACCACATTCAGCATTGAGCTCGACCGAAATCCACATTCCAAACGTTTGCGAACTCGAGCGGAGGTCAACAATAAAATCTCTAATTGAGCCATTAACACATGTTATCCATTTTGCTTGACCCCGCTCAGCAATACTGTAATGAATTCCTCGAACAGCCCCTTTAACGGATTGCGAAACATTTGCTTGTTCAAAGTTCATGCTCCGACCAGTAGCTTCTTCAAATTGATTTAGGTTGAACCATTCGCGAAAATATCCCCGATTATCGCTGAGCAATGGGGATTGGGCTAACCAAGAGCCTTCGATTCCTAATGGAGTAACTTCCATTTAACTTTCCGTACAGTCAATTGAATCTAATATTCCTGGAAGAGCTCTTTCCAGCGATATTTTCCAATCCTGCATTGGAGCAAGCCCATGACTGCTCCAAGATTTATGACCAAGAACCGAGTACTGCGGGCGCTTCGCAAGTGTTGGGTAGTGACTAGAAGAAACTCGAATCACCCTATTGACATCAGCACCACTCAGTCTGAAAATCTCACTGGCAAATTCAAACCACGAAGCTTGACCGCTATTAGTTCCATGATAAATTCCAAATTCAGCTCCTGAATTGGCTAGAAGGACAATTTGTGATGCTAAGTCTTGTGCATTTGTGGGTTGACCCACCTGGTCATCAACTACCCGAACTTCATGATCTGACTTAAAAGCCAGAGCGCACATGGTCTTTGCAAAATTTTTTCCATATTCGGAATACAACCAAGCGGTCCGTACAACGTAGGAGCCACCCGAATAGACTTCCTTTATGGCTAATTCACCAGCTGCCTTGCTACATCCATAGACACTTTGAGGCTCCAATTGTGCCAACTCGTGGAATGGCTGATCGGATTCACCGGAGAAAACATAGTCTGTAGATATGTGCATTAGAGTTGAGTTAGCAAATTTTGCAGCCAAAGCCAAGTTTTTTACGCCTTTCTCATTGACCGCAAAGGCTAAATTACTATTATCCTCTGCTCCGTCTACATCGGTCCAAGCCGCTGTATTTACTATTATTTGTGGGTTAAGACTTGAAATTACTTCATTCACCTGGTCTACATTAGTGATGTCGAGTTGATTTGAATCTAATGCAATAAAATCTATATCTTCGAGGGTCAATTGTTTCGCGAGGGCCAACCCAAGCTGTCCACTGGCTCCTGTTACCACCCACATCATGACTTTTAGCGCACCTTCAATGGTTTCCACCAAGATTCATTTTCTTTGTACCATTGAATAGTCTGATCGAGGCCCTGTTCAAATGTAACTAAAGGTTTATAGCCCAATTCAATTCTAGCCTTGGAGCAATCGACGCTGTAGCGCAAATCGTGACCCTTTCGATCTGTGACATACTCAATCACTGACTCATCGGTTCCCATTGCCTTCAGAATCAAATGGGTGATTTCAATATTTGTTAATTCTCTGCCCCCACCAATGTTGTAGACATGCCCAATCTTGCCACGTGTGAGTGCAGCATATATCCCACGGCAATGGTCATCTACATGTAACCAGTCGCGGACGTTCTTGCCTGACCCGTAAACTGGAATCTTCTTACCTTCAATCAAGTTTGTAACAAAAAGGGGAATTAACTTTTCAGGAAAATGGAATGGGCCATAGTTATTGCTGCATCGTGTCACGACAACATCTAGTCCATGAGTTCTGTTGTAGGAGCGAGCCAAAAGTTCACCTCCAGCCTTTGAAGCGGAATAGGGAGAGTTTGGCATAAGAGGCCATTCTTCAGTCCAGGATCCCAAATCGATTGATCCATACACTTCATCCGTCGAAACTTGCAAAAAGCGCACATCTCGGTCGTTAGCCATACATGCGTCCAAAAGCGTTTGCACTCCTACAACATTTGTCTGAACGAAATCTGCGGCTCCAGCAATTGAGCGATCAACATGCGATTCCGCTGCAAAATTGATAACTGCATTTACATTTTCTAATAAATCAGCGACAAGTTGGGCGTCACAAATATCACCTTTAACAAAGGTATATCCTGTCATTGATTTAGCTTCATCAAGATTTTCGATTATCCCTGCATAAGTGAGTTTATCTAAAACAGTCACGCGCGAAATTTTTGGAAACTTTCCTTGGGCAATCATGCGCACAAAATTAGAGCCGATGAAACCAGCAGCACCAGTTGCAAGCACGTGCATCTTCGCTCCATCCAAACTATCTAGGAACACCCTCTTCTAGTATATTGGAGTCATGAAGGGAATAGTCCTTGCAGGTGGAACTGGATCCCGGCTTTGGCCAATAACTAAGGGCATTAGCAAGCAATTGGTTCCAGTCTATGACAAGCCTCTTGTTCATTATCCACTTGGTACTTTATTTCTTGCCGACATCAAAGACATTTTGATTATTACGACCCGCGAGGACCAGACATCATTTCAACGCTTACTTGGTGATGGGTCGCAATATGGGGCCAGTTTTGTTTACGAAATCCAAGATAAACCCAATGGACTCGCTGAAGCTTTCATCATTGGTGAGGATTTCATAGCCGGTGACCAAGTTGCCCTAATCTTAGGTGACAACATTTTTCATGGGGTTGGTCTGGGTCAACAATTGAGACCTTTAACTTCACGTACTGGTGCAACAATTTTTGCTTACAGAGTTTCAGACCCAGAAAGATACGGCGTAGTTGAATTTGATAAAGATGGAAAAGTTCTTTCAATCGAAGAAAAGCCTGATAAACCAAAATCTAACTATGCCGTACCGGGACTTTACTTTTATGACTCTCAGGTTTGTGCAATTGCCAAAGAGATTAAGCCAAGTTATCGCGGCGAGTTAGAAATTACTGCAATTAACGATCATTACTTGTCTAGGAGCGAATTAACAATCAAGGTGCTTGATCGCGGTACAGCTTGGTTGGATTCGGGTACAATTCAGGCTCTTCATGCTGCTTCTTCATATATTCAAGTGATTGAAGAGCGGCAGGGAACTAAGGTGTCGTGCCTTGAAGAAATTGCATGGAGAAATAAGTGGATTTCAGACCAGCAGTTGATTGAAATTGCAAATAGTTATGGAAAAAACCCTTATGGTACTTATTTAAGAAATTTGCTACAAAATTCATTCTTGACCTAGGTGAGTATCTTGCGTGGGTTGAATACCTGATTCAGTCCAAGTAAAAACCGATAGTAAGCGCATATTTCCTGCTGATCAGCGCCTAAACTTAAGCCCTGACCAATTGGAGAATGATGTCTGCTGGATTTAAGGCCCGTGTACTTGTGGCTGAAGATGAAGAGTTCACGCTTAATCTTCTGCGCGAGGTACTAACCAGTGCTAATTTCCAAGTTGAGGCTGTTACAAATGTGGCAGATGCGATTGCCAAAATAGGTAGCTTTGATCCACATGCAGTTATTACAGATTTAAACTTTGGTATTACTGGGCCAAGCGGCGCAGATCTATTGCAATATATAGAAAAGGAGCACCCTTGGGTTGGCAAGGTGGTCTTAACCTCACATGCATCCCCTGCGCTAGCAGTTCCAAACGGGATGGCCCTGCCTGCTGGCGTGACTTACCTAGTTAAGTCTGAGCTTGGATCAATTTCAGATCTAGTTGCAGCGGTTGAAAACTCTATTTCTAATCTTGCCTTTGAATCTGTTAAACCTGTTGTAGAAAATGATCGAATACTTATTAGCGCTACACAGGGTGAGATTTTATTGATGCTATCTGAGGGGTATACAAACTCAGCCATCGCTAAAAAACGTGGCACATCCCTTCGTGCTGCAGAAACCTTGGTGCAACGCACCTTTGCCAGCATGGGCATAAAAAATGATGAGGATTTTAATCCCCGTGTTTTAGCAGTTCGGATGTGGCAACAAGGAAAAGTTGTAGTTAAGTGAAATTTGCCCTTCTAAGATTTCGCTACGCCGCAACTGGTCGTTGGGCGGTTTCAATCCGTACATACACTCCAATTGTTATGCCATTTGGCTTTCTAACCTCAATTGAACGTGAGCAATCATTTAATAACACTTCGATATCGCAGGCAGTAGTCATTGCAGTTGGTGGTGAATTAGTTTGCGCTTTGTATATATTCATAATGCAAAATGTATTGTTAGGAAATCGCTACCAGCGGCTTCAACCACTGTGGCGTTGTCTAATAGTTTGGTTTGGCGCCGGTTTTGTTCGAGGCTTTTTTACAGCATGTAATGCAAACTGGAACTTTGGCTATGATTTTGCCT
>Ga0164295_10003789_pt1 | contig 12076 bp, 8 predicted proteins | sample GEODES006metaG_FD_111798 | JGI IMG/M metagenome (GOLD analysis project Ga0164295, IMG submission 111798) | Oligotrophic lake water microbial communities from Sparkling Lake, Wisconsin, USA - GEODES006 metaG | ecosystem: Environmental > Aquatic > Freshwater > Lake | place: USA: Sparkling Lake...
CAGCGTCAGATCGACCGCATGGAAACTGAATTAACTTTATCTAAGGATCAAATCAAAAAAATTGAGCCTTTGGTAACAGTAAGAATGGAAAAAATGATGGAATTCCGTCAAGCGGGTATGGAAAGAGAAGCTATGCAAGCTGAAATGAAAAAATTGAATGATGCTCAATTAGAGTCATTAAAAGCAATTTTAACTCCAGAGCAACTAGAGAAATATAAAACGATGCAAGCTGCCCAGCGGCAAGGTGGCGGAGGTCCTAGAAACTAGTCCTAAAATCATTTCCTATGATGAAGCACCTATTTGTTTGGATAGGGTTATTTTGCATACCCTTTATTTTTCATGCTAAACCCCTCCGAGTGGGTGTTGCAGGAATGACCCACGGTCACGTGGGCCAAGTGTATAATGCCATAAAAAAGCCCCAGCAAGATGTTATCATTGTAGGTTTTGCTGAACCAGATAAGGAACTTGCATTATCCATCTTAAAACAACAAAATCTTCCAGATTCTCTTTGGTTCCCAACCTTAGAGGCTTTAATTGCCAAGACAAAGCCTGAGGCGATTGCGGCTTTTAACAGTATTTATGAGCATTTAGAAGTGGTTAAAGTGTGTGCTCCCAAAGGAATTCATGTGATTGTAGAGAAGCCTTTAGCTGTCAACATGAATCATTTAAATCAAATGAAAGCCTTAGTGAACCAATATAAAATTCATCTTTTAACCAATTTTGAAACCACTTGGTATTCATCTCATGCTAAAATGTGGCAAATGGTTAAAGAAGAAAAGTCTTTAGGTACCATTCGAAAAGTTGTCATGATGGATGGACATCGTGGACCTAAGGAAATTGGTTGTTCCCCTGAATTTCTACAATGGTTAACTGACCCGGTCAAAAATGGAGGAGGTGCTATCATCGATTTTGGCTGTTATGGAGCTAATATTATGACCTGGCTGATGGATGGGAAAAAGCCCATCGCCGTAACAGCAGTCACTCAGCAATTGAAACCCGATTTATACCCTAAGGTGGACGATGAAGCTACCATCATTTTAACCTATCCAGATTGCCAAGCCATCATCCAAGCATCTTGGAATTGGCCATTTGACCGAAAAGATACCGAGGTTTACGGGACTAAAGGAATTTTGGTGGCTAATAAAAACAAAAAAATGAGGTATGTGGATGGCGATCGATATGGTAAAGAAAGCATGATTGACCTAAGTCCTTTGCCCCATGAAGTATCCAATGTATTTCCTTATTTAGCAGCCGTAGTCCAAGGAAGGATTAAACCCAAAATGGATTTATCTTCATTTGAAATAAATCAGGTGGTCGTAGAAATACTAGAAGCGGCTCGAGAATCTGCTAAAATAGGAAAAAAAGTAACCTTTAAATAAAATTTTTGTCTAATAAATATGAATGCCATGATCAAAAAAATCTTGCTTACTGCTAGTATCATTTGTTTTCTATTCAGTTTAAATGCCCAAAAAGGTCCAAGCATTAATGGTGTTCCTTTGGGGATGGTTTCGTATACCTATAGACAAAGTCTACAAAAAGATATGGCAACTACCCTAGATTCATTAAAAACATTGAAGGTATATGACATGGAATTTTCTAGTTTATTTGGTAAAAAAGCTACTGAAATCAGAAAGCTCTTAGATGAAAGAGGCATGTATTGTTCATCCATTGGCGTAAGTTATCAAGATGCATTAACGAAGTCTGATGAAGTAGCTGCTAATGCCAAAACCTTAGGAGCAAAATTTGTGCGAGTAGCTTGGATTCCACATGATGGTCCATTTACAAAGGAATTAGCTGACAAAACGATCGCGGATTTTAGTATCATTGGAAAAAACTTTAAAGAAAATTATGGATTAGAATTTTGTTATCATAACCATGGTTTTGAATTTGCTCCTTACGAAGGGGGTACCTTTTTTGATTATATCGCAAAAAATACGGATCCTAGATTTGTAAATTTTGAAATGGATATTTTATGGACCTTTTTTCCAGGAATTGATCCAGCCAAACTTTTAGAAAAATACCCCAATCGCTTTAAACTGATGCACGTAAAAGATTTAAAGAAGGGGGTTGTTGGCAATTTATCAGGGGGAACTTCCTCTGAAAATGATGTAGCTTTAGGTACGGGCCAGTTAGATTTACCCGCGATTATGAAGGATGCTAAAAAGGCTAAGATTCAGCATTATTACATAGAAGATGAAAGCTCTCTTCACGCCATTCAGGTTCCCGAATCCATCAAATATTTACTTAGTATTAAATAGAAATACAGCCTATCATGCTGAAGATAATTGGGGTTCAAATAATTGCTTATGTGATAAAAAATCAGCTAATAACTTAATTAAAACCTCCTATCATAATGGGTTTAATTATCCGAAATTTTAACAAACAAAATCAGTAAATTTAAGTTTTAATTTAGTTGGGAAAATTTCAAACTAAATCACCATGTTTAATTCCAAATTATGCGTCTTATCATTTTAAGTTTTTTTACCTTTTTCAGTACTCAAATTTTTGCTCAGGCCGACTTTGAAAAAAAATTACAAACCAAACTGATATTAGCAGAAGATGGGGATGTTATCCACATAGAGGCGGGCACTTTTGCTTTAACTAAAAGTTTAAGTCTAGAAGGCAAAAAAAATATCACCATTCGAGGAAAGGGGATTGACAAAACAGTGCTAAACTTTAAAACGCAAACCCAAGGCGCTGAGGGAATCAGAATAACGAATTGTGAAAATATCATTTTAGAAGACTTTACGGCAGAAGATTCCAAAGGGGATTTGATTAAAACCATGCATGTAAAAGGAATCACATTCCGAAGATTAAAGACGGCCTGGACGGGTAAACCCTCCCCTACGAATGGCAGTTACGGATTGTACCCTGTGCTCTGTGAAAAAGTATTGATAGACAGTTGCATCGCCATCGGCGCATCAGATGCTGGAATTTATGTAGGCCAATCAAAATACATCACGGTTCGTAATTGCACCGCATTTCAAAATGTTGCCGGGATTGAGATCGAGAATTCATTGTATGCCGATGTGTATAATAATGTCGCGGAGGGAAACACCGGAGGTATTTTAGTTTTTGATTTACCCGATTTAATCCAAAAAAAGGGAGGGTTTGTGCGCGTTTACAACAACTTAATTAAGGAAAACAATTTAGCCAATTTTGCCCCAAAAGGCAATATTGTAGGCAATGTACCCAAAGGTACGGGCATGATGGTATTAGCCACGAGCCAAGTTGAAATTTTTGATAATAAAATTTTAAATCACTCCACAGTAGGTGTAGCTATTATTAGCTACTTTATGACGGAGAAAAAAAATAAAGATAAAGGGTATTACCCTTACCCCACTTCGATCAACATTCATGACAATTTATTTGAAAGAAAACCGCGTCGCGTGCCTATGGATAGCCGATTTGGTCAGTTATACCGAGTGAAATTGAAGTTTGGGCGCAAGATACCTCAGGTCATTTTTGATGGAATACTAGATCCTAAATTAGTAGGTACAGATGGGAAATATCTGCCTGAATATGCCATTTGTGTCCGAAATAATATCAACCAAAGTACTTCATTTTTGGATGCTGACCATGACTTTAAAAATGTTTTAGTGGGCCCCGACTTATTTGAATGCTCACCCGTTTCGATCAAATCAAACCAGTTTTAAACACATGAATAGGCTTTTCATTATTTTAATTTCATGCCTAAGTTTGACATGTTTAATGTCCATCGATTCAGAAATAAATACAGAATTTAATTACCCGGAAAAACTATCAGAGTTTGGCTTATTTAAAGGACGTTTACAAGATCAAATTCCTGCTGAGGATGTACTGCCCTACGCATTAAATTCTCCCTTATTTTCAGATTTTGCGCATAAATTAAGGTTCATTAAAATGCCTAAAGGCACTAAAGTGAATTTTAACCCAGATTCCGTTTTGCAATTTCCCGTTGGGACCATTATAGCCAAGACCTTTTATTATAAAAATGATGAGCGAGCTGAGGCAAAAGGCCGAAGATTAATGGAAACGCGAATTCTCATCCATGAAGCAAAAGGTTGGAGAGCATTGCCCTACATTTGGAATAAAGAACAAAGTGAGGCTACTTTAGAGTTAGCTGGAGGTGGCGATTTAGTTTCTTGGATTGATGATCAAGGAAAAAAACAAGCCTTCGAATATGTGGTGCCTAACATGAATCAATGCAAAGGTTGCCATGAGAGACAAGGAGTCATGACACCCATTGGCCCTTCTGCGCGCCAATTAAACGGAGAATTTTCATATGAGGATGGAGCAAATGAAAACCAATTGACCCATTGGGCGCAAAAAAATGCCTTGGATAATCTTCCAAAACTAAGTGACGTGCCTAAAATGCCTGCCTATTCAGATCTTAATGCCTCATTAGACCTTCGGGCCAAAGCTTATTTAGACATCAATTGTGCCCATTGCCATAATCCAGTAGGTCCGGCGCAATCCTCAGGCTTATTTCTACATTGGAATAATCCGAATAAAACCAGCTACGGCTTTATGAAAACTCCTGTCGCTGCTGGAAGAGGGTCTGGAAATTTATCGTATGACATCGTGCCAGGCAAGCCTGAAGAAAGTATTTTAGCCTATCGCATGCATTCATCGGATCCAGGAATTATGATGCCTGAATTAGGACGTAGATTATCTCACAAAGAAGGCGTAGATTTAATTAAAAATTGGATCAAATCATTGTAATGTTATGAAGAAATTATCGCTAATAATCATTTGTTTATTGACCATTTCATCTGGCTTATTGGGTCAAAGCAAAAAAGAGAAATTACCTAATATCATTTATATTTTAGCGGATGATTTAGGCTACGGCGATGTTTCAATCAATAATCCCAAAGGAAAAATCAAGACACCTAATATCGATCAAATTGCCCTTCAGGGTATGCGATTTACCGATGCGCATTCCGCTTCTGGCGTTTGCACGCCCACTAGATATGCCATTTTAACTGGCCGATATCCATTTAGAAGTAAATTGCCCGTTGGCGTATTAAGAGGGTACAGTCGTTCTTTGATCGACACTGACCAACAAACCGTTGCGAAATTGCTTTCACAAGCGGGATATTCCACAGGGGTTATCGGCAAATGGCATTTGGGTTTAGACTGGACTTTAAAATCTGGAAATGAAGCGCTATTAAATGAAAAAGAATTAGGTATAAAGACTGAATTAAATCCAGAAATCATTGATTTTACTAAACCGGCAACGGCTGGGCCCAAATCAGCTGGATTTGATTATTCGTATATCTTACCAGCTTCCCTGGATATGCCTCCTTATTTATATGTAGAAAACCAACAAGTGGAAGAACTTCCCACAGCCTATACCGCAGGAAATAAAATGGAAAAAGGGTATTCGGGACCCTTTTGGCGAGAAGGAAAAATTTCTCCTTCTTTTGATTTTCATCAAGTATTACCTCGATTTATTGACAAAGCAAACCAATTTATTGAAAACCAAAAAGGAGAAAAACCATTCTTTTTATATCTTCCATTAGCCGCGCCACATACGCCATGGATGCCAAATCTTGAGTATGTCGGTAAATCTGGGGCGGGGGAATATGGCGATTTTGTCCAACAAGTTGACGCTTCCGTGGGAGCTGTTTTGAAACAATTGGAGAAGTCAGGAATTGCTAAAAATACGATCGTCATATTTGCTAGTGACAATGGTCCGTATTGGCGTGCTGATTACATTGAAAAATTTAATCATACATCAGCAGGTGAATTTAGAGGAATGAAAGGAGATGCTTATGAAGGAGGACATCGAATTCCCTTTTTCGTTCGTTGGCCCGCTCAGGTAAAAGCAAATACAACATCAAATGCCACCACCAGCTTAGCTAATTTATTAGCCACATGTAGTGATTTGACAGGTATTAAAGCCACTTCAGAAGACACTTACAGCATTATGCCGATTCTAAAAGGCCAAGCACAAGAGGTAAAAGGCCAACCTGGAATTGTTGTCTCATCGTCAATCGGATATTTTACTGTTAGAAAAGGAGATTGGAAGTTAATTGAAGGACTTGGATCAGGAGGTTTTACAGAACCCCAAAAAATCGAACAGGTAAAAGAGGGAGTAAATGGCCAATTATTTAATTTAAAGAGTGACCCAAAAGAAGCCAATGACGTTTTTGAAACGAATCAAGAAAAAGTGAAAGAGCTTAGAAATTTGCTGCAAGAAATCAAAGGCTATAAAAAAAGATAAGTCATTCATTTTTAAATCTTCGAATCAAAAATCGATTCAACATGATTCGTACCACAATCATCCTCGTTTTTTGTTTGAGTATTTTTCATTTAGGTATAGCTCAAAATCTTGAGCAAACCATTCGAGGAAAGATTGCAGATAAGCAAACATTAGAACTTCTATCTAATGTGACAGTCAAATTAGTTCCTGGTAATCACATCAGCTTCAGTGATAGCCTTGGCCGATTTTATTTTCATAAGATTCCATTAGGCCGATATAGTATTTCATTTTCGAGGTTAGGTTATGCGCCATTAAGTATTCCAAATTTGGAACTTCGAAGTGGAAAAGAGATCAATTTACCAGTTGAGTTAGAAGAGGCACCCCAATTTTTACGTGAAGTGGTCGTGGTTTCCGAGCGAGCAAAAGACCGGGCAAAAAATGAAATGGCCATGGTTAGTACGCGCCAATTTTCAGTCACGGAAGCCAATAGATATGCTGGAGGATTTCAGGATCCGGCTCGCATGGCCTTAAACTTTGCAGGGGTAACAAATGCAGGATCCGATCAAAACAATGAGATTATTATTCGTGGGAATTCACCAAAAGGATTATTGTGGAGGATGGAAGGGATCGAAATCCCTAATCCAAATCATTTTGGAGATGGACAAGGATCCACCAGTGGAATCATATCGATGATCAATTCGACTAGCTTGGCCAACTCAGATTTTATGTCGGGTGCTTTCCCTGCGGAATATGGAAATGCCTCCTCCGGTGTTTTTGACCTACGATTCCGAAGAGGCAATAATGAGAAGAGGGAATGGATGGCACAATTATCTGTGGTCGGAATCGATTTGGCCTCCGAAGGGCCCATTGGCAAAAATGGCGGCTCATATAGGGCCGGAGCCAGATATTCAACGTTAGAGTTGCTATTAAAATCGGGATTAATTAACATCAATTCAGGAAACTTTAAGCCCGCTTATCGAGATTTAAATTACACGATTGATATTCCATTGAAAAAAGCTGGGCTTCTTACGTTTTGGGGCTTAGCGGGAGCGAATGATACGGAAGATGAGAAATCGACGACCAAGGATTACTCAAATAGTGCCATGGGGGCGTTTGGCTTATCCTATAAATTACCCTTCAAAAAAGGTCATCTTTCCACTGTTTTGGCCTTAACAACTGAATCGGCAAACGTGAGCAAAATTGAAATCATTTCGAATGCATGGAAAACCACCAGAGATCAACTATATCGCTACCCTAATGTACGGTTGAACGCTACTTATGTATATAAATGGAATGCCAGCTTGACGGCAAAGTTTGGAATGAATATAAGCCAATTATCTTTTGAGCTCAAAGATGATCGTTGGGATGGTAAAAAAATAGTGAATTACTTAAATGAATCGAATTCCACGTATTACGTGCAACAGTTTGGACAGATTATAAAAAAATGGACTCCAGCTTTTCAAACTACTTTTGGGCTTCATGCATACCAATTTGAACTGAATCAATCCAAGGCCATCGAGCCTCGAATGGCCATTTCGATCGACAATCATTCGGGAGGTAGATTTGGGGTAGGGATTGGTTGGCATTCACGCATTGAGCCTATATCCACCTATCTTTTTAAAAGATATTTGCCCAATGGAAGCTTTGTGCAGCCTAATAAAAACATTGCGCCATCACAGGCTATGCACCAAGTGGTTTCGTATGACCAAAGAATCGGTGAAAATACTCGACTGAAAGTTGAGGCCTACATCCAAAACATAAATCAAGTACCTATAGACACGACGAAGAAAGGATTATTTTCGTTAGTCAATTATACCTCTGGCATCCCTGGCCAAGTGCTTGAAAATACTGGAAAGGGGATTAATAAGGGAATAGAATTGACATTGGAAAGATTTTTAGCGGATAATTTTTACTATTTAATTACCGCTTCACTCTTTGACTCTAAGTTTCAAAATAAGGATTTAGTGTGGCGAAATACTCAATTTAACAATCTATTTGCGGGAAATATTTTGGTAGGCAAAGACTTTAAATTAGCGAAACAAAAGTCACTTTCGGTCAACGTAAGATATCTGCTAAGAGGTGGGAACCGATATACACCCATCAATTTAGCAGAGTCTATCAAAAGGAATACAACGGTTACTGTACCAGCAAAAGCGTTTGAATCTCAATATCCAAATTTTGAGCGATACGATTTTTCATTGGCCTATCGGATTAATAAATTGAATCACACGTGGTCTTTTAGAATGGATCTTCAAAACATATTTAATACCAATAACATCATTGAGGAACGCTATGATTCAAATGTAAAGGGCCTATCCTACCGGTATGCCTTACCCCTAATTCCCATCATTAGCTCACAATTAGAATTTTAAAATAATCAGTTAGTTTGCTTTAAACCAGATTGAATATCAATGCATTCTCTATACATTGCGGAGCTTAAAATCTAAGCTACCTAACCCATAATACTGATGAATCATAAATCTAAGATTGAAGATATGCTGCTGGAAATGATCCAACCCAAATTAACAGAAATTGAGGAGCGATTCAGTCGAGGCGAAGGCCTAAACGGAGAAGATGTAAACACCCTATTATTAAAATCTCAATTTAATCACATTAATCATTTAGACCTCCGATTGGATGAGGTGGTGGCTGATGTCGCTAGTTTAAAGACCGATTTCAAGCAATTGGAAAATAAGTTTACAGGATTAGAAAATAAATTTATGGGGCTAGAAAATAAATTTGAAGTATTAGAAACCAAATTTGACGCATTGGAATCTCGCTTAGATGCAAAAATCGATTCATTAATTGCACAGTTTAATGAATTTAAAATGGAGCTCAGATTAGAAATTCAAATGGCCATACATAAATCTATGAAATGGAGCATTGGTCTGTTAGCCTTCATCATTACTTTTTTGAAAGCATTAGAAATGCTTTTGGCCAAATAAAATTAGATTAAATCTACCTAACCAATAATACTGATGAATCATAAATCTAAGATTGAAGATATGCTGCTGGAAATGATCCAACCCAAATTAACTGAAATTGAAGAGCGATTTAGTCGGGGCGAAGGACTAAATGGTGAGGATATTAACACGCTTTTACTAAAATCACAGTTCAATCATATTAATCATTTAGACCTCCGATTGGATGAGGTGGTGGCTAATGTCGCTAGTTTAAAGACCGATTTCAAGCAATTGGAAAATAAATTTGAACTATTAGATACCAAATTTGATTCATTAGAATCCAGAATAGATGCCAAAATCGATTCATTAATTGCACAGTTTAATGAATTTAAAATGGAGCTCAGATTAGAAATTCAAATGGCCATACATAAATCCATGAAATGGAGTATCGGCCTATTAGCTTTCATTATTACTTTTTTGAAAGCATTGGAGATGCTTTTAGCCAAATAATTAAGTTTAATACTATTTTCCCAATACGATATTAACGATTCGCTTGGGAACGACAATTACCTTAGAAGGAGAAACGCCCGCTAAAATTTTAATCACCTGCTCGTTCGCCAAAACTCCTGTTTCTATTTCTTTGGGAGAAGCAGAGCTAGAGAAATCTAGCGTTAATTTTACTTTTCCATTAAATGAAATCGGGTATTTAAATGAATCTTCATTTAAATTTGAAGGATTAAATTCAGGGAATTTAGCATAGGATATTTGGCCTGGTAATTCTCCTAATGCTACCCATAATTCCTCTGCAATATGCGGAGCATAAGGAGATAATAATATCAGCAACTCCCTCAGAACAGATTTTTTATGGCATTTTAGTTGACCTAAATCATTCACACAAATCATTAGCGTTGAAACCACCGTATTAAAAGAAAAACGATCTAAATCATCTTTAACCTTTCTAATGGCTGTATGCAAGACTCGTAATTCCTCAGCTGTTGCAGTTTCATCCACGACTTTTCTAACTTGTGTATTTTCGTCAAAAAACAATCGCCAAACCTTCCGCAAAAAATTATGTGATCCTGAAATTGAGTTCGTATTCCAAGGTTTAAATTGCTCTAGTGGGCCCAAAAACATTTCATACACACGTAAAGTATCAGCACCATATTTTGCAATTAAATCATCTGGATTAACTACATTATATTTGGATTTAGACATTTTTTCAACTTCCCAACCGCATATATATTTACCTCCTTCCAAGATAAAATCCGCATCGTCAGGCACGTCATTTCTGGAGTTTTTAAATGCGTCCAAATCTAAAATGTCATTCTCGACAATATTCACATCCACATGTAATGCAGCGACTTGATATTTATCCTTTAACCCAAATGAGACAAAAGTGACCTTTTCAGAATCCTTTAATCGATAGACAAAATTGGATCTACCTTGGATCATTCCTTGATTAATCAATTTTTTAGCAAACTCTTCCTCATTTACCAACCCTAAATCCTTCAAGAATTTATTCCAAAAGCGGCTGTAAAGTAAGTGCCCTGTTGCATGTTCAGAACCTCCAATATATAAATCAACTGCCTTCCAGTAATCTATAGCTTCTTTTGAAGCAAATTCTTCCTTGTTTTGAGCATCCATATAGCGGTACCAGTACCAAGAAGAACCAGCCCAACCAGGCATCGTGGACCACTCGTAATCATATTGGTTTTTATATTTCCAGTCAGCCGATGCACGCCCTAAAGGTGGTTCTCCAGTTTCGGTAGGCAAATATTTATCTATTTTAGGCAACTCTAAAGGCAATTCAGATTCATCGATTAAGTATGGCAACAATTCACCTTGGGTCGTTGGTTTAAAATAAACCGGAACCGGTTCCCCCCAATATCGTTGGCGAGAAAAAACAGCATTTCGCATACGATATTGAATCTTTCCCTTCCCAATACCGCGTTGCTCCAACCAAGTTACTAACGTGTTGGTAGCTTCTTTATAAGTTAACCCATTAATAATTCCGGAATTAATATAATGTCCTTCTTTAGTTGCATCAGCCTGTTTTTCGATTCCTTTTTGAGCATCTAAAATAGGTATAATAGGTAAATCAAAATGAGTAGCAAAATTCCAGTCTCGCTGGTCCCCAGACGGCACCCCCATAACAGCTCCCGTTCCATATCCGGCCAACACATAATCGGCTAAATACAAAGGTACGCGCTCATTATTAACCGGATTAATCACATAGGTTCCCGTAAATACGCCAGAAATTTGCTTAACCTCAGAAACACGATCCAATTCCGACCTTGATTGAGTCCATTTCACATATTCAGCTACAGCAGATTTTTGTTCTAGAGTTGTCAGTGAGTCAACCCATTCATGTTCAGGGGCTAACACCATAAAAGAAACGCCATAAATCGTATCGACCCTCGTCGTAAAGACTTTGATTTTTTTGTCTTCGACATTTTCAATATCAAAAGTAACCTCAGCACCTATTGACTTTCCAATCCAATTCCTTTGTTGCTCCTTAATGGAATCTGACCAATCAACCTCATCTAAACCTGTCAATAATCGATCTGCATAAGCGGTGATTCTCATGGACCATTGGCGCATTTTTTTCTGCTCAACAGGATAGCCACCACGCTCAGAAAAACCATCTTTAACCTCATCATTAGCTAAAACAGTGCCCATGGCAGGACACCAGTTTACCACCGAATCATCCAAATAAGCTAAACGAAAGCCGAGTGTATATTTATATTTTTCTTCTTCAGAATAGGAATTCCACTCGTCAGCTGTTATTCTAGACAATTCCTCATCACAAATAGCCCGCAGATTCACAGAACCTTTTTTGTTTAAAATCTCAATCAAGGTGTCTATCGACTCTGCCTTGTCTGTTTCCTGATTATACCATGAATTAAATAACTTCATGAAAATCCACTGTGTCCACTTGTAATAGGAAGCATCAGAAGTCCTCACTTCGCGCGACCAATCAAAAGAA
>Ga0164295_10003790_pt1 | contig 12072 bp, 8 predicted proteins | sample GEODES006metaG_FD_111798 | JGI IMG/M metagenome (GOLD analysis project Ga0164295, IMG submission 111798) | Oligotrophic lake water microbial communities from Sparkling Lake, Wisconsin, USA - GEODES006 metaG | ecosystem: Environmental > Aquatic > Freshwater > Lake | place: USA: Sparkling Lake...
CAGGCCGACGAGATCAAGGCCGTGCTCAAGGAACTGGGCGTGTAAGTCAGCCTCCACAGCAGTTTCCATCAACGGCGGTCCGCAAGGCCCGCCGTTTTTTATGCAAGAGCCTGCCTTTAACACCTGAACTCGTGAACCCAGCGCTTGCCCTGCAAGCCAGATGGCTTGCCAGCACGGCGTTGAACATGATCTACAAGATGAGCCTGTGCTCATGTTGCTAGCCGGATGGCTTGCTAGCTCTGACATGCGCGACACGTCCCGGAAGTCCCATGCCTGTCTTGCAAGCCGGAGGCTTGCCAGCCATTAGCCGGGGATCGAGCGAGGAACGAGCGACACCCCCGGTAAAGAGTCCATCTTCAAGCGCAAACCCACGACCACGCTAGCCCCCAGCGTTCCCCAGCAGCGCTCTCCGCGCGCCTGGCCAGCGGTGTTTTGAGAGGGCGCTTCTGGTAAGCGGTTCCTGCTAACGCTGCGCACGGTTCGCGCCTGCATCGCTGCGCGCTGACCGGTGGTGGTGCTCGTTCCTCGTTTCACCACCGGCTCATGGCTCTCAAGCTTTCGGCTTGAAGAACCAACGGCCCATGCCTGTGAGTGCCGCCATTTCACCAGCAGACTCTCAGGGCACCGATACTTTCTGTCGCCTTGAGTTGGGTGTTCATGCTTTTGGGTTGAACACCGCCCCTTTCCCCTCAACGCTCGCTTTACAGCCGGGGTTCACTATGCAAGATGCAGCACTTTTACCGCCCGCGTCGCGCTGCCCAGCAGCGCCCAGGACCGGCAAGAGTGCTTCAGGCTCCGTGATTTCGGCTTCCTGATTCCTGATTCTTCCAGGAGCACACGCGAAGGGCGAATCAGGAATCGAGAATCATGAATACTTCTCCACCTCTCACTTCTCGACCTCTCCACTCCGCTTCGCCCCCCATGCCCAAAGACACCTCCATCAAACGCATTCTCGTCATCGGTTCCGGCCCCATTGTCATCGGCCAGGGCTGTGAGTTCGACTACTCCGGCGTCCAGGCCTGCAAGGCCCTGCGCGAGGAAGGCTATGAGGTGGTGCTCATCAATTCGAACCCCGCCACGATCATGACCGATCCGGAGTTCGCCTTCCGCACTTACATCGAGCCGATCACGCCGGAGATGGTGGAGAAGATTATCATCAAAGAAAAGCCGGATGTGCTCCTGCCCACGCTCGGCGGCCAGACGGCGCTGAACACCGCCATGTCGCTGCATCGGGCCGGCACGCTGGAAAAGCACGGCGTGCGCATGATTGGCGCGAAGCCAGAAGCCATCGAGAAGGGCGAAGACCGTCTGCTCTTCAAAAACGCCATGCTCAAAATCGGCCTCGACCTGCCGCAGTCCGGCGTGGCGCACAACATGGAGGAGGCCCGCACCATCGCGGAGCAGATCGGCACGCTGCCGCTCATCATCCGCCCGGCCTACACGCTCGGCGGCACGGGCGGCGGCATCGCTTACAACAAGGAGGAGTTTGAAACCATCACGGCCAGCGGACTCGATCTCTCGCCCGTGACGGAAGTGCTCATCGAGGAGAGCTTGCTCGGCTGGAAGGAGTTCGAGATGGAAGTCATCCGCGACAAGGCGGACAACTGCGTCATCATCTGCTCCATCGAGAATCTCGACCCCATGGGCGTGCACACCGGCGACTCCATCACCGTGGCGCCAATCCAGACGCTCACGGATCGCGAATACCAAATCATGCGCGACTTCTCCTTCGCCTGCATCCGCGAGATCGGCGTGGAGACGGGTGGGTCCAACATCCAGTTCGCCGTGCATCCCGACACGGGCCGCATGATCGTCATCGAGATGAATCCGCGCGTCAGCCGCAGCTCCGCGCTCGCGTCGAAGGCCACCGGTTTCCCCATCGCGAAGATCGCCGCCAAGCTCGCCGTCGGCTACACGCTCGACGAGCTGAAAAACGACATCACGCGCCACACGCCCGCCGCGTTTGAGCCGACCATCGACTACGTCGTGACGAAGGTGCCGCGCTTCACCTTCGAGAAATTCCCCGGTGCCAACGAGGTGCTCACCACGCAGATGAAATCCGTCGGCGAGGTCATGGCCATCGGCCGCACCTTCAAAGAGAGCCTGCAAAAGGCCCTGCGCGGCCTGGAGATCAAGCGCTTCGGCCTCATCGGCGACGGCGCGGACAAGCAGCTCGAAGACGAGGAACTCGAAACCAAGCTCAGCGTGCCCAACGCCGAGCGCATCTTCTGGCTCGGCGCCGCCTTCGCCAAGGGCTGGGACGTGGAGAAGGTCTTCGCGCTGACGAAGATCGACCGGTGGTTCTTGAGGCAGATCGAGGAGATAGCGCTCAAGTCGGACGAGATAAACGAAGATTCAATTCTCTTTTCAAACGGCGATGGTGGCACCCATGTAACGGAGGAAAACGCCCTCCTCACCTCGCGCGATTGTTTGCTTCGCGCGAAGAAGCTGGGCTTCTCGGACGAGCAACTTAGGAATCAGTGTTTGGTATTGGGCGATGGCATCCGCGTTTCCAACTCACTCTTGCCCAAACTGAGTGAATCGGAGTTGCGAAAGCTCGGCGCAACAAGCGCCAATGGGTATTTCCCGCCGACTACGGCAACCATTCGCGCCATTCGTAAAGCCCTCGGCATCATCCCCACCTACCGCCTCGTGGACACCTGCGCGGCGGAGTTCGAGGCTTACACGCCTTACTACTACAGCACCTACGGCATCGAGGACGAGGTGCGCGATGGCGACAAGAAGAAGGTCATCATCCTCGGCGGCGGCCCGAACCGCATCGGCCAGGGCATCGAGTTCGACTACTGCTGCGTCCATGCCAGCTTCGCCCTGCGCGAGCTGGGCTTTGAGACCATCATGGTCAATTCCAACCCCGAGACCGTCTCCACCGACTACGACACCTCCGACAAGCTCTACTTTGAGCCACTCACGCTCGAAGACGTGCTCAACATCTACGACCGCGAAAACCGCAACGACCAGGTGCTCGGCGTCATCGTCCAGTTCGGCGGCCAGACGCCGCTGAATCTCGCCAAAGGTCTCGAAGAAAACGGCGTCCGCATCATCGGCACCAGCCCGAAGAACATCGAACTCGCCGAAGACCGCAAACTCTTCGCCGCCCTCCTCGACACGCTCGGCCTCCACCAGGCCCCCAGCGGCACCGCCACCAACCTTGAGGAAGCGCTCGTCGTCGCCAATCGCGTTGGTTTCCCCTGCCTCGTGCGCCCCAGCTTCGTGCTCGGTGGCCGCGCCATGCAGATCGTCTATAATGAAGTCGAGCTCACCACCTACATGCGCACGGCCGTGGACTATGGGGATGCCGCGCAGCAGCCTGCCACCGGCAACGCCCACACCGCGAACAAACCCATCGTCTCTGCCAGCCACCCCATCCTCATCGACCGCTTCCTCGAAGACGCCACCGAGGTCGATGTCGATTGCATCAGCGACGGCGAAACCACCGTCATCGGCGCCATCATGGAGCACATCGAAGAGGCCGGCATCCACTCCGGCGACAGCGCCTGCGTCATCCCGCCCTTCAGCCTCAGCAACTCGATGCAGGACCGCATCCGCGACGCCGCCAAAAAGCTCGCCAAAGCCCTCAACGTCCGCGGCTTGATGAACATGCAGCTCGCCGTCAAAGGCGACGACTTGTATGTCATCGAAGTCAATCCCCGCGCCTCCCGCACCGCGCCCTTCGTCAGCAAAGCCATCGGCGTTCCGCTGCCCAAACTCGCCGCCAAGATCATGGCCGGCAAGACCTTGAAGGAACTCGGCTTCACCGAAGAAGTCATTCCGAAGCATCACAGCGTCAAAGAAGCCGTCTTCCCCTTCAGCAAGTTCACCGGCGTGGACATCATCCTCGGCCCCGAGATGAAAAGCACCGGCGAAGTCATGGGCATCGACGACGACCTCGGCATGGCCTTCGCCAAAAGCCAGATGGCCGCCGGCGGCACCCTGCCCACCAAGGGCAACGTCTTCATCAGCGTCAAGGAAACCGACCGCCCCAACGTCGTCCGCATCGCCAAAGGCTACGCCGACCTCGGCTTCACCCTCTACGCCACCAGCGGCACTGGCAGCGTCATCAGCGAAGCCGGCATCAAAGTTGAAATCCTCCCCAAACTCGCCAGCGGCCAGCGCCCCAACGTCATCGACCTGATGAAGAACAAGGACATGGCCTTGGTGATCAACACCCCCAGCGGCAAAAACCCGCGCGAGGACGAAGTCAAAATCCGCACCGCCGCCATGCAGAACCGCATTCCGATCATGACGACGCTGCGTGGAGCCGATTCCGCGCTGCGGGCGATCAAGTCACTGCAAGGGACTGAAGTGCAGGTGCGGGCTTTGCAGGAGTATCATTCTTGACGGACGGTTCAAACGATGGATGATCGCGGCACCGGGTCCACAAGTGCTTGGTCTTGTCTCAGCAACGATCTTGAAGCAACCACAATGAAAACACGGAACATAAGCCTGTTCAGGATGGCCCTCACACTGCTAGCCTGCATTGTGTCAATCATGCTGGTGAGTTGTGGCAAGAGTGATGAAACAGAAAAACTCCGTGCGGAACTTGAGCGCTTAAAGGGGGAGGCGGAAAAACAACAGCTTCGCAAAGAAGTTGGCGCTATAAAAGAATCCACCCTCAAGGGCAGCGTTTTCATAGTCACGAAGGGCGGAACGAATTTCAAACTCGGCCTGCTCCCCATTGTGATTGCAGACCCAGACCTCATTCAGGAACACTTGAAAACCACTTTCGAGTCGCTGGAGCACGTCTGTAAGGACTATAGAGCCAAGTTCGATACTAAGAATTTAGCGCTCGCTGAAGCGGTGAAGGCTCTGCGTCCGTATTTGAGCAAGGTCGTGCAGGCAAACGATGCGCTGTCATTGGTGCGCACTCACCTCGAAAAACACGCCAATGTCTATGATGCTTTGTATCGAGTGGACATGCGTTACGGTGCCGTTAAAGCAGACTATCAAGCATCTGCCAGCAGATTTCAAAAAGCACTGGAAAACTACCGTCAAGCGGCTTCTGAATTGAAACCACACTTGGAGAAAGCAACAGCAGCTTATGAAGCCGCCGAATCAGAGAGGCGACTTATTGCCTTTCTGATCGATAGTCACATGGACTCTGTTTTTAGCAACCTACCGTCGATTGAAACCCTGAAAACAAATGCTGACGGTGAGTTTCAAGTGAAGCTTCCCAGAGGGAAAGCGATCGTTGTTGCGGGCAGAGGCCAACGGTCAGTCGGCAAGGAAAATGAGACCTATTTTTGGCTCAACCGGGTCACGTTGCCTGACAAGGATGAATTTACTCTTCTGATGAGCAACGATACACTGCTAGACTCCATTCCAATACTCTCGAACAAGCTTTTTGCGGTTTTCCCAGACAAACCAGAGCCGCCCCCTTTCTTCGATATGAACAAGGCAATGTCCGGGTGGGAGTTTGAGCCCAGCGTCAACGTTCCTCTGGCTCGCGAAGCTCAGCAGGAGAAAATGCAAACAAAGCGAGACGGAAACACGGTTGTTTTGGGCACACGCATTCGCGCAGACATTTTGGACGAGAGTGGAACGGCTCTGGGCTTCGCTGCTTTTAATCCAGGTGAGTCAATCGAGATAAAGCGGGAGGATGCGGAGTATTTTTATTTCTCCCGCAAGGGCAAGCCGCATCGCGTCAAGAAAGTTGAAGCTCTCAAATCGCCATAGGCTTAAAACCGCGCGACTGCCACATCCAACTCATCGAATCGCTGCATAAAGGCGATGCAAGATCGGTCAATCGTTCCGATACGGAGCCGTGTAGTTGCCCTTCTCGTCGAGGATGCCGAACTCCACGAGATCACGTTTGATCTTCGCAGGCGTCTCGCGCTCCATCATGGCCATCGCATACCGAAACCACTCGTCGGTGATGTAACCGGGATACGGGGTGGACGGCCTCTTGGGCAGCACCTGATTAGCCGCTACCGAAGTGCGTTTGCGCAGTGGCTTGGTCGCAGGCATGGCTATTGGATCCAACGGGGTTTGAAGTAGCCCAAGATGCACGAGGGATCGCGCACGGCAATCTGTATGGATGCTCCTGGCTACCTTCGCCGCGCTCCGGTTCAGGCGGGAAGGTCCACTTCTCTGGGCGCCTCAACTCCCGCACGCCGCCCAAGGCTCCCCGCGTTCATCGGGACGAGTGTTCGGCGCTTTGACTGGCCTGATCCACTCCAAAAGCGCCATACCGCGCGAAATGGGATGCATACCGGCCGCTGCGGGATGCATACCGTAGCGCAGGGTAGCGATACCCCGCGTCGGGGGATTCATACCTTCGTTCGCACCGGCTATACCTTAGCGAAAGGTAGCGATCCCGCACCCGGCGGGATGCGTCCCGGGAAAAAGGGGATGGTTCCCCGGACGAAAAGGTAGGCATACCGGCCGCTGCGGGATGCATCCCGCGCCCCAGGGTAGCGATCCCGCAGCGTAGGGTATCGCGGCTCCGGCGCGCGGTAGGCATCCCGTGAATGGGGTCAGGTGAATCTTGTTGCATGATTCCAGTAATTGATGCCTTGCGCAGCTCGATAAACAGTCACCAAGTCGCAGGGCCTTTGGGATTCGCTTGCTCCGGCAAAGCGGAGCTTCGTGCCTCGCTCCGCACTCCAAGGCGCTGCGCGCAACGTCTCCCCATCTCACGGTTTCTCCCAAGTCTGGGACTCCGATGAAGTCGAGCGGCTTCGCCTGTGGCAAGGCTCGGTGTGACTGCTGACTGGGCATGGTTACGCGAAGCGTTTTGGAGTGCGGAACGACGAAGGAAGTTCCGCTTTTGTCGGAGCCGAGACGCCCTCGATCTTCTCCAGATTTTGTGGGCGAAAGAACAAACGAGATCGGTGTGCAAACAATGGCCAGCTTACCTGAGTCGGCCGGGAGAGCCGGCAAACCTGAGCGTTGCGATGTTTGCCCTGATCACTTAGTCTTTGCCCATGACTACGCTAACCCTAGACCTTCCTGAAGCCCTCACAGCGGAACTCGACGCCGCCGTGGAAGCGGGCTGGTTTACGAGTCAGGCGGAAGCTGTCCGCGCGGCAGTGCGGGACATGATGAGCCATCGCAAGCTAGCCTTGCTGGAGCAGCAGCAGCTCGCGGACATTGACTGGGCTGTGAGCACCGCCTCGAAGCGTCCATGAACGTGGTGGTCACGGACACTGGCCCGCTGCTGCATTTGCATCAGGTGGGAGCCATGCACTTGCTGGCGCATCTCGGCAATATTCAGCTGACTCCAACGGTCTGGAACGAACTGCAACGACACGCCCCAAGCTTTGCGACCAGTGGATTGCCGTCATGGCTGTTTCTGGCGCAGCCTTCAGCATCCGCCATCTTTCAGGCGAGCCAGTGGGTGAATGCGCAAGTTCTTCATGCGGGTGAAGCGGAAGCACTTGCCCATGCTCGGGAAATCCAAGCCGACATGTTCCTGACCGATGACACTGCGGCGCGGACGATGGGTGAGTCGCTTGGGATTCATGTTCGCGGCTCGCTCGGAGTCGTGCTTTTCGCTGCCGCGTCCGGTCATCTGGACAAGGCGGCGTGTTTGCAGACTCTCGATGATCTGGAAACGCAATCGACGCTTTGGATGTCGGGGAAGGTTAAGTCGGCAGCGAGGCAGGCTGTCTCGCAGAATTTCGGTTTGCCCTAGAGGCGAGCTTTGGCTCCAAGGCCATGACTTGCTGAAGTGAGCAAGGCTTACGCCAGCGCCTCTTGGCAATACTGCACGCACTTCGCCACTTCCTTGATGGCGTCGGAGCCTTCGGGGATCTTGTATTCCAGCTCGATCTCGGCGGGGAAGGTCCACTTCTCTTTTTTCATCAACTGCAGCACTTCCTTGATCGGTGTCTGGCCCTGGCCCCAAGGCACGTTGCCGCCTTCGGCGGTGCGGTCCTTCAGATGCAGGTTCGTGATGCGTGCGTGATACTTCTCCAGCACGGGGATCGGTGATTTCCCCTTCGTGCCGGCGACGTAGTGACCGATGTCGAGGTTGAAGCCGATGTATTGGCCGAGATCCAGGATGGAATCGAACTTGTCCATCTCCGGCAGGTTGTTCGTGTGATTGTGGAAGCCGACCCAGATCTGGTGCTTGTCCGCAAACGGCGCGACACGCGCAGCGAGGATGGCATTGCGCTCGGTGGTCACGCCGGTGCAGCCCAGCGCCTTCGCCACGAGGAAGCTGAACTCAATCTCCTCATCCGACTGACCGAAGCCCATCTTGTGGATGTGAATGTTGACGCCCGCGTCGTTATACATCTTCCGCAGCTCACGGCACTTCGCGAGCTGCTGCTCACGCTCCGCATCGGTGGCTTTGCCTTTGATGTCCGCGAAGTCCTGGATCGGACCGCCCATGAGTTCCGTCTCGCTGAGGCCGTCATCGAGCAGCGCCTTCAGAGTCTCCTCCGCCGTCTTCGCCATGCTGCGGTAGCTATAGGTGATGCAGCCGATGCGCACGCCGTTGAAGACGGAGTTGGGCTTGGCGGCTGCGGCAGAAGCGAGCCGGGGAAGCGTGAAACCAGTGGCGGCGGCGACGGCGGTGCCGAGGAAATGGCGACGAGAGAGCGGGTTCGAGGTCATGGGAAGGTGAACGCGGAAGCACGGCGTCTTTTGCCTGAATCGCGTGGAAATCAATGAGGTTAAAGCTTGGGCTTCGAAGGCTTGCTCAGAAGTGCCCGGTGGAGTTCATCCGCCAGTTGGAGCGCGGGGCGAATGAGCCGACGATGAACGTGAACCACTGATCCCCATGGCCACTGCGGACGTCATACCGCGCGCCGGGGGGAGCGAAGCGTTTCTACTGAATGGCAGGGAAGTCATGAACGTGGAGGCGAACGGAGCAGCAAAGCGAAGCCGACTTACTGTAGTTCGAGGCCTAGCCCGTGTTTCCGGAATCTGTTTGAGGACGAGGGCTTCGCTGATACCGTGATCTGGAAACTGTCGGATACCCATTGTCACGCCGTGACGAGGGGCCCCGAACAGGAAGGATGTAAACCAAACTGCCTATTCCCATGAACACACCTTCTTCACATCGTCGCCGTTTTCTTCGTCAACTCATTGCCACGGCTCTGACGGTGCCGGGCGTTTCGCGGGCGGCTGTGAGACCTGGGACTCGTGTGCTGGTCATTGGCGCTGGGGTGGCAGGGCTGGCGGCGGCTCGGGATCTGAAGGCAGCGGGGTGTGCAGTCACAGTCATTGAGGCGCGGAGTCGCATTGGCGGTCGCGTGACGACGGATCGCTCGACCTTCGGCGTGCCAGTGGAGATGGGCGCGCAGTTCATTCATGGGCAGAGCAACGGTCGCACGCTGAATCCAGTCTGGGACATCGCGAAGAAGCAGGGCTGGGCCACGGTGCCCTTCAGTGAGAATACAGGGGCGAGCTATCGCAATGGGGTGAGGCTCACGAGTGCGCAGGGGAAGGCTTTTGACGATCTGGGCGATGCCTTTTTGACCTGGGTGACTGATGTTCTCAAAGACACGCTGGTGAGCACGAACACCACGCACTCGATTGAGGCGGCGTTCAATCAATTCGTCGCGGCGCGCAAGCTGACGGCGCAGCAGGTCATCGATCTGCACGCCTATCTCACCATCGACGTGGAGGGCGATCTCGGGGGCGACACCTCGCGTGTTTCCACCCTCGCTTTTGATGAGGACAAGGAGTTCGGCGTGGGGGGCGATCAACTCATCCCCGGCGGCTACGATCAGCTTCCGGCGTTGCTCAGTCAGGGGCTCACCATCGTCACGGACTGTGCGGTGCGTTCCATTAACTACGCGGCCAAACCGATCAGCGTGGTGACGAGCAAGGGCACCTTCCCGTGCGAGTATGTTCTGGTCACGGTGCCGCTCGGCGTGCTGAAGAAGGGCAGCATTGCCTTCAGTCCGCTGCTGCCGACAGCCAAACGCACAGCCATCACGCGCATGAACATGGGATTGCTCGACAAAGTGATCCTGCAATTCCCCAAGCGGTTCTGGCCCGGTGGAAATTGGTTCGCCAACATCGAAGGAGCCGATCCTTGGGGCTTCACGTTCTCGTCGATGGAGGTCGCGCAGCCAGGATGCAACGTGCTCATCGCCTGGCAGTCCGCTCAACTCGGCACCCAACGTGAAGCCCTGTCGGACGCTGCGCTGACCGCGTTGGTCATGGGCGAAGTGCGGCGTTGCTTCAAAGGCGTCAGCGTTCCTATGCCGATCAAAACCGCGATCACGCGCTGGGCGAATGATCCGTTCAGCTTTGGTAGCTACTCTTTCCCCTGCACCGGCTCGCCGCGCAGCGACATCACCGCGCTGGCAGCCTCCGTGAACAGGTCGCTCTACTTCGCCGGTGAGGCGACGAACGCCGACTACCCCGGCACGGTGCATGGCGCTTACCTCTCGGGCGTGCGAGAGGCGAAGAGCATCGTCACCGCAGCCTCGGCGTGACATCGGACATGCCATCGCGCGCTCAGAAACGCACAGCGCTATCGGCGCATCCTCGCCAACGACCTTCTTCAGATTCTCGAGGCGAAAGGGCAAACGAGCGTGGCATGCAAACAAGTCACAGCTTTCCATCACACTAAATTCGAGCGCATGGGCGTCGTCCATCCATCGAATCCCCGCAAGGCAGAAGCCGCCCGGCCACCCTCAGCAGGCCCAGGCTGAGGCCATGGGGTGCTTGGGCTTCGCAGGCTTGCAGAAGTGTTCGGTGAAGCCCAATCCGCCTTGTGGAGCGCAGGGTGAATGCGATGACGACGAGCGAGAACCGCTGATTCCGATGCCTGCCTATGCAAGCAGATGAAATGATGGCTTGCTATTGAATTATGGGGACCGACGCTGATCGGTCGAAAGTGAGTTTATCTCCCTCCCTTTTGTCGGAAGAATGCCCATCGCTTTTTCAGACAACTCCACGCTGACCGCCTTTGCGATCATTGTGGACATCAACAACTTCGTGAAAATGGTCACCTCGGCCACGAATGGTGCGACGAAGGGAAAGTTCGTGGCCCAATTCACCCGGGACACGCTCAGTCACGCCATCCAATCCATTGAGGGTCACGGCGGCGAAGTGATCGCGATGATGGGGGACTGTGTGGTTGGAGTCGTGCCGCAAGGAAATGAAATCTGCGCGGTGTGCGAGGAAATCGCAGGCGCAGTGAACCGGGAATGCCAGCACATTTCAGAACATCAACTGCTTTGCCCAGAAGATTGGGACTACGCGCCTGGTGGGCTTTCGATGAAGATCAGCATCGAATTCGGCTGCATGAGCGTGACGACGATCTGCTCACACCAATTGGGCACCCAACAGCTGATCATCGGTCCGGCGTTGAATTATGCCAGCAGGATCACCCAGACCGGTGTGGGCAATCGCTGCGTGCTCGGACCGATCGCCGCCGGGATGGAGGAGTTTTCCTCGCGACGGCTGCGGGGACCAAGCCGAGTCGTGGGCAAGGCAGAAGGAGCGGAGTATCTTTGCTATGACCTGTGCATGGATGACCTCTGGATCGAGGGCAGCCGAGGTGAGGACCAACTGTCATATCTCGTTTAAGAACGCGGCGGGCAGCATAGGAAAAGGAGAAACGGGGTGCAGAAATAGACAGATTACCACCGCGCCGAATCTAGCCGGCCCAGAACCGTCCATCCATCGAATCCCCAAAAGGCAGCAGCAGTAGGGACACACTCAGCAGGCCCAGGCTGAGGCCGTGAAGAGTAGGACGTCTCAGGCTTTCTCAGGAAGGTCATCCGCCTCGTGGAGCACGGGGTGAATGCGCCGACGATGAACGTGAACCGCTGATCCCCACGCCCGCCTACCGCTTCCCTGCCGACGATGAGAGGAGCGCGGACACTCTTGTCCGCCAGTCGAAGCGACTGACTCGGCTGTCGCATCCGCTTCCCGACTGCTCCACGCTCACGAACCTTGCCACACCCACACACCTCGTGCTGGGCGGTCAGAGAACGGCTTGGCCTTTGCAGGTCCACTGCTCCGGCAAAGCGGAGCTTCGTGCCTCGCTCCGCACTCCAAGGCGCTGCGTGCAACGTCTCCCCATCTCATGGTTTCTCCCAAGTCAGGGACTCCGATGAAATCGATCGGCTTCGCCTGGGGCAA